>Ga0257110_1000332_pt1 | contig 24061 bp, 25 predicted proteins | sample LP_taG_7_FD_190184 | JGI IMG/M metagenome (GOLD analysis project Ga0257110, IMG submission 190184) | Marine microbial communities from Northeast Subartic Pacific Ocean, Canada - LP_J_2015_P26_10m | ecosystem: Environmental > Aquatic > Marine > Oceanic | place: Canada: Northeast Subartic Pacific...
TTCAATTGCTTGATCGCCGGTGTACTGAACTTCTTTATCCCAACGTACAATATGCTGTCCACCCTTTGCAACCAGTCTTGTCTTTGTTGTTGTAACATCTTGATCACCTGCCATCTGACATTCTAAGTTTTGTTTTAATAAAAGTTCTTGTAATTTATAACCTTCCTTATCGTGTCCTGTAACACTTATTAACGTTACTTCTGATCCTAAACTTTTTATATTAAGTGCTAAATTTCCTGCACCACCTATTGACCATTCTTGATGATCTTCTAATAAAACAGGCACAGGTGCTTCTGGTGACATTCTGTTTGCATTACCGATGATCCATCGATCTAACATTACATCTCCATAGACTTTAATCATTTATTTCTCCATTAAGGATACAAGTTGAAATACTGTTTGTAGTTTTAATAAGTTTGTTTTGCTTTGTAGTGTATTCCTTAAACCTTGGTGCAACGGCTTTGGCCATTCTCCAAAACTAACCCAGGCATATCCATTATGCTCACTGTTTAATGTGGGTAAAAATTCATTTTTAACTACACAAAGGTATGTATGGAAATTAAACTTTTCGTCATTACTAACAAAAGTTTCTAAAGGAATCGACTTAATAATTTCTGGAGTCGTTCCAATCTCTTCTTTAATTTCTCTCTGTAGTGCCTGATATGGAATTTCTTCTGACTCGTTCGTACCACCAACTAGTCCCCAAACATTTGCTTGACGACTTTGTGTTCTGTGTAAAAACAGAAATCTTTGTGTATCTAACGTGTAAAAGAGGGCACCACTACAAATAATCTTATTCATACTAGTACTTATTTAGAGTGTTAAGCGCCAGGTTCCTTTTCGATATTCGCCTTCAAATGTTAAGGTCCATTCTGCACCGTCCCATTTGTATTGGACACCTGTATTTAGATTAGTTGTGTAAGTTGGTGTTACTACTGTTGAATCCGAAGCATCATTTCCACTGGCATCAAAAACAATTATCCAATTATCTCCGTCCCATTCAATGATATCGTTTTCACTTGCAATTAGATCACCTGCCGTACCCTTCCAAGCGTCAGCACCGTCTACGTTTTCTGCTGAACCAATGTCACCTAGTAATAGTACTCTTACACCATTACCTTTTATGTTAGTAGGATTAGTTCTAGTTGGATCAATAATTGCATCTATAGTTCCTTTGGTAGATAACGGACCAACTAAAACTGTATTTGTTGGTATTGTATCTTCGTCCCAGTTAACTGTAATTTGTGTTTCGTCTAAACTGTTAATTGCAAAAGTACCTACAACACTTGTTGTAAATCCTGCTCTCTCTAAATAAATTTTACTTAGACCTGCTCTGTATTGCCCTGGTTGTGCGTCAAGTACTTCACGCCAATTAATATCACCTGATACTCCGTTGTTACCTAGCTGTACAATATTACCTAACACAATAGCATCGTATCCGTCAGCAGTTGTAAGATGGATTTGTGCTGAAGATCTTGAAGACTTACCACTGCCATCTACTTTAATATTTGTACTATCAGAACCTTTAGTTACTGTACTGTAGCTGTCATCGTATGCTGTAAGCTCTGGCATTGATTCTTGTAAGTTAATAGTTCCTTTCTTCTCGTCGAAGATACTCATTACAACATTTGTTATAATACCTAGCTTTTTAACTTTAGCAGGTGGACTAATATAGATTGGTGTACTAAATCCTAGTGTAGCAACATCAATATCAGTTTCAGTTCCTACAGGAATACTTCTTGAACTAAAATTAATGTTTTCTAAATTAACAACACTTAAACTTGTCCAGTCTACATAGTTGTCAGTTGTTTGTATTTCTAAACTTGGATTAAACAGCATCAATATCTGTTCCATGATTTGTAATTTTTGTTCTGTGTTAGTTGACCATATGTCTGCGTTTACTTGAAGTGTATATGGTGTAGGCATCATACGTTCAACTGTATAATTTTTACCTTGTGTATTTAAATATTCTTTACCAGCACTATCATATTCTCTTTCACGTAAATGTACCTTACCTGTAAAAGTTGGATCAGCAGTTCTAGTTCTGTCCATCTCCATACCAGTAACGTGTATACCTATGCGTGGAGCACTTGGTATTTTGTTTTCTGAATTATCTCTTATTAGGTGTCCTACTTGTCTAGTAATGTCACCATACATAACAGGAACTTGTACTAACGCACCCTTACCGTCGGCATAAGAAAAATTACTCATAAGTCTAATAATTTGAGTAATATATCTTCTTATCTGTCCGTCATAAAAATGTTGCATTAATTATCACTCCTTGGCTTTAATGCCTTGCTCAACGGTTGTCTTTCTGTAACAGTTTCTCCGCCAATATTTGCAGTTGAAGTGTTATTAATAAATGTGCCTTTTTGTGTATTCTTAGTATCAGTGTTACTCAAGTTTACTCTTACATTATCTTCCATCTTAACCCAACTGTTTCCGTTAAATCTAAATAATCTGTTAGGTAAAAAGTCTGTACGTAAAAAGTAATCACCTTCAACCTGAGTAAGAGGAAACCCTCCACCATGTCCAAATGCTTCACCGTTTGGTGCAACACCGTCACCTATTAAGTAACCTTGGTAGCCACTACGTTCTGGTGTTTGGTTAACTCTATCTGCTAACACACCAGCCGTACTTGCATCTAGTGTACTTGTATCTGTTGTAACTAGTTCAGGCTTACCTGTTTTATCATCAACTTGTAAAGTATACAGTTGACTTGTTTCATAACCTGACTTAGGTGCATCAGCCTCAGCTTGGGCCAACACAGCATTATTAATTTGCATCTCTTGTTCATATGTACTAAGAACATCACGAAGTGTATCTGTACTGCCTTCTTCTGCAGGTAGATCTAATATTTCTTTAAATTCTTGTGAGTCAACAATTTGTTTTAGTTTAACTCTGTATAAGTGTGGATACCAATCTGCGGCAAATCCTTCACTTGCTCTGTTTACATCTTCTACGACATAAAAACGTTTTAGTGCTACACTATAATCATTAAGTGCATATTCGTCTTTTAAGTGAGGTAACTCAATTACGTCACCTGCTAAAATTTTTCTACCAAGAGTCTTTACACTATAATTGATAGGTATTGTCATAAACAAAGTATCATTTTGTAAAAACAAACCAAATGCACTCATATCAAAGTCTACATCTTGTACATTGTAGATACCACGTAATACATAAATGTCTGGATCATACTTTCTATCTCTGTTTTCAAGAAATAGCATATCCTGGATATTAGTTTCCTTTACAGCATTGTATCTTGGCTGTGAAGGAGTAGCATCCGCTTCATCTGGATTTGACGGTCCTAAGTACTTGTGAACAAACACATCAGTACCACCAACAGTGAACATTTCCGTGATGGTCTTATCTAGGAATTCGTAATCTTTACCCTTTTCGGGTTTGTATAAACTGAGTCTTGGCATAACATTAGTATTTATCGAACGTATAAATACATATGGAGAACAAGAATATGAGTTTACAAACACAAAAGCAAGAAGTATATGATTACGTTGAGTTACACTTGGGCGGAGGCATGGTTGATGTTGAGCTGGATCCAGCACACTATTCAACAGCATTAAATAAAGCACTTGCCAAGTATAGACAAAGATCAGATAATTCAGTAGAAGAATCATACTTGTTTTTATCTACAGTAATTGATCAAAATTCTTACATTTTACCAAATGAAGTAATTGAAGTAAGAAAAGTATTCCGCAGAAGCATTGGATCAAGATCAGGTGGTGGAGATGGTGGTACATTATTTGAACCATTTAACCTAGCATACACAAATACGTATCTTTTAGCAAGTAGTAATATGGGTGGACTAGCAACTTATGATATGTTTAGTCAATACCAAGAACTTGTAGGACGTATGTTTGGATCATTTATTGAATTTAAATGGAATACTACAACAAAAGAATTTATGATGCTTCAACGCCCTAGAGCAGAAGAAGAACTACTATTATATTGTTATAATCACAGACCGGATTCAGAATTATTAAAAGACTACCTATCAAGTCAATGGATTAAAGATTACACGGTTGCAACTTGTAAGTATATGCTAGGTGAAGCAAGAAGCAAGTTTGCCACTATTGCTGGTCCACAGGGTGGATCAACACTTAATGGTGATGCACTTAAGAACGAAGCCATAGCTGAAATTGAAAAACTTGACGAAGAGCTAAAAACTCAAATCGCAGGTGGTGTTGGCTACGGGTTCACAATTGGCTAATAACTGGTTGACATTCCGATAAATTTATAGTAACATATACTATTATTAATTTATGAAGGACAAAACTATGATTGTTGGAATATGCGGACTTATTGGGTCTGGTAAAGATACTATAGCAGATTATCTAATCAAAGATCATAACTTTCAAAAAATTAGCTTTGCTGACAAACTTAAAGATAGTGTAGCAACTATGTTTGATTGGGACCGTGATCTGCTTGATGGTAAGACAGATGAGTCAAGACAATGGCGTGAAAAGGTTGATGCTTACTGGTCTAAAGAAACTGGAGAAACTATTACTCCAAGACTAGTATTACAACTATTTGGTACAGAATGTATGCGTGATGGATTCTACGATGGCATATGGGTTAGTTTAACTAAAAAGAAGATCATTGAAAATCCAGAGCAAAGTTTTGTAATTCCAGATGTACGTTTTCCTAATGAAGCTAAAATGTTATATGAAATCAACGGACAAGTGTGGCGTGTAAAACGTGGTGCTGATCCTGAGTGGTTTAGCGAGTATCAGCAACTAGGAGTTGAACCAAAAGAAGTACACCCTAGCGAATGGGCTTGGGCAAATACTAAATTTACACATATTGTGGACAATAACGATACTATTGACAAACTTAGAAGTCAGGTAAAAGATCTCCTTGTTTCCACTTAAACCCTTGTTTATAAATTATCTTACTACAATTAGCACATATAGTTTTTAAGTTACTAAACCGTACGTTGTTCATATCACCGTCAATATAGTATACTGAGAACTGTTCAGTATGTTTGCTTTTGTGTCCACACTTATCACATTCATTATGTTTCACATATCCACTCTGCGTCCACTTGGATGGAGAGCGAGTAGGTCCGCCATGCCTGGTGCATGACTCACACTTACTGCGATAGAAGGGTTTACCCTTCTTATAGTAGTTTATAGCGACAGGCTTCTGTCCACAAGCACATAAAGGTCTCATACTACTATTTACCTGCCCTTTTCGGCCCCTTTTAATGGGTAGTTTATAAGCCAATTTGTATCGATTCGTATAAATAATAGTAACAATGCTAACAGGAGAAATAAAATGGCTTTAGTATCACCAGGAGTACAGGTTTCCGTAATAGACGAAAGTTTTTACACGCCAGCGGAACCAGGTACAGTACCAATGATTTTTGTTGTTTCTGCACAAGATAAAAAGAACGGTGCAGGCACAGGAACAGCAACGGCAACAACAAGTGCAAATTCAGAGAAACCATATTTGGTTACTTCACAAAGAGAATTAGTAGATCTTTTTGGAGATCCAACTTTCTATACAGATTCAAACAATAATGCGTTACACGGTAACGAGCTAAACGAATACGGTTTACAAGCGGCCTACTCATACTTGGGTGTGGCAAATAGAGCTTATATAACTAGAGCTAATTTAAACACTTCAGAGTTGATTGCAACTGCAACGGCTCCAGCGGCAAGTCCAGCGGACGGCACATACTGGTTCGATACAGTTAATAGTGTTTACGGAATATTTGAGTGGAATTCAGCGGCGGCAACGACAACTGGTGGTCAGAGCTTTACTAATAAGATTCCAACTGTAATTACAGACTCAAGCAAAGTAACAGGCGGAACACCTAAAACTTCTGTTGGCGCAGTAGGTGATTATGCCATTGTTGCAACTACAACTTTAAACAAGTTTTTCTATAAGAACGCAAGTGGTACTTGGGTACAAGTAGGTTCAAGTGCATGGATTGGTTCATGGGCTACAGTAACAGGAACTGAAAGCAATCCAACTATGACTGCTTCAGCAACTTGTACAATTAATGCTACAACAGTTACAGCAGGTGGAACAGGTTTAAGTGATGTTGTATCAGCTATTGCTGGTGCGGCTATAGCCGGTGTAAGTGCGGCAGTTGTTGACGGTAAATTAGAAATTTACTCAACAGGTGTTGATCTTGTACTAGGTGCTAACGCAAGTACATTACTTTCAGAAGCAGGCTTAACAGCAGGTACTTTCAAAGCACCAGCATTAAGTATTGCTCCACACACTAGCGTTCCAGAATACAAGTCAACTGATACTGCTCCTAAACCAACTGGTTCTTTATGGATTAAAACTACAGAGCCAAACTTAGGTGCTAAATGGGCCGTTAAGAAATGGAACGGAACTACGCAACTGTGGGAAACTACAGCGGCGCCAATTTACACAACTAATCAAGCGGCGTTATACGGTTTAGATAAAACTGGTGGCGGTGCTAACTTGGCAGTAGGTTCATTATACATTAACTACAATAATGCAGAAGCAACAGCGATGGTAGGTGACTTTAAAATTCACAGACGTGTATCAACAGGTGCAACAGCAATTACTTCAAGTATTATTGCGGCACAGGTAACATCAGGAACTTATGCATTTAACATTCAAGAAACTTTAGTTAACAATGCGGCATTACAAACAGCTAAAACTATTAGTGTAACAACTACTGGTGCTTCAAGTGATGCAGACGTTATTGCAGGTGCTATTAATAGTGCAGGCTTTGTAAACGTAAGTGCAGAAGTTGATGCAAGTAACAGAATTGTTATTTCACACAATGACGGTGGTGACTTTAGAATTAAAGATACAGGCGGCGCATTAGCATTAGCAGGATATAGTGCTTATGTAAATGCTAACTCTGGAACTCCTAACTTATACACAGCACCAACAGGTGATACAGCAAACGACCTTGTTGCAAGTAACTGGCAGGTATTAACTTATACTGCAAGTGCAACGGCTGTAACAGCTTTAACATCTGATAAGACTTTATGGTACAGTTCAGTTGTTGATGAAGTTGACATGATGATACACAATGGTACAACTTGGGTAGGTTACCAAGACTCAAGTGCTCCATACTTTGCGGCAAGTTCAAGTGATAAAACAGACCCAGCAGGTCCAATCGTAAGTGCTACAGAACCAACTTTACAATCAGATGGTACTGCACTTAAGAACGGTGACTTGTGGATTTCAACAGCAGACTTAGAAAACTATCCTAAGATTTACAAATACAACGGAGCAACTTTGCTTTGGGTATTAGTAGACGGTGGTGATCAAACTACTGAAGATGGTATACTATTTGCTGACGCAAGATACAATACAACAGGTGCAAACAGTTCAACAGCAGGAACTATTGCGGCACTATTAAGTTCAAACTTCTTAGACACAGATGCTCCAGATCCAGCACTATATCCAAAAGGTATGTTGCTTTGGAACTTAAGACGCTCTGGATTTAATGTTAAGAAATTTGTACGTAACCAAGTCAACACAGCAGGTAATAACCTTAGATTTGGAAGTGGTGCAGGTGAATCAATGGCAGGCTACTATGCTCATAGATGGGTAACAGAATCAGCTAACCAAGAAAATGGTGCAGGTTCGTTTGGTAGAAAAGCTCAACGTAAAGTTGTTATCCAAGCATTACAGTCAATGGTTAATAGTAACCAAGAAGTTAGAGATGATCAATCAAGATTGTTCAACTTAATGGCTTGTCCAGGTTACTCAGAGCTAATTGGTGAAATGGTTACACTAAACAATGACAGAGGCTTAACAGCATTTGTTGTTGGTGACTTACCATTTAGATTAACAGCTGACGCTACAACAATCAACAACTATGCTACAAACACAGCATTAGCAGTTGAAGATAATGATAACGGTTTAGTAACTAGTGATGAATACTTAGGTGTGTTTTACCCAAGTTTATTCACAAGCGACAATGCAGGTAAAAATATTGTAGTACCACCAAGTCATGGTATACTACGTACAATGGCATTAAGTGATAGTGTTTCTTTTCCATGGTTTGCTCCAGCAGGAACAAGACGTGGTGGAATTACTAACGCCTCAAGTGCAGGATACATTGACGCAGAAGGTGAATTTAAATCAGTAGCATTAAACACTGGACAACGTGATACGTTGTACAGCAATAAGATTAACCCAATTACATTCTTAACGGGTGCAGGTTTAGTTAACTATGGTCAAAAGACTAGAGCCAAAAATGCTAGTTCTTTAGATAGAATTAACGTTGCAAGACTAGTAATCTACTTACGTGGACAACTAGATAAACTTGCTAAACCTTATATCTTTGAACCAAATGATAAGATTACTAGAGACGAGATTAAATCTCAAGTTGATAGTTTAATGTTAGAGTTGGTAGGACAAAGAGCATTATATGACTTCTTAGTAGTGTGTGACGAAAGTAACAACACACCAACTAGAATTGATAGAAATGAACTTTATGTAGATATTGCAATTGAACCAGTTAAAGCAGTTGAGTTTATTTACATTCCGTTAAGACTTAAAAATACCGGCGAAATAGCGAAGCTTTAATTGGATAAATATATTTAACAGGAGATATAAACAATGGCAATTTCAACACTATCAAAAATTACAGTCCCATTAGATTCTAGTGCATCTAGTTCTAACCAGGGATTGTTGATGCCCAAACTCCAGTATCGCTTTAGAGTGAGCTTGGAGAATTTTGGAGTTTCAACACCAACAACAGAACTAACAAAACAAGTTGTAGACGTAACTAGACCAAACGTAAGTTTCGAACAGATTACAGTTGATGTATACAACTCAAGAGTATACCTAGCAGGTAAACATACTTGGGAACCTATTACATTAAACTTAAGAGAAGATGTTTCAAACAACGTACAAAAACTAGTTGGCGAACAACTACAGAAACAATTTGACTTCTTTGAACAAAGTTCAGCGGCGTCAGGCAGTGATTACAAATTCGTAACTAGAATTGAAATACTAGATGGCGGAAACGGAATCAATACAGCAAACGTTTTAGAAACATTTGAATTATATGGTTGTTACTTAGAAAGTGCTAACTACAATACATTAGCATACGCAACAAACGATCCAGTTACAGTTGCATTAGCAATCAGATACGATAATGCTATACAAAGTCCACAAGGTACAGGAATTGGAACAGCAGTTGGTAGAACTGTTAACACTCTAATTACTGGCGGTGGCGCTACGTAATAGCAAACTAATATATTTCCTGAATACTAAAAGGGTGTCTTTATAGGCACCCTTTTTTTTATCTGCGTACTTAATTATTTTGCTAAATATTAGTATGGCAAACAAACTTAACGGATTTTTAGATAATGTATTAAGCGGAGCTTTAAGCCCCAAAGGTAATTTAGCTGACTTTAGTCATGCGGCTAGACTATACGTAGATGACGCACATAGGTTAAGTCCTAAGTCAAAGTTTCTATATCATGTAAGTTTTAACTTAAATGCAGAAGCTGTTGCAGTTATTCCTCAACTAAAAACACAAGAACTTAATATGCTTGTTAAAAGTGTTGACTTACCAAAGTACAATATCTCAACAACATTAAAACATCAGTACAATAAAAAATCTAACTTACAAACAAGATTAGATTACGATCCTATTAGTATAACATTTCATGATGATAACTATGGACAAACAACAGCCATGTGGGAAGCCTACTATCGTTACTATTTTAAAGATGGTAACTATGCATCATTAGATGGATCTAATATTCCTAACACTACAAACGGAGCATACAACAGAGCTATTACGTATGGCAACGGTGGTAACAGTGGAGGATCGGGTTATTACAGGTATGGATTTGATAACGATTCTGTAAAACACTTTTTTGAAAGTATTCAGATTTATCAAATGTCAAGAAAAAGATATACTTGTTTTACATTAGTAAATCCTATCATTAGCGAATGGCAACATGATACTATGGAAAACTCTTCAAGTGAGGCTGTACAAAATCAAATGCAGATACAATATGAAACTGTATGGTATTCAAGAGGTGGAATTGTGGAAGGTTCAGCACCTAAGAGCTTTGGACCAGCAAGTGGACATTACGATAAAATGCCTTCACCTAATTCATTAGCAGGTGGTGGAGCATCAAACTTATTTGGTCAAGGTGGAGTTGCCGCAGGAGCGGCAGATGTGTTTGGAGATATTACTAGTGGACAAGCATTTAGTTCTCCAACAAGTTTCTTAGGAACAGTTTTAAAAACAACAAGTGTAATAGGCAATGCAAAAAGTTTATCTAAAGATGGATTAAGACAAGAAGGCTTTGGCATACTTAAAGATCAAATTGGTGCGGCGGCTGGCATAGATGTTAGCGGTGTGGCCAACACAGCATTTCCAAAGTCAGCAAGTTTAAGTGGACTAAATGATATTACTAAAGCAGTTGCCGGGCTAGGAGCAGGAGCGGCAGTTGTTAAAGCTCTACAAGGAGGTAATGTTTCTTCAACACTTTCTTTCTTAAATACTAATCCTGGAGCATTAGATCAATTAACAAAAGCAACTACATTTAAAAAGTCACACCTAGCAGATGGTGGCGCGGCAAACCCAAGTGCAATTACTACAGCTTGGAACAGTACTACAGCGGCAGTTAAAGAAGCTTTCAATACAGAAACAAAAAGCAACATAGCTACTCATAGTAGAAGCAGTGACTTTAACTTAAATACATAGGATTACACAATGCCAAATTTACCTTTAACAACTAAAAACACACAGCAAAAAGTAAAAACATTCTTTGATGAATTTTATTCTCAACCATTAGAGTTTCCATCAAACGAAGTTGATGCTGTTATAGGATTTTTTCAGAAGCGAGGATTTGATGAAACATCTGCACAAACAGTTGCAGGTATTTTAATGAGACAAGCAAAGATAGATGAAGTAAAAGTATTCGAATTACTTGACACACTTAAAGGTGTAGACGATTTACATCTATCAAAAGTTGTTACAGAAATCTTAAATTATAATAGACAAAAAATGAGTTCACTCGGCTACAAGATTGAAGAAGCCACGAATAGATTAGAATCTCGAAACATATTGGTATAAACCAATGTCAAGTAAGTTTGCACAAGGCAGATACAGTTTAAAGAATCCAGCAAAGTTTATAGGTAACAAAACTCCAATGTATAGATCAAGTTGGGAGTTTGCATTTATGAAATTTTGTGACGAGTCTCCTAGTGTAAGTAATTGGGCAAGTGAGTCAATTCGTATTCCATATAGAAATCCATTAACAGGAAAGATGACAATATATGTTCCTGATTTTTTAATACAATATACAGATGCTAGAGGCAAGAAGAAAGTTGAACTGATTGAGGTAAAGCCTGAGAATCAAATGAAGTTAAAGGAAGTAGGCAGAGATAAATTTAGACAGGCACAATATGTACAGAACGTAGCAAAGTGGGAAGCCGCTAGAGCATGGTGTAAGAATAAGAAGATCTTTTTTAGAATAATTACAGAAAAAGATATCTTCCATCAGGGGAAGAGAAAATGAGGGTAAATGTTAATCCACGCATTTGTGTTAGTGGTAGTAATGGGGACTGGAGAGTCTCGTAAAGAACAACCAAATCCAATGTACTTTAGGAGTATAGACGTATGTCAGTACTATGCATCAAGGGTACCAAGACAATATGGAAACTATAATTACAGTAGTAGGGTGGATCCAAAAGATCGCATAACTGCATACTGTAAGCCTACAAAGGTTGACGATTCAAAGACTGTTGTTTACGACCATTAATTGGACTAAATAATAGTAGCAGTTAATGTGAGAACATAATGACAAAGAAATTAGAAGAATTACTGAACCTACCAGATAGCCAGGAAATTATCAAAGCTGATAAAGAAAAAGAGGCTACTAAAGTTAAAGCAGTAGAAGTTCAAAAAGAAGACTTCCGTGAAATTGGAGAGTTAGACAAAATTACTGCGGCATTACCACAAGTTAAAGGGTTGGGTGAACTAGCAGATAAAGAACTTAACGAAGTAGCAGATAAGTCTATGACAGCATACGAGGATCTAATGGATCTGGGTATGAACGTAGAAAGTAGATATAGTGGTAGAGTGTTTGAAGTAGCAGGACAAATGCTTAGAACCAATCTAGATGCTAAAACAGCCAAGCTACAGAACAAATTAAAGATGGTAGAACTGCAATTACGTAAAGAAAAGCAGGATAAAGACGGTGGTATTGATAGTGATTCGCTAGTAAATGGTGAAGGTTATGTAGTAACAGACCGTAACAGTTTACTTAATAAATTGAAAAACATGGATAAATAAACATATAAGGAAGACTAATGAAAACATTTGAAAAATATCTAACAGAAGCAAAGAAGACTTATAAGTTTAAGTTTGGTATTGCAGGTGAATTACCAGAAGGCTTTGCAGACGGTTGCGAAAGCTGTTTACAAAAATTTGGACTTGTTAATATGTCCCCAGGTAAGAAAACACCAATACAGAAGCGTCCATTAGATTTTCCAAAACTTCAAAACGTGGAAACACATTACTTTGAAGTTGAACTTTCGTATCCAACTACTTCACCGGTATTAGCTGAGTACATTTCACAAAGTACATACATAGACCCAGCATACATTTGTCTACGTAATGCAGAAGCACCACAAGAAGAATATCAGGATAGAGAGTACAAACAAGTTTACGAACCAAAGCTAGGTACAGAGATGGAATCAGCAGATCCAGAAGCACAGAAACACGTTGGCGACAACAAGGTTATGGACTTGCTTAAAGAACTTGAAGGTGCACGTAAAGAAAGAGAAAATGACCCAGGTCAAGCTAACGCCGAAGGCGGAACACAAACTGAAAAAGTTGTAGCTATGGGTGAACCAGGAACAACTAGTCCAGTAGGGAGCAAATAATGAAACTTAAAGATTTAAATAAAAAGATTGATTCATTAAACGAAGCGGTTAGCATGAATATCTCAATGTCAGGTGATAGTGCAGACGATGTAGCTACTTTAATGAAGATGGTTAAAGACTCAGGTGGAGCACCAGAGGTAGTTAAAGACATACCAAGTTTAGGTATGCGTGGCGATATTGAAAAATCAATGGCGGCTATTAAAGGTTTAGACGGACCAGACATGGGTCCAGAAGGTCCAGAGGACATGGGTGATATTAAAGCAAAAATAATGCCAATGCCAGATATGGGTTGCGAAGATGAAGAAGTACCAGAAGGCGAATGGGATAATTCACCAGATGAACAACATCAAGACACAGCTTATATGCAAAACGATTTAGCAGGTGGATTAAACAGACCTAAGAAATCATATCCTAAAGTAGCAGGCGGAGATAATCCAATGGCACTTGAAGAAGTTTCAGATGAAATGAATGGAATGATTTCTAATTGGATTGAAAAATTCTCTAAGTTCATAGGCGGTAACGGAGACACATTACCAGACGGTTATATACAGTGGGCATTAAACTCAGGCATTGCTACAGACTTTGTTGAACAAAATGAGGCTAAAGCAATGAGAGAAAAACACGGCGAAGATGAATTTGAAAATGATCCGTTAAAATATGTTGACGAAATGCCAATTACAAAAGCGGCCTTAGAAATGATTGAAAAAATTACAGGCGATGATAATATTGATACAAATGCAAAAATGATTGATAAAGTTCAATCAGGTGACACTGATGAATCAATGGCAATGGAAGATGAAATCAAAGCTGAGCTAACTGCAAAGTTAGGTGAGATGATGAAAGAAGAAAAAGATGCAGAAGCTAAATTCGACGAAGCTGGCTGTAAAAAGAAAATGAAAAAACTTAACGCAAGTGGTTGTACAAAAGAAGATATGAAGAAAAAAATAACTGCTGAGTACGGTTGCAATAAAAGTAAGTTTGAAAAATTATACGCAAGTAGTTGCGGTAGTCACTAAGGAGATATAAATGGCTGGATTTACAAGAGTTAACGGATTAAACAATACTGTTGGAACGATACATTCGCTTACTAACAAAGGTTTTTTAATTACCGTACAAAACGCATCAAATGCCGATATTGATCTTAGAGCAGAGGACGATGCAGTTGATGAAGCAGTAGAGATGATTTTAAAAGAAGTTAACCCTGCGATGTTTTCTGTTAAAAATGATGCCTCAGGTGAAATTCATATTATCACAGATACAAGTTTAACAGCGGCAGACATCCAATCAAGAATTAGAAATCTAGGAACAGCAGTAGGACCTAACAACATTGATGTTACAGGTACTGATGTTAGTGAAGCAACTGCAATAACAATAGTAGGCTAATTTAACTAATTTCCCAATTAGAAAACCAAATAGCGTCTTCGGACGCTATTTTCGTCTATAAATACTAGTATGGCAACTAATAAAAGTTTAGACGGTGTATTAACCAAAAAAGCACACAAAAGAGAAAAGTATGATGAAGCTAACATTGACGCTCTCAAAAAATGTATAGATCCTGAATCAGGCTATTTGCATTTCTGTCAAGAGTACTTTCATATACAACACCCTGTTGACGGCAAGGTATTATTCAACCCGTTTGAATATCAAGAACGCCTATTAGAAAGTTATCACGATCATAGATTTAATATTAATATGTTGCCAAGACAGAGTGGCAAGACAACTACTGCCGCGGCATACTTATTATGGTATGCTATGTTTCATCCAGACCAAACAATACTAATTGCCGCACACAAATATACAGGTGCTCAAGAAATTATGCAACGTATTAGATACGGATATGAACTATGTCCTGATAATATTAGAGCAGGTGTTACAAACTACAACAAAGGTTCAATGGAATTTGAGAATGGTAGTAGAATAGTTAGTGCTACTACAACAGGTAACACAGGAAGAGGTATGTCAATATCTTTACTATACTGTGATGAGTTTGCATTTGTTAATCCTAGTATTGCAGATGAATTTTGGACTTCGATATCTCCTACACTAGCAACAGGTGGTCGTGCAATTATTACATCAACACCAAACTCAGACGAAGATACATTTGCTATTATATGGAAAGAATCACAAAACAAATTTGATGACAACGGTAACGAATCGGAAATAGGTACAAACGGATTTCATGGATTTACTGCACAATGGGACGAACACCCTGACAGAGATGAAGCCTGGATGAAAGTAGAAGTTGGTCGTATTGGTGAGGAAAGATTTAGACGTGAGTATGGTTGTGAGTTCTTAGTTTATGATGAAACACTTATTAACAGTATTAAACTTTCTACAATAGAAGGTAAAAATCCTATTATGAATATGGGGCAAACACGTTGGTATGATAAAGTATCAGGTGACAAGACTTATGTAGTTGCACTAGACCCTGCTATGGGTACAGGTGGTGACTATGCCGCGATACAAGTGTTTGAACTACCAACATATAAACAAGTTGCTGAATGGCGACACAATACAACCCCTATACCCGCACAGATAAGAATACTAAAAGATATCTGTCAATACATTAGGAACGAATGTCATAATGATGGACAAAACATTTACTGGAGTGTTGAGAACAACAGCATTGGAGAAGGTGCTTTGATTGTTATTAGAGATATGGGTGAAGAGAATATACCAGGTATGTGCGTAAGTGAGCCTATGCGTAAAGGCCATGTACGTAAGTTTAGAAAAGGATTTAACACTACACACAGCACAAAGATAAGTGCTTGTACACGTTTAAAGACAATGATAGAGTCAGATAAGCTAGTAATAAACAGTAAAGTATTAATAACAGAGCTAAAGGCATTTGTAGCCAGTGGTAGTAGCTTTAAAGCTAAACCAGGTGAAAATGACGATTTAGTAAGTGCTTGTTTATTGTGTATGCGTATTATGGCAGTATTAAAGGACTGGGATCCAAGAGTATACGAAACTTTCAATCATGCAGATTCAGATGAGGATATAACACCGCCCATGCCTATATTTGTTTCTACAAACATAAGATAAATAGTTATATGAGTAATATGAACAATATATCAGAGGCACTATTTGCTAAGATCAGAGGACGATTTCCTTCTGTAACACTTGGCGATGAAGCTGGCGTTGTAACAGACGAACCAAAACTAGCACGTTTTTTCGATTTTGATTATAAAATTGGTGAAGAGAGTTTAGGTAAAATTAGCATAGCATTAACAGAAAAAGAAGTTGCTGTTATGTACAATAATACGTTTATTAGTGAACAACCTGATAGTGTTAAAAGCAATTGGTACGGTTTCTTAAAAGAGCTAAGATCTTTTTCAAAGAGAAATATGCTTAACTTTGACACACGAGATATAACAAAATCAAATTTAGATAAACGAGATTACGCACATCTTACTAAAACTGCCGGAGAAAAAGCAATGAGTGAATCAAAGATGTACGGCACTAGTAGAACAAGTTTCGAAGACGTTGACAAAGCTAGGCTAGTACTTAAACATACACAACCAGTGAACCAAGAAGTTCCTGGAGCAAGAACACAACACGTACACAGCATATACATTGAAAGTGAAAATGGAGAAAGATACAAATATCCATTTAGACATTTAAATGGTGCAAGAGCATTAGCAAGACACGTAAGCGAAGGCGGAAACTTATATGACGACTTTGGTAAACACATCGTTTCACTCAGCGAAGAGTTATCAAAACTACGTCAATTTAAAACTTATATGAATCGTTCAGCTGTGATGGCAGAAGGTTTATCAGGGTACATGGATCTAGTTAACGAAAGACTAGATACAATCAAAACTGATATCTTAAAATTGCAAAGACCTAATCATTACGCAGAAACATTTAAAAACTTTACACCAGCTGTGATGGAAGAAGTTCCACAAGAATTACAAAACAGTTGGATTGACGAACTAACTATTAGAACTTTTAACGAAGAACTAAAAAGTGTATTCCCATACATTAACAAGTTAGTAAGTGAAAAGAATAAAATTGAAGAAGTAGGTCCAAGTGATATGGGTATGAACAAATATGGTTTGTCAGCTGTACACAAAGGCGGAAAGTTTTATTCTTATAGAGATGGAGAAGAAACAGGTGGACCATTTGATTCAATGGAAGAACTTGCTAAACATCAAGAAGAATTAATTCAAGACGAAGCTATAGGACATGAGGGCGGACAAGAAGCACACGCACATACATTTAAAATGGCAGGCGACTTAGATCAAGAAAGAGGCGTAAGCGATTCCGATTGCAAAGCGGCTGAAGAGGCTTGTAAAAAAGCTGATATTGATTGTAGTTGTGAACCAAGTGAGATGGATAATGCAAGTATCATTGTACATACAATGGCGTCAAAAGATGCAGTAGCAGATGCACTAGAGGCAGAAGGCTTTAGTATTGACGAGCAATTATCACCTGAAGACAGTTTCGAATATGAAATGTCAAGCATAGTGGGAGAACAGGAAGATGCTTTAGTAAACGGCAATGGTAAAACCCAAGAGGCCGCTATTGAAAAACTAAACGGCTTAATGGTGCAAGAATTCCAAGCTGGTGTGAACGGAATGAATGCGATCACAAGTTTGAAGGGAGTCATAGACGATCCTGAACTTATAGAGATGTTCAAAAAACTAGGTCAGAAGGAGTCTACTACAGATATTAGACCTTTGATTACCAAATATGTAAAAGCAAAAGCACCAAATTTGGTTTCTAAAATTGAACAAGGTGAAGAAGCTACACCTACAGAACCTACAGAAGATATCAAAGACAAAGAAGATTATATGGCTAAGAAGAAAGCTATCCAAGATATACAAATGGATCCGCATACACACAAAGACGAAAAACTTAAAAAAGAAGTTATTCGTAAGAAAGCGGAACTAGATGCCGAAGCAAAAGAAAAAGGATTTAAAGAAGACTCAGACGAAGATGGAATAATGCAGTGGGCAAAGAAATACTCACAATACAAAAATGTAGAAGATGATAACCTGATAACAGCGTTATATGATTTTGCATTTGATAATGGCATACCACAATTCCAATTTGAAGTTGGCGAACTACAGGCCGCAGAGAAAAAACTTGGCAAGAAACAAGAGGACTGGGAAGATAAAGAAATTGAAGCCGCTTTTGAAATGTCTCCAATATCAGATGGACTACAAGACGAACTACATAGACTAATTCCAGGTGATGACTTAGAAACAAAACTTGAAAAAATTAGACCAATAGTTGATCAAGCAGGAGTATTTGAAGGCGAAGATGATGACACTATCGATGTTAAAATGAATCCAGATGGTAGCATTGAAAAAGATGACAAGGCAATGAACAACGATGACGAAAGAACACCAGGGGAAAAACTAGAAGAACTAGTTAAGTCACACTACGACTACACTAGCAATAGTTTTCCAAAAGGCGAAACTGCGATAGTTACAGCTTGTGAAAAAGAATTTGGCGACAAGGCAATACCATTTGCTGAGAAGATGATTTCTAGATTAAAGGCAGGTAAAGATCGTGAGATGGAAAGAATTAAACACCTAGCAGGCGTTTAAGACGTAAAGTCACTTTTTTGGTAACATAAAGGTTGACTTTATAAGTATATTAGTGTAACATATAAAACTGTGCTACACTACTAAAAGGCACAACAACAAGCAACGAAGGCTTAACAACTAAATAGGAGGCTTATATTATGGCTACATTAGCAGACATTCGTGCAAAACTAAAAGAGCAAGAAACCCGCACAAGCGGTAATCAATCAGGTGGCGACAACGCAATTTACCCATTTTGGAACTTAAAAGAAGGCGAGACATCAACTGTCCGTTTCCTTCCTGACGGTGACGAAAATAATACATTCTTCTGGCAAGAACGTTTGATGATCAAACTTCCATTTGCTGGAATCAAAGGTGAGACAGACTCTCGCCCTGTACAGGTACAAGTACCATGTATGGAAATGTATGGTGAAACTTGTCCAGTACTTTCAGAAGTACGTGGTTGGTTTAAAGACAAAAACTTAGAAGACATGGGACGTAAGTATTGGAAAAAACGTTCATATGTATTCCAAGGCTTTGTTACAGACAATCCTTTAAAAGAGGATTCAACTCCAGCAAATCCAGTAAGACGATTCATTATTGGTCCACAAATCTTTCAAATCATTAAAGGTGCTTTGATGGATCCGGACATGAATGAGTTACCAACGGATTACACTCAAGGCGTAGACTTTAGAATTGTAAAAACTTCTAAAGGCGGTTATGCTGATTACTCAACTTCAAATTGGTCACGTAAAGATCGTCCATTAGATGAAACTGAGTATAAAGCGATCGAAGATAACAGTTTGTTTAACTTATCTGATTATCTTCCTAAGAAGCCAGATGATGTAGCAGTTGGTGTTATCAAGAAGATGTTTGAAGCATCAGTTGATGGCGAAGCATACGACATGGAGGCTTTTGGTCAATACTTTAGACCAGCAGGCGTAAGTGCAAGAACAGGTGATCCTGTAAAGGCAAGTACTCCAACTCCAGCGGCGGCTCCGACACCAGCGGCACAACCAGTAGCACAGGCAACAACTGAAGCAGTAGCACCAGTTGAAGCACCAGTTACTGCACCTGCAGGTGATAACAACAAAGCGGAAGACATTCTTGCAATGATCCGCAATCGTCAAGGTTAATTAAATTTATACAAGGGGTTGTTTCGGCAACCCCGAGTATATGGATTAAGGAGATACAATGGCTAATAAAGCATTTGACGTTTCTAAGTTTCGTAAAAACTTAACGAAATCTATCACAGGCATGAGTAGTGGATTTAACGATCCGACTGATTGGATTTCGACCGGTAACTATGCCTTAAACTATCTTATTAGTGGCGACTTTCATAGAGGTGTTCCGCTAGGTAAGGTAACTGTTTTTGCAGGAGAATCTGGTGCAGGTAAAAGTTATATCTGTGCAGGTAACATTGTAAAGGCGGCACAAGATCAAGATATCTTTGTAGTATTAATTGACTCAGAGAACGCACTTGATGAAAAGTGGTTACAAGCACTAAACGTAGATACTACTCCAGAAAAACTACTTAAACTAAACATGAGTATGATTGATGATGTTGCTAAAACTATTAGTACATTTATGTCAGAATACAGAGAAATGTCAGACGAAGACCGACCTAAGGTGTTGTTTGTTATTGATAGTTTGGGTATGTTACTAACACCTACAGATGTTGATCAGTTTAACAAGGGTGATATGAAGGGTGATATGGGTCGTAAGCCTAAAGCACTAACATCACTTGTACGTAATACTGTTAACATGATTGGTGCACACAACGTAGGACTAGTATGTACTAACCACACTTATGCATCACAAGATATGTTTGATCCAGATGATAAAATATCAGGTGGACAAGGATTTATCTATGCAAGTTCAATTGTAGTAGCAATGAAGAAGTTGAAACTAAAAGAGGACCTTGATGGTAAGAAAGTAACTGATGTACGTGGCATTAGAGCGGGTTGCAAAGTTATGAAGACTAGATATGCAAAACCGTTTGAAGGCGTACAGGTTAAGATCCCTTATGAAACAGGTATGAATCCATACAGTGGATTGGTTGACTTGTTTGAGAAAAAAGGACTGTTAACTCAACAGGGTAACAGACTTAAATACGTGGATAGCAAAGGCACCGAACATCTTGAATATCGAAAAGACTGGGGTGGTGACAAGTTAGACATAATTATGAGTGCATTCAACGACACAGCCGGTGTTACAATGACCGAAGCTGATGTTGAAGAGGACAGTAACCCTGAGGAGTAAAAACATTATGGATGGTACACAGATAGTAGAGACGTGGCAAGTATTTAAAGAGTATTTGGATAAAAAACATATCGAAACTGTAGCAGAAAAGTTTGTAGATTTATGTGCAGACTTTGGTACAGAAGATGAAGCATTTAGAGATGCTTTAGGTTCAGATCACGATTTAGATAAGGCTGTTGGGTATTATTTAGAAGAAGACGTTGACGACTTCGATCAAGAGTCAGAGGATTATTAATGGGATGGTATTCAGATATTGCAAAAGACATCAGTAAGATTCCTGATGCAGTTGCTTATTACGAAGATGAATTAGCACAGGCTCGTAAAGAGACATTCATCAAAGGTAATGTAGAACGTGCGGCCGCAGAAATGCCCGGACTAGTAGAACAACGATTCAATCAATTGCAAGAGCTTGAAGCAATACTTGAATACCTGAACATTGAACTTAGACGTTTAAGAAGTTCGTTTTTCAAAAAGTATTTGGAAAATTACCAGAGAGCATTAAGCAGTCGAGATGTTGAAAAATATGTTGACGGTGAAGCAGACGTAGTTGATTATGAAAAGATTATTAACGAGTTTGCTCTTATGCGAAATAAATGGTTAGGCATTACTAAGGCACTAGATCAAAAACAATGGCAACTTACTAACATAGTTAAGTTACGAGTTGCAGGAATGGAAGACGCAAGTCTATAATTAACATAACTAAGGAAGAAAGACATTTATGAAAATAAGTGAAAATACACCGACTGCTAGTACTACTTCACAAGTATCTAAACAATACAGTGGTAATCAAAGGCCTGCGGTTAATCACCAAGAAAGACTTGCAGTGAGCAAGCCTGGTGCAAGATCAGTAATTGAAAAATGGGATAATATTCCACAAGCTGATTTCGTTCAACGAGTTGCTGGAGAGTTTGTACTACAACACTCACAGGATCTTTGTAAAAATAAAAAAGTTGTAATTTTTAGTTTACCAGGTGCATTTACACCTACGTGTTCTGAAAAACAATTACCTGGATACGAAGAAATGTATGACAGGTTTAAACAAGCAGGAGTTGACGAAGTATACTGTGTATCAGTCAATGACGGATTTGTAATGAATGCCTGGGCAGAATCATTAGGCATTAAAAATGTTAAACTATTAGCTGACGGTAATGCAGACTTTACTGACTCAATGGGTATGCTTTGTACTAAACGTGCAAAAGGATTTGCCAATAGAAGTTGGAGATATGCAATATACGTTGTTAACGGAATAGTTCAACAAGCATACATTGAACCTGGTTTCAATCACAACGATGAGGACGATGATCCTTACACTTGTACAGACCCAGAGACAATGATCCAACATATAGAAGCTGAAAACAGATAACGTTTAAATACAACTATGCAAAAGGTTGTATTAGTCACGGGCGGTTTTGACCCTATACACTCAGGACATTTAGCTTACTTCAACGAAGCAAAAAAACTTGGCGACAAACTTGTCGTCGGCATCAATAGTGATGAATGGCTTACTCGTAAAAAAGGTAAACCATTCATGCCCTACAGCGAACGCCTTTCAATAATTCAAAATTTAAAAATGGTCGATCATGTTGTCAGCTTTGACGATTCTGATGATACTGCCTGCGGTGCAATATTTAAAGTTATGTGTACTATAGGACACGATAGTCATATCATATTTGCAAACGGTGGAGATAGAAAACAAGGTACTGTACCAGAAGAGAGAACTTATACAAACAAGGTAGAATTTGTTTACGGAGTTGGTGGTACTGATAAGTTAAATAGTAGTAGTTGGATATTACAAGAGTATAAGCAACCTAAAACAAACCGAAGTTGGGGGTACTATAGAGTGTTACACGAAGACGGTCCCGAAGTCAAAGTAAAAGAATTAACAGTAATGCCTGGACAGAAACTGTCTATGCAACGACACCAAGAACGTTCAGAACATTGGTTCGTATCACAAGGAACTGCAACAGTCTACACACTAAACGTTAGCACTGATGTAGAATTACATGGCACATTTAATACACATCAATCATTACATATTCCTGCAACTATGTGGCATCAGTTATCAAACGAAACTGAAGAGCCATTGAAACTTGTAGAAATACAATACGGTACTAACTGTATTGAAGAAGACATAGAGAGAAAATGATAGACATAACCGAAGAGTTACAAGATGTTGTTCCTCCTCATGTCATTGAACAAATATTAAAGGCAAAACCTTATTCAATGACTAGTGGTAGAAGACTAGCTCACACATATCAAACTATACAAGAACTAGACGTTGCTGGTATTGAAGGCGACATTGTAGAGTGCGGCGTTTGGAAAGGTGGACAAATTATTAGTGCCTGGTTAGCAAACACACAGAGCAAGAGAAAATTTTGGTTGTTTGATACCTTTGAAGGAATGACAGAACCAACCATGGAAGACTATAAAGTTAATCTCGATGGTACCAAAGGGTATGCTTACAAGTCTACAAAAGCAAAACAAGGATATGAAAATTGGTGTAGAAGTGAACTGTCTGAAGTAGTACAAAACTTACATAAGTTTCATATACCAATGAAACAGGTAAAAATGGTTAAGGGAGATTGTAACAAAACATTACAAGATCAAAGTAACATACCAGATAAGATTGCACTATTGCGTTTAGATACAGATTGGTATGAATCAACATTAACCGAAATACTAAAACTTTGGCCTAGGCTAGTAGTTGGTGGTATTATGGTGCTAGACGATTTTAACTCTTGGCAGGGTAGTAAGAAAGCCTTTACTGAGGTGTTTGGCGACTCTTTGAAGATACATAATATTGATAGAACAGCAATCTGGGTTAGAAAAGAGACAGTATGAACAACAAAGTATTTGTAGGTTATGACACTAGAGAAGATATCGCATATCAAGTTTGTGAGCATAGTTTATTGCAACACAACAAAGACACTCAGGTCATTCCTTTAAAACAAAACGAATTAAGAGATAAAAAATTATATTGGAGAGGTGAAGATAAACTTGCAAGTACAGAGTTTACTTTTACACGTTTCCTTATTCCACACTTATGTAACTATAACGGCTGGGCATTATTTTGTGATAGTGACATTGTGTTTTTAGAAGATGTTGATAATTTATTTGCACTAGCAGAAGACAAGTATGCTGTTATGTGTGTGCAACATGATTACAATCCTAAGCCAGGAACTAAGATGGACGGACAAGTACAAACACAGTACCCAAGAAAGAATTGGTCAAGTGTTGTGTTATGGAACTGCGGACATCCAAGTAATCAAAAAGTTACAATAGATAGTGTTAACAATCCAAACTACGATGGAAAATATTTTCATAGATTTAGTTGGCTAGATGACAGCGAGATTGGATCATTACCAGCAGACTGGAACTTCCTA
>Ga0257110_1000334_pt1 | contig 23878 bp, 45 predicted proteins | sample LP_taG_7_FD_190184 | JGI IMG/M metagenome (GOLD analysis project Ga0257110, IMG submission 190184) | Marine microbial communities from Northeast Subartic Pacific Ocean, Canada - LP_J_2015_P26_10m | ecosystem: Environmental > Aquatic > Marine > Oceanic | place: Canada: Northeast Subartic Pacific...
CTTCTATCGATTCCTTCACTACCAAAGTTTTGGTAATCTCTAATAGAAACCCAAACATCTCTTTGATGGTGTTGTTGACCAGCACCTAAGAAAGAAAAGTTAACAGAATGGTTTGAATCTTCTGGTGCATATCCTAATGCAAAGAAGTAAGTGTAACCTTCTCCTTTTGTATTATAGATATACCCATCACCTTGCCACTTAGAAAGTAACACAGATGTTGCCCATCCACTGTCATTTAGACCAGTTGAGTGAGCAAAAGTAGTTTTAAAGTATCCATCGTTACCAACTGATTGTTGTACTGATGAACCTTTTCTAGCTTCTGCAGCTTTTGTAAAGATTGATACAGTTCCACCTACTGATGGTACTGCTAATCTTGAAGCTCCTAATCCTCTTTGTAATTGGATACCACTTGCAACATCAGTAAGACCTTGCCAGTTAGACCAATAAACCCATCCATTTTCCATATCATTTACTGGTTGCCCATTGATAAGGAATGATGTGTTTCTTTGGTCGAATCCTCTTAAAGAGATTCTAGAATCACCATATCCACCACCTTGTTTGGTAGCATATACTCCTGGTGTTTTGTTCATAATTTCAGGAAACTCCTGATTACCAACTTTAAGTGCAATCTCTGATGGTGAAATAGTTGATACAGCAACAGGAGTTGACCTTACCTTTGCAATATCAATTACACCAGAAGTTACAACAACTTCACCAAGAACATTAAGGTCAGGTTGTAATGCTACAACTAGACCATCTTCTGCAACAACTTCTGCAGATTCATATCCTAAATAGGAAACAATAAGTAGTTCCCCATCATTTACATCTAAACTGAATGTTCCATCAAAACCAGTAACTGTACCATCCGCAGTTCCTTCTACGATAATGGTTGCTCCTGGTAAGACTTGACTAGTTTCAGCATCGATGACCTTCCCACTAATTTGTGCAAAGGTTGTGATACTCGTTAAGAGCATCAATCCAACTAATAATAGTTTTCTCATAATAATTGTTTTTAATTAATTAATTTAAAAAATGGTTTATCATAACAGATGTGGTTTAGCTTCATTAGTTCCCGAATTTGTAACAATTACATAAGATGGGATGAAGTGTTCTAAATCTTGTGCACCACCATAAGATAGTGCTGATTTGACTCCATCAATTAATCCATTCACTATGAACTTTACTCCGCCCTTGTAGGGAATGGTTGTAGATTCACCTTCTACATTTCTCGTCTTTTGACCGTGTGTTACTTTCGTTTCCAATGATGCAGAACCTCTGTATCTTTTATATAAACCGCGGTTGGTTTCAATAATCTGACCTGGTGCTTCTTCAGTACCAGCGATTAATGAACCTAACATAACTTGGCTCGCACCTAATGCAAGAGCTTTTGACATATCACCACTTGAACGAATTCCCCCGTCAGCCATAACTGGTGTTTTCGCAACTGATATAACATCTTCTAAACAACTTACATTCGGAATACCGAAACCTGTTTTTAACCTTGTAGTACAAAGTGAACCACCACCGATACCAACTCTTAACCCATCTGCTCCCCAAGATTCTAAATCTTCAGCAGCTTCTTTCGTAGCGATATTACCTGCGATAATGTCCACTTTATCCCCAAAGTGATTTTTGCACCACTCCAACATTTTTTTAACGTTTTTGTGATGTCCATGTGCAACATCGATTAAAAGGATATTACATCCTTCTTCTACTAATCTAATTGCACGTCCTTTATCATCATCACTTACTCCGATTGCAGCCATGATTGGTACATTCCAATCATCTTCTCTTTCATCTGAATAAACTCTGTGATATAGTTCTTTAATAATTTTTGCTTGTTCTTCTATCGAATTAAATCTATGAATACAACCTACTCCTCCTAGTGTGTACATCTTCCATGCCATCTCTAATTCACATACTGTATCCATTGGAGATGCTACTATTGGATTAAGTAGCTTATAGTTCCTTGAAAGTTTAGTATGTAATTTGATATCGTTTCTCGATGGTATATTAGAGTACTTAGGTACTAACTGAATATCATCGTATGTTAACGATTTCTTCATATCTTCTGTTTTAGATTAACCGTATCTGTGGTATAGAATGTTACTCTATCAGCGGTTGCTGTAAAGTTCTGAAAGTATTTGTTGTTCATGTAATTCGTAAAATTTATAATATAAGTTTCACTCATTCTTTATATAAGTATTAAGGTTTTTATAAACCTGTTATTAATTATTTGACTTACAAATATACGAAATTTATTTGATATACACAAGCTTTTTCTTTAAAAAGTTCCACCATCTGAATTATCTTCATAGACTTCTGATGTTGGTTTATCTGTTTCTTCAACAGATATTACTTTTCTGATGGTATCCATTTTACCTAGAAATCCATTTACACCATTTTCATCTGGTGCTGGTAAATCAAATGTAAAGATAACAGGTGGTTCATCACCCATTTCCATCAATGCCGTTACTTTATATAACTTATAGTTCATTTTACTTTATTTAACGTTTCTAACTAATTCTTCTGCTTGTTCTCCCCAAAACATTCCAGCCTTAGGTCCTCCATTGCATTTACCATCAGATTCACCTGGTATCTTAACCCACAAATACGCATCACAAAATCTATGAGTTGTATCGGTACTAGGATATTCTCCCAATCCTCTACCTTGTGGATTACACCATTCTTCATCTTTAGGTCCTTGTCCATTTCTTGAGGTATCTATAACAAAGTGGTCGTTTCTTCTTAACCTACAAAGTTTCTTAGCCCAAGCCATACATTCTTCTGTACTTCTATAATTACAAGAATTTACAGAAAATCCTCGAATTTTTTTATTACTTACTTTATTTAATAGTTCATTTACATCTTTTGGATGTAACCATGCTGAATGACCTACATCTACATATATGATACAATTTGTTCTATCTGTTAACATTTGTAAACTCTGTTTCATGAGACCAAGTCTCCATTCTCTATCTTCTTCATCTAGTAGAGTTGAATGAGGTAATGCATCTGGTTCATATATAACGATACATTCATTATCACCCACTCCTTTACAGAATCGTTCTACATAATCGAGGTATCTTTCTTCTGATTTAGCTCCACCTTTGGAATATTGTCCTACATCTCTGTTTGGTATATTGTACATTACCAATATTGGCAGTTGAGGAGATGCTCTTTTGATTAACCTTTGTATGGACTTCTCCATATGTTTCTTCGGTTTCTTTGGATTATCTCCATACCAAAAAGAACTAGGATGTTTAAATATCTCAGAAGCTAGTGGGTATTTAGAATTATACTTCTTACCGATTCTATCAAAATCATTAATCCAAAAAGGATAGTCCATAGTTATTCTATTGTAGTTCCATCTTTACGATATATTAGTACACTCGATGCTTTTCCCATATTATCTCCATACTCGTGGACTTCTAACTCTTTATAAGTATCATCTGTTTGTTTTATATAGATTGATTCTATATAATCCCAATCTCCATCAGGTGTTTCAATACATCCATTTACATAATAGAAATCTTTTGCAGTTGGTGGGGTATCTGATTCAATCTCGTATTCACAACATCCACCTTTATTTTCATCAAAGGTACAAAAGATATTATCTACAATTCTAGTTTTTTTTCTACTAGCAAGACTACCACCCATGTAATTTGGGTCACAAGGTATATTAACACTTAGTTTATCTGCTTCTTCATCACCTATAACTTCCCATGCGTGAGGAATATCATGTAAAGGAAATTTAGAAACCTCTTTACCATCTTCATCATATATGTAACAAATCAATGCACTATTATCAAGTGGTTTACTTTCGTGGAATAAATCAGGTGACCATAAATCATCTATAATCTCATTTTCTTCTAAATCATGTCTCACTTCCCATAATTCATCAACTTCTTTCTCCTTCATTAAAGATTGAATATCTTCTACTTGTTTATCTGATATTGAGTGACCTGTTGCTTCTACCTCCCAACCATATAGTTCTAATTTATATTTCATTTTATTTTAATTTTACTTGAACCCATTCGAGTTCTTTAGTTTCTTCATTAAGAGTAAGAAGATAGTGATTACCATCTTCATCTACTTTTCGCCATTTATGTTCGTCTGTATCTATCATTGTAAGGTTTTAATAAAGTGTAATGTCCATGCAACTAATCCATTGAGTTGTAATATAACTAAGTTCCATTGTTTCCTACTGAATACTTGTACTAATACACAAAGGAATCCTATTATAAAAAGGATAGGTTCTACTGTCCATTGACCAGCCATTAAGAATCCTGCTCCCATATATCCTACTCTTGAAGCGATTCTTTCACCTGGTGTTAATCTTTTGTTTCTAACTAGGGTTCTCAGAAACCGTTGGTAAGGATTCCATTTCATATTGTATTGAATCTATTAGTTCTAGAACTATCTTTCTTTCTGTTGAATTAGGATATTTCTCTGAAATTTCTTTGTAAACATTATCTAGTTGTTCTTGTATATGTTTCATCTTCTTGCCATTATAATTATATCTCTTATGGATTCTACAAAATATTCATCTACATGACCATCTTCTAATAGTTTATCTAATGTTCTGTTTATTTCAATACTTCGTATTATTGTATTTGGTTTTGCCATATTCCTATCTTTGTTCTTTTTTCCAATTATTATATTCAGCAGCAACCGCATTTAGTACTTCTGCTTGACCTTCATAATAATGTCCTTTTTCTATTATCTTCTGAATCACCTCTCTGATATCTTCTCCAATTCCTTCAAATCTGCTCATATTATCTTTTACGAACTTATCCATCTTCTCGAGATTCTTCAATTGTTCTTTATCTACGAATGTTGCGTAATTGTACATTTAATATACTTTATTATTTCTGTTGTAATGACAATCAAGTAGTTCTTCCGCTACTTCTAATGAGATTCTATTCTCATTGTACATTTTCCATATTAGTTTATTCATAATTATCTTGGTTTTGGTCGTTTATATATGCCTGTATTACACCAAAAATAAATGCGCCTAGTGTAAACGGCCATAAAAGTAAGTATCTGATTCTTGCACTATTGTTCATCTGTCCGAATGCCATATATAAATCAACAATCAATAACCAAACAAACCCTATCATTAGGTATTTTATAACAAACATTGGAATCATAGTAATTTATTTAAAAAATTCATAACCTCGATTTATCGGTAACAATAATAATATTAGCACACATTACCATAGTAGACTAGATAGTAAGTAACTAAACAAAGACCAAAATACAATAGTACCTATAAACATTATTAAACAACCTATTTCAGGTCTACGTTCAATCTCTTTATCTTTCATAGAAGACCATAGTATATCTATCTCTTCCTGTGTAAGGGGTTCATCACCCTTCTTTTTCTTTATAACTTTTAATTTTCTTAAGTATTCTCTACCTGAATTCATATGTTTAATTTTAAATTAAAATGGACAACCTCGAATGTGAAGTACAAGTACGAGGTGTTCACCTTTTCTTTTAACTTTCCAATGACAGTGACTGTCACACCTAGGGGTGTATTAAGGTATTTTTTCCATAGGGTAAAAAGTCAACCTCGATAAAAAAACGTATCCGAGGCTTGTTTCCAAAAAAAAGTTTCTTCATGTTTACAAGAAACCTACCCCCCTACTCCTCTATCACAACTACATCTTGTAATTGTGCTTTCACATATTTCTCTTTTGAGTTTATCAATCTTTGAGATTCAAATAATTCAATTTGGATAAATGCTTTATCTAGATTTAGATATCTTCTTCCTTCAAAGTCCTTTCTTATCTTTGGTGTTTTAATAATAGTGACCATATCAGGAAAGGATTCTGTCCCACTCTCTACTATAATACAATTTCTGTGTTTGTACTGTTTACTCATATTCATTTATATTTAATTTACTTGTTTATATACTGTGTACTATATAGGTAAGTGTGCACGTCTTTGTATTACCTCACTTACCGATAATCTTTTATAAATAATGTTTAACTTTATCATAGTCCTCTGAACTTAATTCTCCATACCACTCAGCGGATACCTCATCCTCTACTAGGGATATACCCATTCCTAAATCAGGTAATCCATCTACTAATTGTGGATATACTATACCAGATTCTGAATCAAGAACCGAACCAACACTATTTAATCTTAACAAATTCATCATATTTTTATTATTAGGGTTATTATCACTCATTTACAAAGTAAATATACGAAAAATATTTGATATATACAAGCTTTTTCTCACTTTTTTTCAAAAAAAAACCCACCAAGCGAGACCAAGCTCTTGGCGGGTGGTTCGGACGAACACTTTTGGATAGGAGAGAATTTATAATGGTCTCCTTTAGTACCTTCGGAAACCCCTAACCGAAGGAATATCTGAGTTGGTCGAGTATCTTTCATCACCTATAAACACTTACACTCAATTAAATCGGAGGAGGTGGAGAAAATAATGTCTATCAAAACCTTTATTAACACAACCTATTGGCCGTAACCTTGTATTTCCATCAATTATTGTCATCAGTCATCTTACGAATAACCTCTTCTTCATGATTTCCACACTTTTATCCACCTATTGTATAACTGGACTACCTCCCCCAAATAGTTTATACTCATTTTTGGAGTAATTTCTTTTTGAGCTTTAGTTTTTTTAGTAGGAAAAGCTCCAAATACTACTGGCGTCTCCAATTCTTTTAGGAAAGGCCTTGACTAGAGAGGGTAGCGAACCCCTTTTTCTCAATCATCAATCATTTACTATGTAAATATACGAAAAATAATCCATATATCCAAGTCTTTTTTGACTTATTTTGTCTTTTTTATTAACAATTACCATTTTTTATCAGCCAGATACATTCCTAGTGAGTAAAATACCAATGCAGTCAGTATATATCCCATCATATGTTCTGGATTCTTAAGACCAAGTAACATCAAATAGAAAAAACCTCGAATAATCATCGGTATCAATACTAATGACAATCCTATTAACACACCTAACAGTATATACACCTTATATACCTGAACAAATTTTAATACATCTCTCATATCAATCATAATTACAGGTACAATATACGACTTTTTTTCCACATATACAAGCTTTTTCTCATTTATTTTGCTATCCCCACTATGTGTGCTATGACACTCCCACCCTCATCCACCCTAAAGATACAACTTTTTTTTGGATTACACAAGTCTTTTGTATGACAATGTGTCACATACGAGGGAATTACGATTTTTTTATGACTTGTCACGATTTATTACGAATTCCATAATATACTGACACTATGTCAGGTGTGTAAATTACGAATTCCATAATTGGGGGTTGGGGTGTGAACTGACAAGGTGTCATATTCATATAGAAAAAAAAATCGGTCTAAAGACACACACACTTGAGGTCCTGAGAATAGTGACATATTGGTAAATAGTGGTAAAAAGTGGGGAGTATGGAGTATCATAATATGACATAGGGTGTAAAATATAACCCCATAGTCATATATGTAAGTGTGGCGCACCTTGACTGGGTTATTTTAAGAGTTTCTAAGGTTAGTTCTCTACCTATGTAATATTGTGGTACGGTACCATCCTCAGAGTTCTTAAATCAACGGTATCAACCTCGTACTGAAAGTAAGGGAAAATGGGAGCTTTTGATATTGAGAGGGTTTTACCCGTCCATAGGGAGATTTGGGAGTTTTTAACATTGGAGTTAGAAGTGTATTTGGGGTTTGTTTCTCCTTTCCTCTACTATATCCTCGTCTATGTTAGTAGTACGAGGATGTGCATCTTTTGTTTTATCTTCATATGTACCAAAATCCAATTGGAATGACCGAGAGACCGAGAGATGACATAAGAAATACTATCAATAAAAAAGAGGGGAAAAAATTTTCTTGCGACTCTCGAACCCCCACGACAAAAGAACAAAAGGGATTAGTTGTGTTATAAGGGATTAATTATCGTAATCATCATCATTGTAAGGAGTTTCTTTGGGAGTTGATATAAAGTCATCTATTCCATCTTCAAGGTGTTCTTGGATATCCAAGTCATCCTCATTTTTATCCAAATACATCCATATCCATTCTTTTGGTATCATATCTTATTGTGTTAGTTCCCTATCGTTCAAAGGGGGTTCGATTCGTGAGTTGATGTATTTTGTATTCTTATTTAAGTAAGTCTTGTAAATCTTCTAATTTCCAAGTTAGTTTATCAATTAAATCTTGATTCTTTCCACTAGATTTAGCGTTTTCTTTACTAAGAGTACTAGTTAGATTTTTAATTATTTCGTTAATTCTTCTTTTCTTTTTTAATGTATGCTTCATAGGTTGATTTATTTGGTTCATATACTGTATCTATTACCTCTTTTACTATTACACAATCTTCGTATCTTTCTTTATCTACTAACCAATCTAGTAAATCATGTAATTGTTGAATTGGTATTAAACTTACAATAGTTTTCTGTCTGATAGTTCCTTTTTTATAACACTCCAACATCCAATCCAATGATTTGATTCTCATATCATATAGAGCAGAGTTATCTTTTCTAATATATTTGTAGTAATATTCTTCGGGTGTCATTAGAACTCCTCCATTTTGCTAATTTCTTCTTGTAATTTTTTTATTTCCGAACACATTTCATATTTCTCTTCTTCAAGAGCCCACTCCATTAATCTATCTATTGTATCCGATATACCTGCAAGTTCAACAAAGAAATCGAAGGCTCGTTTTTTCTTTCTTATACTACATTCAACTCTTGCAAATTGTAATTTTTCTAAATCTTCTTTCACGATAGTTTTGCAACATTCAAACATAGCCGGCATTAGTGTATGTTTACCGATACCTTGAGTCCATTCTTGAATATCATCCTCACCAATGTAAATATGCAATACTAAATCGTTGGTCATATTATAATGTAGCCTCCACAATTACTGAACAAAGTTCTTTTCTTGTATTTTCTTGTTTTATTGATGTTATAGTCCAATCAACTTTTTTAAACTTAAGAGTTCCTCCTATATTGAAACAAGGTCCACCCTCAAAATCAAACATAGTTATATTTCCATCTCCATCTTCCGAAGTTCTTGAGAATTGAGATTCTCCCATAACTCTAAATTTTTCAGAACCTATTTTTTCAACAGACCTTTCATCTCCGTATCTATTCTTTTTTATTTCCATCTTTTAAAGTGTATAAAATGACTTTATTTTATTACTGAATACACTTTCTATGTATTCTTTTTTACTAGTTCCAAATTGTCTATAATATAAGTCAATATAATTTCTAGTACCGATTCCTTGAACTGAATTCTGTGTGGAATCAATCATTTTTATTATTTTTGTTATCATATCGTTCATAATCATAAATATTACGGTCTTAGACCTTTTGTTGTTTTCCTTCCTAATGCGATTGCCATCTCTGATGGTGTTTGTCCTATTCTAAGTTGTTTTTTATACCACCAGTACATATCTTCGGTAGTTCCTTTACCTCTTTGTTTTTGTAAACATTTATCCCACAAATCTTTACCAAATTCTAATTCTAATTCAGTTTTTAATTCATATATTCTACTCTGTTCCTCTTCAATTCCCTTTTCCATTAACTTCTGAGATTTGATTCTTTTCATTTTAGCGAATTGATGTGCCTCTACTCTTTTTTCTTCTACATTCTTTAATAAGGAAGTTTCCATAAATTGCTGATACATATCATCATATAATTTATCATTATCTTTTGATTCTAAAAAGAAAGGTGAATATTCAAAATCACCATTCCTTATTTTTAATAGAAGTGGTGCATTTGATTTTAGTGGTTTTGTTCGGTACTTACCTTGTGTGTACCATCTGAAAGGATTATAGCCCATAGTTTTATAGTTTAAAGTTACTCACTAATATACGAAAAATAAATGAGATATCCAAGCTTTTTTTAAATTAATTTATTTTCTACTTTATCGATTATATAGTTAAAAAAAGTTTTGTGACCATTCCAACTCCAATGATTATCTATTATATGACTATTAGTGAAACTTGTTATTGATTCATGTTTACTCATATGATGACGATTCCATAGATATGCATTAATTCCAATTTTATTTAATAAACTAACTATACCATTATATTGAACTTTGTAATAAGAATCCCATGTTTTTTCATCATTAAATACTGAAGAGGATATAAAATCTAAAATTATTTTTCTTTCATCTAAATCAGGTATAAATTTATCAAGATAGTTTTTTTCAGAATCAGAATCTGGTTTATCAAATAAAACCATATCAAATATTAAAGTATTGATTTTATCGTTATTCCTATCAGGATATACTATTCTGTATGGAAATGTGCTTCCAATAAATACATAATCTCCTTTTTTAAATTTAGGTAAATTTTCAAGTATTTGTTTAATAATATATGGATTTGAATTACCACCTATACCAAAATTCTTTTCTTTAGTGTTAAGATGCTCAGATACCATAGTGGTCCAAATTTTATCCCTTTCTAGTGGGTATTTTTCATAAAACTCATATGTAGGAAGACACCCAAACCCATAAGTAAAACTATCTCCAAAAAACCACGAATTTTTCATAATAAATTTTTAGTAGTTACTAATGTTCTATCACACCAATTATCATTCACATTTACAACATCGGTATTACTTGAATCAATATATTCCCATGCCAATGAATATCTATTACTATCAGTTGTGTTGGTGTAACATCCATGAGCTATATTAATATTAAAAAATACTGCATATGGACCTGTTTGAATCAAATCTACTATTTCGTATTGATTTACAATATCATCTGATATCCATTTTATATTTTCCATTCCACTTGAAGATGTGTGTGGAAGAAATTCTTTTAAATTATGAGTATCTTTTGCTATTCGTAAACAACCATTTTCTTTATTCGTATCAGTAAGATAGACTGCACAACTTACTATATTATCAGGACTTCCCTTAAAATAATAGTTATCTTGATGCCATAATGTAGATGAACCTTCTTTTTGTTGTGGAAAAAACTTACTTATATAACAATCTACACTTGAACCCAAATTAGATATGGATTGAGCAATTTGAATTAATCTTTTGTTTTTAGCTAATTTTAAAAATTGAGGTTCATGCAAAACTGCTCCTTCTAATTTGTTTATCGTTCCATTTGAATTATATTTCCACCTATAATCATCTGATTTAATGTTATTTGTTAATCTCTCGGAAACTTGTAACAAACTTATATGTTCCTCATTTGAAAGGAACTCTGAACCTGGTACAATTATGTAACCATTATTTTTATAAAACTCTTCCACAGTTAAATTTTCCAAAGTTTTAATTGAGTTAACTCTCTCATTTCTTGATTAAATTTTTCTTCAACTTGAGTTTTAAATCTATAACTTTTTTGTAATGCATTTCTAAGAATATCTTTAGTATGTGGATTAGTTCGACCCCATTTAGGGTTACCATTTGAACCTGCGTGAATAGATGTATCGTTAATATGTGTTTCTTGAGATTCCACCCTAAAAAGTTCTCCTAAATTATTATTATCAATATTAAAGATTGTAATATTTTTACAATTCTTATCGTTTATAATCTCATTATATGATTTAATGTAAGATGAATAGTGTGGGTCTTTAGAGTTAGATTGATTTTCTACATCAAAAACTTTTTCTGATTCATAATTTAAAAAAATATCAGCCATCTGGTTTAATCTAATAGTATCATCTGTTCCTATTACTTGAATTATTTTTCCATCTTTTCCTCTAGTCTCATGTCTAATCGACTGCCAATGTATATTTGAAGTATGTAATTCTTGAAAAAATTTATCAGTAATACAATCTTTAACTTTTTGAGGTATATCATTTCTATCTTTAGTTAACTGTTCATCATCAGCATATGCACTTCCTTCAGCAAATACCGAATCTGATAATGGATATCTTTCATAATCAAGTATAATATTACATAAAAAATTTGTGTAAAAATAATTTAATGTTGAAATAAATCTTTCTATCGGGTCTCTATATAAGAATATAATCTTTCTTTTTTCTTTACCCTTTAATATATTATTTAATAAACCATCTTCAGTATAGGTATTATGTCCTGATGTATAATCGTTTGAGTAAAATTTACCATCCTTAAAAGAAATATTTTTTACTTTATCTAATTGGTCATCATAAAAATAGTTATCACAAAATCTTGATGCAACTTTTAATGCAGTAATTACAATAACATCTTTGTTTTCATAATATCTTAATCCTGTATTATGGTCATAACTATTTAGATTTTTCTTCCATGTATTCATTTATATAAATACCTTCTTAAAGTTTTCAAATCCTATTGCTGCGTTATCTTCCCATGAATCAACATTACCATCATCACTTACCCATTTGTAAGATTTAAAATCTACTCCATATCGTTTACACACATAAGCAAGTGAATAGCATTCCATATCTACAATATCACATTCATTAATCATTTCTAAATACTTCTCTGCATAATCTGAACGAGAGTTATCATATATTTGGTCTGTTGTAAAACAACGAATTTCACTATCTGATAATTTTAATCCACAAGGAATGTTTCCTGGTGTACAACCATATGGTGCAAAAGGTCTTACATCTATATTATTATAAACAGTTCCAACTTCAATAACCTCACCAACTTTGTGATTTTTAAGATTTCCACAACTACCAAAGTTTATAATCAAATCTGGTTTCTCTTGTAAAATTAGTTCTGTTAAATTCATAGCAGAATTGATTTTACCAATTCCCACTTGGAATATAGGTAATCCATTTAATTCAGTCAATCCACCATGTTCTAATGGTGTTGCAGATACTAATATAGTTTTACTCATTAAATAACCTCTACTAATTTTTCTTCACAATCTTTCCAATTTTTTAAAAGTTGTTCAGATGTTTTTTTGTAATAATCTCTTTCTTTTTTTACTTCATGGTATTTTGCTTCCCATGAGTTTTCTTTCTGATTGGTACTGATAGTAAATCCCATCAATACCATAATTATTAGAAATAATACAATTTGTTTCATAATATATTTTTTAATAATGCATATAAATAACCAACAATCCCCACCGCATTAAGTAAGGAAAGATTATATTGTTTTGTTTTCTGTGTCTGAATTGTGATGAGAATTAAACCTATAATCATTCCCATCTTTCCATAAATGGAATCAATGATAAATGGTGATATCATCATAAATGTAGTTCCTAAATATAGTACACCATATTTGTATAAGTTACTTTCTTGTTTCTTTTTACTTCTCATATTGGATTAAACTTTTTACATCGTATCCATCATATAATCCAATATCCATCAAACATAGTTTATCAAGTACAGTTAATCCTACCAACTTACATAAATTTTCTGCTGCTTGAATCGTACCACCAGTTGCAAGTACATCATCTACAAGTACACAAGTTCCTAAATCATGTTGAGGTAGATAAGCCATCTGTAATTCATCCTTACCATATTCTAATCCATACTTTACTGAAAATAATCTTTTATTTGGTAGTTTACCTTTTTTACGAACTATTCTAACTCCACCACCATACACAAGTGCAAGTGCTGATGCAAATAAGAATCCTCTTGATTCTATACCAACCCAATATTTTACATTTTTGTAATCAACTAATCTACCCATATCTTTGATTGCATCCATGAATACATCTGAATTAGCGAGTAATGGTTGTATATCTCTGTAAATAATTCCTTCGATTGGAAAGTGGTGAATATTATCTATGTATTTTTTGTAGTCCATACATCAGTTTTACAAGTTAGGTATTCTTCTATTTTTTCTGAAAATAACATATCATATACTTTTTTACCAACTTCACTTGGTTCTATTGTAATGTATTCTGATGCGTATCTTGTTGCATTCATGATATCATGTTCTGAATATCTTGGTCTTGTTGAATCTAATTCACCATTTACATATTCTACAAATTCTTTTGATTTTAACCACTTCTCATACTGGTAATCATAATCATTTCTGGTCATTAATTCTTCATCAATATCCTCTTGATTCAACTCAAAATCAAATTGAAAGTCAAGTAGTTTTTTTATCTTTCCCATTTCTCAAATTCTTTAACTGTGTTTCATTTAACATACCCCTTTTATCTGTTGTATCATTGGTAGGAACGGAGTATTTTTTTACTAGTCTTTCCATCCAATCACTCATTTTAGTTTCACTCATTATTTTTAATTATATTTATTGCTTTTTCTACATTATCTAATGATGCTTGAATTTCTGAACCATCTGAATAGTTCAAATCCCATCTACCATCTTGTAACATCTCAAAATCTTCTTTGAGTGTTTCTAATATTTTTAATAACTCTTCGTTCATTTTACACCACCATTTTTAATTGTATCAATCATGGTTTTGATTTGACCATGCCACTTACCATATGTATCTCTTGAACCTTCATCAGAATTTTGTTCACATCTTCTTTTAAAATCAATTAATACCGCTTCTAAAATTAATAAAATTACATCTTTCATATTATCTTATTATACTAAAAGATTCAACTTCATTACACTTAACACATACATCTGTATCAATTCTACCTCGTACACAAGAATCGTGTTCCCATAGGTTTACTAATTTAGGGGATGCACAATCACATTTTCTATCTGTACATTTTTTTTCTTTGAAATGTTTTAATTCTTTCATAGATATCCAATCTTCTTTTAAGAAGGAAATACCTGGTTTCCACCACATCGGTACTCCACTTTTTGAATTACTAATCTCTCTATCACTCATAATTCTAATTTTATTTTACAAATATACAAAAAATATTTAAATTATCCAAATTATTTTAGAAAAATTTATTTGAATTTTTATTTATTTTTATTCTTTCTCCTTTTTCTTCCTTGTAAGGATTATCAATTTCATACTGAATTCTTGCTTCTGCTATTCTTTTGTACTCTTTTTCCCTTTCAATACCTACGAAATGAAATCCACCCCTTACTGCTGCTTTTCCAGTTGAACCTGAACCCATAAATGGGTCAAGTGTTGTTCCACCTTTTGGAGTTACTAATCTGATTAAGTATAACATCAAATCAGTTGGTTTTACAGTTGGGTGAAAGTTTTGTTTAGGTTGTGGTGGTTTATGGTCTCCTTTTAGAGAAGATGCCCCTAACGAACTACCACCATAATTTTCTAAATCAGATGAGTTAGCATTTAGAGTTCCAACTTGTTTTCCCTCAAAATCTTCCAATCCTTCATTCCTATCTTTTTTAGATGTTTTTGGACAATAAAAGAAACGAGATGCTCCACCTACATCACCAAGACCAGGATTACCATCTTTTACTTCTCCACTATATTGACCATATATTCCATTTTGACCAACTCCGTCTTTGTTTCCACTTCTACCACCTGTGGATTTACTAATACCACTTTGTTCATCCAAGATATTACCTGCTTCTTTATCTAATATAATGTTTGCAGGAAATCTACCTTCAATTTTTAAATTACCGTTGTGTCCACCAGCACCAAACATTGAGTTTTTTCCATTATTACCTTGACTTGGATTGTGTCGGTGGTTTGGGTCAGTATCATTAGTAGATATTCTACTCTCCTCTATATTAATACCACCTGTTCCCCATTCTAAAACATTATTAACTACTGTTTTTTCTGAAAGTGGTTTTCTTGCCATTACAATTGGTTCGTGTGCTGGTTTAAGAGCAGTTCCCCAACCTTCGTATTGTTTTGCTTCATCAGTAGATGGTGTTGTTATATCAAACTCTTTTTCACCTGAAAAGTTTGCAATAGTTCCACCTGTTAATCCTGCCTTTCCTCTACCAATAACTTCTCGTTCTGCTTCTTGTATATTATCAAATGGCAAATCTAAAAAATCTTTTAAGGTGTTGTATTGTTCTAATGTAATACCTTGTGAGTTTTTCTTATTCCATAACCAACCAGTAGGTTTTCCATTTTTAGATGGAAACAACATAGTTAGTTCTTTTTTAGAAATATTTTTTTCTTTTGCAACTTCTAAAACATAATCAATAAACCAAGATAAGTTTTGACCACCTTTCTTATCAATCATCTTACTGATATTTTGTGATTTTGGAAACCCACTTCCATATATCCACATTATCTGGTCTCTAATTTCAAATCCTGCATCTTCTACTCTAACTGCCATTCTGTGATAAGTTCGTGAACCGGCAAATGATAATAAATAACCACCTGGTTTTAGAACTCTTAAACATTCCTCAAAGATTTCTTGAGAGGGAACATCATAATCCCATTTCTTGCCCATGAAAGATAAACCATAAGGTGGGTCTGTAACAATAGAATCAATAGAGTTATCATCTAACTCTTTTAATTTATCTACGCTATCTCCTAATATTAATTTCATAATAATTCTTTTTCATTATCCAAATATTTCTACTCTTATATCTTTCATCATTTCAAATCCTCTATCTGAAAGATGTTTTCTACCTTCCGAAATCATTCTATCCCAACCACAAAAATATACCCAAGGTTTTTCTTCCGTACTATCAATTAAATCAAGATAGTGTTCGTGTACATATCCTTTTCTGAATTCTTTTCTGAATTCTCTTGATAATACAGGTACATATTCAAAGTTTGGTAATTCTTCTTGTATCGTTTCTAATTCTTTTCTATAAAGTAAATCTTCCTCAGTACGAGTACCAAAGAATAACTTAATATTTTTAAATGGAATTTTATTCTGATGAAGATAATTTATCATTGAACGAAATGGTGAGATACCAGAACCAGTTGATACAAAATAGATATCTCTATCCATTAGATTATCTGGTAAAGTAAATACTCCCATTGGTCCTTTGTAATAAAATTCATCACCAATTTTAGAATCAAAGAATAGTTTCTTACTCATTTGTCCACCTGGTAAATAAGTAACAATAAGTTCAAATTTATTTGAACCATCAGGATAAGAAGCAACTGAATAGTTTCTAGTAACCATATATTCTGGCACACCCATTGCTTCATCTGATTCCATAAATCCAAGTTGTACTAATTGACCTGGTATGAAGTTTATATTATCATAAAGAGGAGATTCAAATATGAACCTCCAATTTGATTTTGTTTCTTTTATTATGTCTACTAAAACTGCTACGTTCATATTTTATTTTAATTCATCTTTTTCAGGTTGATGTCTTGCATAGTACCCATAGTTTTCATCGGTAACTTTTTCTTCGGTTTTTTCTTCCCATATTATACCTACGAGAAAAACAGTAAATATTACTGCACCAACTATAAACATTATTATATTCATAATCTTCTTACTTGTCTAATTGCTATTGAGAACAACAATATTGTTCCAGCCCAATGTGCTGAATATTGTGCTTCTTCGGTGTATCCGAATAATCCTAATCCAATTGAATATAACATTGCTATGAATGCTATGATAATTGGGTAATACTTTAAAATAATTGTTTTCATAATTTATTGTTATTGTTTTATTTAGAATAGGGGGAATTCAATCCCCCTTATTCAGTTGTAAATAATTGATAACCTTAAAACTGAGGGATATCATCCCCTTCAGTACTTTCGGTGTCATCTACTTCTTTGAATAGAGGTTCACCATTTTCATCTTTTTGATACTTCTGTACCAATTGTTTAATATAAGTTCTTTCCGAATCAACTCCACCATCTTGTGAGAAGAATGGGTAGATTGAAATTTCAGCAGCTTCTCCAAGTTCGAAACCATCGTAGATTAAACCAGCCATCTCAACAGATGCTCTGGTAGAAACCATTGAAGTAAGTTTACCATTATCACTCATTGATTGAGTTCTAGTATGGTGAGAGATTTCAGCGATTGCTTTCAAATCATCTTCGTTTACTAGTGGAAACATAAACTTTAATAATCCAAGTTCTTTCACATCATCAAGAACATCCATTTCGATAGTTACAAATCTATCTAAGATTGCTCTATCCATTACTCTTGTTGAAGTATATTCATTACCAATGTTAGCAGTAGCGATGAAAGTAACACCTTCAGCCACATTCACAATTGGAGAACCTTCAGCCTCATCTAATCTCAAGTATCTTTGTCCTTGGTCAAGAACAGTCATTAAGATATTCCACGCATCTGGATGAGCTCTAGATAACTCATCTAAGAGAATCACAGCATTTGGAGTTTTAATAGCAGTAACGAAAGCTGATTCTGAGAAAAATGTACCTTTCTTTTTATCAAAGTGAGTATTACCAATCAAAGTAGCTCTCGGGTCTTGAGTAGCACCGAGGTTGAAATAGAAATCTGGTCTATCTAACGCTTTTACAAGAGCTTTGGAAGCCATAGTTTTACCACATCCACTTGGACCAGTCATCATAATATTTTTAGCTCTCACAGCACTTCTGATAAGATATTTCCATTTCAGTTCTTCCATAACCAATTCAGTTGGTTTTAGAGATACTGAACCTTTGTGGATAAACTCCTTGATTGCGGTGTGGTCACCTTTATCTTCGAATTGTACACCACCCTCTTGAGTATTCATAGGAATAACTAGGGAATTATAAACATTCATATCAACTTTTCTGTAAGATTTCTTACCATTCTTATTGATGTAAGCTTGAACGGCTTTACCTTCTTTGAAGGCTCCTTTTCTTACACCTGTGGTAGCTCCAAGAGTACCAACTTTTACCCCTTGGGTATCGATTAATTTGAAAGTGTTACCAAATTGTTCAACTTTGTAAACTTCTGTGGAAACATATCCAACTTTAAATTCATTCATTTCATTCATAATTTATTTGTTTTAAGGTTTATTAATTATTTTTATTTACATAGTAAATATACGAAAAATATTTCATATATCCAAGCATTTTTTCATTTATTTTTGTAAGAATAATTGGTTCATAGTTTTAGTAATCTGATTAACATTTGTTACATCAATCATCTTAGCACCTTTACCATACATATTCTTGAAACTTTTTTCATCAGAATGGTTTGAATAACCATCTCCAATGAAGTAAGCTAAAGTTTGTATTCCCATACCTTCAATCATCTTCACCATTTTATTAGTATGTCTTTCAGCAGAATCACCACCATAGTAGAAACCTTGACCAGGAAAGTAAGGTTGTCCATCTGATATGTTTAAGAAATAAGAATCCAAATCATTATTGACTGGAACGAATTCTTTCATAATAGCTTCAAAACATAATCCCTCTGGTGTTGTACCATTAGGTCTTAATCCACCAAACATATGTCTAACTTTAGAGAACTTATCTTCTCTTGAATCGTAAGCCATTACAATATAAGGTTTGTTATCTTGAGTACATCTGAAAGTTACTTGAACATTTAGATTAGGAATCATATCAACTGCCTTACAAATTGAAACTGTGTTAATCATTGTTTTTTCCCATTTATCACCACCCATAGATGAACTTGCATCTACTGATATGTGAATGTTAGCTTTCTTGTAAGAATCAATCTCAGTAAATTGGAATACATTTTCGTTACCAAATCCTAAAGATGAAATCATTCTCTTATCAATTCTACCAACCTTTTGTCTGTTGAAAACAGTACTTCTATCTTCACCTCTAACTTGAAGTTTTTTACCTAATATTGTACCAAGTTTAATACCTTTATCAACATCATTCTGATAAGTCATTCTAATTGGTCCCGCATCTAAATCCCAATAGTTTTTTGAAGTCATTGGAAACATATCTGATTCCCATAATCCTCTTGTAAGTTTCTTAACTACGATACATTGAGTAGTTTGATTTGAATATCTCCATTGATTAACATCCTTACCAACTTCTTTCATTTCAGAACCACTCTCTTCAATAGCATTTAGGTTCTTAGAATCTGTTTTAGTAATTGTAGTTTTTTGGATATCACCATCTAAGAATTTCTTTTGTTTTTCTATTTTCTTTTTAAGTAAATCTTTTTGTTTATCTGAAAGTTGGGTTGAAGATTTAGAATCATCTTTAGTTTTTTTACCATCTACATTATCAGGTAAATTACCAACACCTACTCCACCACCTCCAGTCGGTGCATCATCAGAACCACCACTTGGAACATCACTATTCAAAATACTATTTGAAAAATCTTCAAACTCTTCATCACTCATTGTAGAATCATCAGAAGAACCCTGTCCATTATCTGAAGAATTTCCACTACCTTCACCTTCTCCACCTTTTTGTGGTTTAGGTTCTGTTCCATCATCTGTAATTGGTGTTAGTGAAACTAAAATAACTTTGAAAATCTCAAGAGCTACATCAAAAGTATCTTTTGAATTCTTTAATCTTGAAATATTTTTTAGATTAACTAATCTGTATATTTTTCTCAAACCTTTCAGAGCTGAAAGTTGAGTATTTTTGTTATGTAAGTTTATAATTCTGAACATATAAGAATCAATAGTTTCTTCAGTATGTTCATCAGATAAGAGTGCCTTATCAATTAATTTATCATTGAAGTACTTATCATACATTTTTCTGTAATAACCTCTGTAACCAGGTGCTGATTTAAATACGAAGTTATCTATTCTTCTATCTTCTACATAGTTCCAAAGATTCTTAACAATTTCTTGTGAATTGTAAATACCTTTTTTGATTGCTCCCTCAGTAACATGAATTGGAATCAAGTTGTATAAATCATGTAATAGTTTGAAATCAGAAAGTTTAATGTGAGAACCCTCGTGAAGTGCCAGTCCAACTGCCACATCAAAATCTTTTGGTTCTGTAATTCTACTACCAATAACAACTGATTTACCATCGGTATAAGAATCACCTCTTTCTTTAAACTTAACAGGTATTGATTCGTTTGTTACGATATTAACGAAGTTAGATATAGCTCTTTTGGAAGATGCTAATTTGTATAAATCTAGGGATTTCTTTTCCTTATCTGAAAGTTGGTCAATAATGATATCATCTGTATCGAAATCATCATACCAAAAGGAAGAATTATTGTATTTACTCATAGTTTTAAGGTTTAATTATCACTCATTTACTTTGTAAATATACGAAATATATTTGGAATAAACAAGCTTTTTCTTGTTTATTTTTTATCTGTACAAAGTTACAACTGAACCGAACTCATCATCAAAAACTTTTACTAAGTTTTCATAGTCTCCACTCATCATTTTATCTAACATTTCTTTAATATAGGAATCACCCATACCAAGTTGTTTACCAAATTTCTTAGCAGTACCCAATAGGAAATATGCATTTCCTTGAGGACCTGTTAAATCGATTTCAATTCCGTTTGTTTGTTGTTTTTGCTTAATCATATATCACTTATTTACATAGTAAATATACGAAAAAAAATCGAAAAATCCAAGCTTTTTCTTAATTATTTTAATATAATTTTTTTCCAAGAAGTGGTCTCACCTTCTCCAAGTGCAGAAGAATTATCTGTATATCCTATTTCCTTATGATAATCAAAATCCTCTACATTTTCTACAAATTCATCCATATCAGGATTAACTCTCTCTAACTTTGGAATATCTTTTCTCCAAAGGTGTATTGGTAATTGTGTCTGAGATTTATACAAATTACTTATATGGTCATCTGGTAGGTCTTTATTTCCTGTAAATGAATGAATCATAGTTCCCATTTGTCCTATAATTGTTTTATTGGTACAAAGTGATTCTTTTAATATATCATGTTCTCTATCTAAAAGTAAATCAGCTGCAATATCAACATTATCTTTTATTTTATAGTAAAGTTCATCTAAACTATTTCTTCTAATCATATATGATTGAGCACCAGGTGAATCAAATCTTCTGAGTTTTTTTACTCTTTCATTTAGATACTCTCCTTTTATATAGTTTTTTGCTCTACCAAACCAAAATATATCCCATGAAAGATTACTTATATTAGTTAGTAATTTAGTATATTCTCCTGATTCAATCAAATCTATTAATGCTGATGTTGGTCTGGCATCATCTTCTAAAAATAAAAAGGATTGTAATGGTTGACCATTAGAATCAAATTCACTTAATGCTTTCTCATATGCTTTTTGGTGAGATAATGCAACTCCTATAATATTTTTAGAAAGATTACCCGATGGGTCTATAAATGTATTTAATCTACCATCTTGTATCATAGATTTAATATCAAGTTCTTCACCCATTATTGCATCTATAAATTCGTATTGTAAATCTGACCACTTCCATGCTTTTTCAAATTCTTTTCTTCTGAAACTATTCTTTTCAGATATTACGAATATTTTATCAGCACCAAAGTTTTTTAACCTAAAGTGAACATTATTTTTAGGAACTAAAGACATTTAGTATGATGTGTATTGAAATACAGGATTATTTTTATTTTGACCTACATATTTCCATCCTTGTTCTAACAAAGATAGTTTCATAGCAGGAGAGTTATATTTTTCATTAAACTCTTTTGTAAATTTTATTGGGTCTTTACTCATTATAATAAATCATTTGGTGTTTCTCTATATATTCGATACGAATCCTCATCAAAGTGTTCAGTAGATACCTCAAAAACGATTGAGTTCTCTTCTAATGATATCAATTGATGTGGTTGACCTCTTTCTATTAAAACAGAATCTCCTACCTTTAGAATCCTACTATCGTGTAATCCATCTTCAACATCAATCCAATTGAACTGAAAACTTCCTTGTTGAATATACCAAGTTTCTTTTTTCTTAAGATGATAATGCATTGAGAAGTTTGCCATCTTCTTTACAAAAACTAATAGTTTTCCACAATACTCCTCATCATTGTGAATCCACAATTCATATCCCCAAAGTTTTTCTACTCGTTTTGGTGGTTTTACATCTATTGGTATAATCATAATATTTTATTTAGTCGTAATCATAGTTGAAACCGTTTTCTTGTCTATCCAATTCTTTATGAATATCATCCAATAGTTCAATACATCTTTCTACATCTACCCAATTGTTCTCCTCTACCGAGTCCTCTAAAATCGTTATTATTCTATTTAATTCTTCAGATAAGTTTGCCATACTGCGAATAGTTTGTTGTACTGAATTAAATATAGAATAATTTTAAAAACGAAATTATCTACCTTGTCCTCTGTATTTCTTTTTGTAATTCTTTGCTTGTTTACTATTAGAAGATTTGGATTTAGCGTGTACTCCTGGTCTTTTTTTCTTTGCAGACTTTAGAAGATTTCCTAATGTTAATGCCATTTAATTTATTTAATGAAGTTTTTGTTTTTAAGTGCTCTTGCAGTTTGAATCCATTTCTTTCCGATTGGATTATACACTTTCTTTCTTACAAAAGCATTTACTGCTTTCTGTACTTGTTTTGCGATAGGTTTATAAACTGTGTTATCTACAATTCTAAAGTTACCACCGAATAAGTTTTGGAACTTACCTAAGTTATCTTGAACATCTTTCCAAGATTTCTCTAATCGTGTATCATCCAAAACTCTTTCTCTATTCTTGTTTCTTTCTTTAGCTACTTCGAGTGAAGTATTAACAAATACCATATAAGTATCGTAACCTAATGATTCTGCATATTTCTTATTCTTTTGAATCTTACTATATACATGACCAGTTCCATCGATAATCATACCCAATCTACCAGCTTCGTAAAATTTCTTTTGTTTTGCGGTTAGTTCCTTAGCTTTTGCTCTGATACTTTTTCCCTTTGCAATTTTCATTCTTTTAAAAATACCAATTTTTAATGGTGTATCAACTGTTGGCTCGCCTGCTATTTTACTCCAAAGTTCAGCATCTTCTCTTTCAATTTGTGCTAATTTCCTTGGGTCTATACCATTATCTTTCAATCCTTTTTCAAATGCTGAGTCTGAATTAACTGATTTAAGACCTGTTGCTGAAAATGAGGATTTGAGTTTCTTATCAATACCAAAAATTTCCATGGCAGTAAAGGATTTACCTGAACCAGGTCCTCCTGCCATGAAAACACATTTAAGAATACCAGGGTCATCAACACCCTCGGTAATCATTTGTTCTAACA
>Ga0257110_1000335_pt1 | contig 23855 bp, 30 predicted proteins | sample LP_taG_7_FD_190184 | JGI IMG/M metagenome (GOLD analysis project Ga0257110, IMG submission 190184) | Marine microbial communities from Northeast Subartic Pacific Ocean, Canada - LP_J_2015_P26_10m | ecosystem: Environmental > Aquatic > Marine > Oceanic | place: Canada: Northeast Subartic Pacific...
GATATTGCAAGTGATTGGGGATTAGCAAGTATAGGAAGAGGATCAGCAGTTGCAACAGAAGGAATACTAACAGGCCTAAGAATACCTAAAATTCAAATGGTAGAATCTTCAGGTAGGTTTTATTCATCAAAATTTTCAAAGGCAAAATCTCTGTTTAATTCATATAGAACTTTCAACATAAAGAATATAGGTTCAGCGGCAGTAGTTGACTATGAATGGGACAAACCTGTTTTCATAAGATCTTTTGCAGAATTAATAGAAGCACAAAAACTAGAACAACAACTAGAAACGAAAAAAGAGCAGGAAGAAAAGAAGAAAAAAGCAGTAGAACAAGCAAAAAAGCCAACTAATAAATAGTAGGAGAAAAGGTTATGAAAATAAGTTATGCAATACCAGTCTGTAATGAACTGGTAGAACTGGAACGATTGTTAAAATTCTTGTTAACAAATAAACGAGAAGAAGATGAGATAGTAATACTATATGATTCAGAAAACGGTTCCAAACACGTAGAAGAATTCTTAAGAGCAAAGTCAGTAAATAATCCACAGTTTCAGTGGCACTCAAATCCACTAAACAAAGATTTTGCACAACAAAAAAATTATCTTACAAAGATGTGCACTGGAGATTGGGTATTTTTAATAGATGCCGATGAATATCCAGATGAATATCTGTGTACATCATTGCCAGCCTTTATAGAACAAAATCCAGAAATAGAAGCTTATTGGGTATCTAGAATAAATACAGTTGTAGGATTAACTAAAGAACACGTTACAAAATGGGGTTGGATAGTTGATAAGGATGGAAGAATAAACTTTCCAGATCGACAACTAAGAATATATAAAAATAATCCTAAACAAATATATTGGACAAAGCCTGTACATGAACAACTAGTAGGGTATAGTAAATATGCATCCCTACCTGGAAATGAAGAGTATTGCTTGCATCACCCTAAAGATATTGAACGACAAGAAAGACAGAATAATTTTTATGACACAATCTAATAAGTTTTTAATTATAATGCCTGCATATAATGTTGAAAAATGGGTAAAACTTAATATAGCTATGACTATGCATCAATCATATAAAAATTTTAGGTGTATAATAATAGATGACGGATCAACTGACAATACACAGGAAGTAGTAAATACTGCGATAGCTGGTGATGCTAGATTTTCATATACTAGAAATGAAAAAAGAAGTGGTAGTTCTTTGCAAAACTACTACAATGCATTCCAATCAGCAAAGCCAGATCCTAACGAAATTGTAATATGGCTAGATGGAGACGATTGGTTTTCTTCAGTATTCGCATTAGCGTATTTAGATAGTATTTATAATGTTACTGACTGTTGGATGACATATGGAACATACCAAATATATCCTTCCGGTCAAGACGGCTCTCATCAGTGTATAGAACTTCCTGAATGGGTACACCAAAACCATGATTATAGAAACTTTGCTCATGTTTATTCTCATTTGAGAACACATAGAGCATTCTTATTTAGTAAGCTTGAAAAACAGGATCTTTTAGACTCTAGAACAGGTAAATTTTATACTGAAGCTACTGATGTGGCGTATTTGTTTTCTCTAGCTGAAATGTGTGGATGTAAAGAAAAGATTGAACGTATTCCAGATATATTATTGATTTTGAATAGAGATAATCCTAATCAAGCAGCTGGTAATTTAGAAAAACAAAAAGCTACAGAGGCTCATATAAGAAATCAAAAAACACATGAGAGAATACTATGAAAATAAATGTATGTGATAATATGAAGGACGATAGAACTTCAGTATATAAAAAATGGACAGAATCTCATAATTGGTATAGATCAGCCGACGCATTTCCATCAACTTTTCCTAACGACTGGAAGTTTACATATTGGCAACCCGATAATAATGACGTAACAGTTTTTGTGACAAAGGGAATATACGATGTAGACAATATAGAATCAAAAATAAAGATAGCCTTACCATCAGATCTTAGAGATTTTCATGGTCCTATCTATGATTTTATAGAAGAAAATATAGATAAGTTTGATACTGTAGTAACTTATGATGAAAGATTGTTAGAACTTTATCCTGATAAATGCTTTGCCGCTGCAGCCATGAAACCATGGATTTGGCCAATAGAAATACAAGCAGTATATCCTAAAACTAGGTTGTGTTCATTTATAAGTTCTACAAAAATGTTTACAAGAGGACATAGATATAGAACTAAAACCTTAGTACAGTTGAAATCTTTACAACAAGACGGTAAATTACAACATATTTCTGCATTTGGCGAAGGACACAATCCTATACCAGAAGATGAAGGAAAAATACATGGCCTTAAAGACTATGCATTTTCAGTTGCTATGGAGAACCATCAATCCAATTATTACTTTTCTGAAAAATTATTAGATGTTATATTGGCTGGTTGTATTCCAATATATTGGGGATCTAAGACAATAGGAGAACATTTTAATTTGGATGGGTTTATTACCTTTGATACTAGAGAAGAATTACTGTATGACATACTACCAAATTTATCTATGGAATTATATGCTAGTAAATTAGATGCTGTTAAAGAAAACTTAGAAACATGTCAAAAATATTATTTAGATAACTTTAATTATTATGTAAAGAAAGGAACAACTTGGCTACAGTAATAACATATATTAAACCATCACACAATCTAGATACATTTACTGCGTGTCTCCAGAATGCACAGAAATCAAAGTATTTAGACAAGTTTTTCATATCATTTAAAGAAAAGATATCAGAAGAATTTATTAATCAGCTCAACAAATATGATAATGTATTTTGGAAGGATGAAGTTGATAATTTTTGGGCAACTGAAATTAAAAAAATGATATTGGAAAACCCTGATGAATATTATTATTTATGGGAAGAAGATTCACATATATTTGATATAGCACAATTTGATACAACGTACGAAAAGTTTATTTCTACTGACGTAGATTTTTTATTTACACAAGACTTAAAATGGATTAAGAGATCTGAGCATTTACTCGATGCAAATCTTGTTTTAGACGAAGGAGATTTTAGATTCTTTTATTGGGGAGCTAGATATGCCGAACATTGTAGAAAGACTTCAACAGATTCATTAGTTAATGGAGCTTACCCTGTAACAATTGCAGGAATATTTAGAGCAAAACTAATAGTGGAACTATTAGATACGTTTATGAATTCTAAACATTGGAAAGAAATAACCTCGGGTAATTTTACACATTTTCACCACAATCCACAACTTCCTCACAGTTTTGAAGTTTTTCCAGAGTTTTGGTGGGAAGATAAAGGTGGATCTGGTAACTTAGAATATAAAGCCATGGTATGCAAGAAACAGTTTGCAGAAGAACTAGGAGAGAGATTAGTCACTAAGTTATGATACTAGGATTAAAGGGAAATTCAGGTTGTGATTTAACCATTGTGGGTGATAAGATTAGAAAGTCCTGTCAAACTAGCTACAATAACAGGCTAGAAATACAGTGTAAAAAACAAGCTGATTTTAACAATGATATATTTACTGCACCAAAGGTTTATGAGTCTGGAATAGATGATGAAGGAAAATTCTTTTTTAATATGCAATTCGTACAGTGTAAAACATTTGATAAGGTATTCAACACTGCAACTAAAGATTATTTAGATAATATTATAGGAAAGTTACTGAATTTTACAAAGGAAAACACAGAAAGAACAGCAGATTTTCCAAGTCAGATGCTAATTTCTAAATACGAATCAGTAAAAAATAACATAAGGGTACAGAAAAATATTAATGTTAGTTATTTAGATGAGATTTTTTATTCATTAGATGAAACTATAAACATACCTGTAGGATACTGTCATGGAGATTTAACATTTTCAAATTTATTGTTTGACGGAGACAATATAGTTCTATTGGATTTTTTAGATACATACTTAGATTCTCCAATACAAGATATTGTAAAACTTAGACAGGATACAAAATATCATTGGTCTATAAGAATGTTAGAGTGTGAATTTGATAGAATGAAATTAACACAGTGCCTAAATTATATTGATGAAAAATTAGATTATGAGTTTTCAAAAAATAAATACTATGTAAAATATTATACAGTTTTTCAAATTTTAAATTTACTTAGAATAGTACCATACTGTAAAGAACAAAAGAACGTTAATTATTTAATAAATGAAGTAGATAAGTTATGTCAACACTAATAATACCATGTGCAGGTAGAAGCACAAGATTCCCTAATTCAAGACCAAAATGGTCTCTTACTCATCCGTATGGAGACTTAATGTTTATACAATCTATAAAGGGATTAGATTTAACAAAATATTCAGAAGTAGTATCAGTTTTTCTAAAAGAAGATATTGATAAGTTTAACCTACTAGATGGAATAAAACAATCTCTTACAGAACTAGATGTAAAAACATCTATAGTCTTATTGGAAAAGCCAACTTTTAGCCAAAGTGAAACAGTTGCAGAAGCTATACATGCTTTAAACCTTAAGGGAGATATACTAATAAAGGATTGCGATGCATATTTCACAGCAAAACATAGTACTGGAAATTTTGTTTATACTTCAAATCTTAGAGATGTTTCGAACATTAAAGCAAGTAGTAAAAGCTACGTTGATGTAGATAACAATGGAATAATACAAACAATTGTAGAAAAAGATGTGATTAGCAATGAATTTTGTTGTGGCGGATACGGATTTTCAGATGCAGAGAAGTTTGCAGAAACATACGATAAACTAAAAAACTCAGCAAGTGGAGAAATATATGTATCTCATATAATATTTCAACAACTACTAGATGGAGAAAAGTTTATCACCTGTGATACTTCAAACTTCAATGATTGGGGAACATTAAAGGATTGGAATGAATATAAGAAACAATATAAAACCCTATTTTTAGATTTAGACGGCGTATTAGTTATAAACTCAGGAGAATATGTTGGAAAAAGATGGGGAACAACTGATGCTTTAGCTTCAAATAGAGATTATATAAATAATTTGTATGAGACAGGAAAGGTTAGAATAATTTTCACAACTTCTAGAAAGAGTAAATTTAGAGATGATACTATTTCACAATTAGAAAAGTGTGGAATAAAATACCACAATATAATATTTGATTTACTACATTGTCAGAGAATATTAGTGAATGATTTTTCTAATAGTAATTCATTTCCAACGGCAAAGGCTGTTAATCTTCCAAGAAACCATGATAACCTAGAAGAATATTTATCTGAGAATTTTTAATGGCAAAAATACTTATAACAGGAGGAGCAGGATTTATTGGTTCTCAACTAGGAAATAATCTTGATAAACAAGGACATGAAGTCATATTATTAGACAACATGAGTTTTGGACATGAAGATAATTTAGTAGTAGATGGAAAAAGATTTGGTACTTTTATATTAGATGATGTGCGAAATAAAAGTTTATTTGACCATACTAAAGGTGTAGACTATGTTTATCATTTTGCAGGAATAGCACCTTTACCAAATTGTCAAGAAGATCCTTATTCTGCAGTAGAAATAAATGTAGCAGGAACAGCAAATGTCTTAGAAGCATGTAGAGTAAACGGAGTAAAACGAGTAATATTTGCAAGTACAAGTGCAATATATGAGAACAATTACTTATTCCCATGCAAAGAAGAAGATGAAGTTTATCCAGATCTAATATATGCCACAACAAAATTACAATGCGAACATTTATGTAATGCATTCACGAATAGTTATGGTATGGATATAGTTTGTTTGAGATTTTTCAATGTATATGGTCCTCACCAAGACTTTAAACGCAAACAACCACCTTTAATAGGATACTTAATAAAGGAATTTATGACTGGTGGTATACCAATTTTACATTCTGATGGTAACCAACAGAGAGATTATGTGTATATAGATGACTTACTTGAAATGTGTAATATAGTTATGTCGCATGATGAAGCTCCAGGAAATATCTTTAATGTGTCATCAGGTATATCGATATCTGTAAAGGATATTGTGTTAGAAATATCGAAGAATTTTAGTAAAGTTTCTACTCCAACATACAGGTCCGCAGATTTATTTTGGGAAAAGTATCCTAACTTGTTTGAAGGAAGATATCCTTTAAAGATGCAGAGACTAAACAAAGAAGTAAATAAATACAGTAAGGGTTGTGTAATAAAGTCAAGTCAAATTTTGGGATGGAATGCAGCAACAACACTAGAGGAAGGATTCAAAAACACCGTAGAATATGCAATTAAAATGGGAATATAGATATGAATAAAGAACCTAAAATAGCTTTACTTCTAACAGGAACAGTTGGTAAGATATATACAAACAAGAAATCGTATGATTGGTCAGAGAATGTTGACTATAGAATAGGCCTAGAACATTATAAACAAAACATTTTAGATGTTAATCCAAACGTAGATGTCTTCATACACTGTTGGAATAAGGAATATGAAAAACAAATAATATCAGACTACAAGCCTAAAATTGCACAGTTTCAAGAACAACTAACTTTTCCTGAAACTAAAATAATAGAACCACCATTTGACGAAAGAAATTTAACTAGAAGAATGTTCACAAGGAGTAGATGGTATTCTGTTGCAAAAGTAACAGAACTGAAGAAATCATGGGAAAAAACAAATGATTTTACTTATGACTATGTTATGACTTCTAGATTGGATTGTGCATTCCTAAAGGAACTCAAGTTCAAGGACTACGACCCAGAAAAGTTTTGGGCACCTAAAGACCATATTGATTTTGATATGTGTAATAAAACTGATGTATTTTTAGACTATTGGTTCTTTTCCAATTCTAAAAACATGGATAGATTTAATTCTTTATACTTTGTTCTTGAAGATCTAGATAGAATAAAGTTTGAGCAATTAGGAAAAGGTATGAATTCTCACGAAGATTCATTTTTATGGGCAAGAGAATGTGACTTAGATGTTAACTACACTCTAGATGAAAGTGTAGATCATGACCTAGTACGAGCAATATATGAAGACTGTCATTACAAAGAAGAGTTTTCAGGAATAAATAAATTAACTAAATATAAACAGTATCCTAGAGATAACGGGAGATTTTAATATGGAAAAAATATATTCAAAAGTAGAACCAAGTAAATTATTACATGTAATAAATAGATTATCAGATATAACAGGTAGAAACGATATTATACCTGATGATAACTTTATACAATGTGCAACTTTAAAAATGGATAAACATAAGACTTTTCCTCCACATAAACACATAACAAAGGATAGGCATAATCCAGAACAAATTGCACAAGAATCTTGGGTAGTAATTAAGGGAAAGGTAAGATGCAAATTCTATGATATAGATGATACAATAATTGCAGAACCTATATTAGAACCAGGAGATGCAAGTTTTACTCTGTATGGAGGACATACATATGAGATATTAGAACAAGATACAATTGTGTATGAGTATAAAACAGGACCTTATGAAGGACAGAGCCTAGATAAGGTTTTCATAAATAATTAACCAGGATTTTACCAATTGAAAATTATTTATTATATTAAAGTATATTAAGATAAAGGAGAAGACTATGAAATTAAGTATTGGATGTGGACCGGTAGATTTTGGAAAAGACTGGATTCATGTAGATGGTGGAGATTATCCTCATTTAGATTCTAAAAATATTGTAAACCTAGACAAATATAGTGATAATACATTTGAAGTTATATATGCTTCTCATGTACTAGAGTACTTTGATAGAACAGAAGTTTTAACTGTTTTACATGAGTGGTCTAGAGTTCTTAAGCCAGGAGGTAAACTAAGAATAGCTGTTCCTGATTTTGAAGCAATGGTAAAACTTTACCTAGAAGAAGGCTTCTTTCTCAAAAGCTTTTTAGGACCACTATATGGTAAAATGCCAATGGGAGATGAAACTATATATCACAAAACAACATATGACTTCCATTCATTGAACGAAGTTTTACTTGGAGTAGGCTTCAGCAGTGTAGATAGATATAATTGGAGAGATTATGATGTTCATCTAGAAAACGATGACTGTTCCCAAGCATATTTGCCTAAGATGGAAAAAGAGAATGGAACACTAATAAGTCTAAACATAGAGGCTACATTATGAGTATAATAGCAGGTTTTCATTCTGGTCATGATTGTTCTTTTTGTATATTAAAGGATGGAGTACCAGTCATACATGCAGAGTTAGAAAGATATATTAGGTTGAAAGAACCTATTGATGATTCTGTTAAATTTCTATTTGACAAGTATTCAGAATCTGACAAGATAGACAACTTTACAACAGGAATAGATATATGGGAAGGTGGAGTAAAACATAGATACCCTGATTCTTGGTTAAAGATGGAAAAAATTGCAGAAAAGAATGGTGGTAAAGTACATACAATTGGTCACCATACTTCTCACGCAGCAAATGCATTTTTCAGTAGTAATTTTGACAAAGCACTTATATTTACAATGGATGGTGGAGGAGAAGAGCTACAAGAAAATAGAATATTAGCATGCACATTTGCAGTTTACTGGGGAGAAGGAAATAAGATATATAAAATAGGTGCATGGGATGATAAAGGTGAATATTCACTACCAAACATTGGTAGCTTTTGGACTAGATGTACAAAAAGAATATTTGGACTTTCAGCTGGATATCCTCATGGCCATCAAGCTGGTACTGTTATGGGAATGGCATGCCTAGGTAAGCCTAAATACGTTAATGATTTTTTAAACTTTATGAGAACAGGTGAAGAAGTAGACTATGAAAAATTAAAGGCTATAGCAGATCTAACTGAACAAGACACATTTGACGTAGCAGCTTCATTACAAATGGCAACTGAAATAAGGTATAAAGAATTACTTTCACCGTTTGTTAAACAACACGACTCTACAAATGTATGTTTATCTGGTGGTGTTTCACTAAACTGTGTAATGGCTGGTAAGATATATGATTGGTTTCCAAAGGTAAAAGAAATCTATGCAGATCCAGTTCCTTATGATTCAGGTTTAACATTAGGTTCTGCACGATATTTATGGCATCATATAATGGGCAACCCTAGAATAGAATGGAAAGACAATTCTACTCCTTATTTAGGAGAATTATATGGAGAAGATGTTGTAAGAAATACTTTAGATTCTTTTGGCAATAAAATTAAAATACAGGATGTTACTGATGATTTTGTTATAGACAAACTCATAGATAAGAAGATAGTTTCAGTATTTGGAGGTGGATCTGAGTCTGGTAGAAGAGCTCTAGGTAATAGAAGCATATTAGCAGATCCAAGACATAAAGAAACAAAAGATATAGTAAACGAAAAAGTAAAACATAGGCAATGGTTTAGACCATTTGCACCATCTATATTGAGAGAAGAAGTAAAAAACTGGTTTACAAGAGATATTTCAAGTCCATATATGAGCTTTGCAATTCCATTAAAGAGTGAAGTACATGACAAAATACCAGCCGTTGTTCATTTCGATGGAACAGCTAGATTGCAAACTGTTACAGAAAATGATAATAAGTGGTACTATAATTTTATTAAAAAGTTTAGTGAAAAGACTGGTGTACCAATTTTACTAAATACCAGTTTTAATGACAGAGAACCTATTGTTGAGACACCTGAACATGCAATAAACTGTTTTTTAGGTACTCATATAGATTATTTATATTTTAGAGAATTTGGATTATTAGTAGAGAGAACTGATGAGCTTCAATAAAATATCAGAATTTGAAAATAAGATAGCCAAATTTTTTGGTTCACCTTACGCTGTAGCAGTAGATTGCTGCACTCATGGGATTGAACTATGTTTGAGGCATGAACATGTAGGTGGAATTAAAGTTCCTAAAAGAACTTATATATCAGTACCATTTTTAGCTGCAAAGTTAGATATGAGTTTTGAATTTAAGGATGAAGATTGGAAAGATTATTATTATTTAACTAATAATATTATTGATGCTGCAGTTTTATGGAAAAAAGATAGTTACATTCCTGGAACGTTCATGAATATTAGTTTTCAATTTAGAAAGCACTTAAGTTTAGGAAGAGGTGGTATGATATTATGTGATGACAAAGAAGCAGCAATCAAATTAAAAAAAATGTCATATGATGGAAGACATCCAGATATACCTTGGAGAGAACAAAACATAGAAATGGTAGGCTATCACTATTATATGACCCCAGAAACTGCAGAATTAGGTTTATCAAAATTAACAAAGGCTATAGAAACAGAGCCAGTGCAGTGGACAATTAATGATTGGCCAGATGTTTCAAAAATGAAAGTATTTAATGATGATGATAACGAAGGAATAGACCCTTACTTACAAACGAGATAATTATGGAAAACAAAAAGAAAAAAGCATTTATAACAGGAATTGCAGGACAAGACGGATCATATCTTGCAGAATATTTAGTCGAGCTAGGATATGAGGTTCATGGTACAGTTAGAAGAAACTCTACGGCTGAGAATCAAGATACACGTATTGCTCATTTAGAAGACACTATTCATACATATTATGCAGATCTTTTAGACCAAGGAAGTCTAGAAAGACTATTAGATGACATTCAGCCAGACGAAATATATAACATAGCGGCACAATCACATGTAAGAATTAGCTTTGATATACCTCAATTTACAGTACAAACTAACGCGCTAGGTGTATTGAATCTTTTAGAGGCATATAGAAGAGCATGTCCAACTGCTAAATTTTATCAAGCAAGTTCTTCTGAAATGTTTGGATTAACAGTTGAAGACGATAACTTTCAAAGAGAAACTACAGTTATGAATCCTGTTTCTCCTTATGGATGTTCAAAGGTTTTTGGATATAATATAGTTAGAAATTATAGAAGAGCATATAAATTACATGCAACCAATGGTATACTATTTAATCATGAGTCTCCAAGAAGAGGTAGTAATTTTGTGACAAATAAAGTAGCCAAAGCTGCAGCAAGAATAAAATTAGGACTACAAGATAAACTTGAACTAGGTAATATGGATTCATATAGAGATTGGGGACATTCATATGATTACGTTAGAGCTATGCATTTAATGATGCAACAGGATGAACCAGGAGATTGGGTAGTTTCAACTATGGAAACACACTCTGTTAGGGAAATGTGTGAATTGGTATTTAATAGATTAGGATTAGACTATAAGGAATATATAGTACAAAATCCTAAATTTATGAGACCAGAAGAATTACCTTATCTAAGAGGAGACTCTACAAAGATAAGAGAAGAACTAGGATGGAAACCAAAGTATACATTTAAAGGAATGATGGAAGAAATGGCAGATCATTGGTTAGAATATTTTGGGAAGAACCTATAATGAAAATAGCATTTTTTACAGAAATACCGCAAAGTGGTATACAAATACCTAGAACACATAGAAACATGAGAACTGAGTTTGCATGGATGTCATCACTAGAAGCACACCACTTCAATGTTCAAAAACCTGATTTTACTAGTATTGACAAGCCAGGATTCCCTGAGATTGAGGAAGAATATGATTTGGGAATTGTGATTATACCTAAAAAGAATCCAAACTTCGATGTTAAAGAACTCAGAAAGAGATGCAAAGTTTTAGCATCAATGCAAGAAGGACCTCACTGGTATTTTCAAGACTATGAACTAAACCAGCAGGTATGGTATAGTAATATATTACAGGAAATGGACTTTTTGTTTGTACACAATAACATAGACAAACAATATTTTTCAGGAATATCTGGTAAAAAGTGCTTTGTATTACCAAGCTTAATGATTGAAGACGGAATATTAGCAGAAGAATTAGCTAGAGGTGGAATACTTAGAAAGAAAGATAGAAAAAGTGTAATGATTGGTGGTAATTTTTGTTCTTGGTATGGAGGATTTGATTCATATATCGTAGCACAAGAATTTGGTCAACCTATATATGCTCCTTCTATGGGAAGAAAGATTGAAGGAGAAGATAAAATTGACAATTTGAATCACTTGCCTTATCTAGAATGGAAAGATTGGATTCTTAACTTGTCTGAATGTAAATATGGTGTTCATCTAATGCGAACACATGCAGCTGGTACTTTTGCTCTTAATTGTGCATTTTTAGGAATACCATGTATTGGTTATGAAGGACTAGATACACAAATGATATGCCATCCAGAAACAACTGTAGCTCTAGGCGATATATTTAATGCAAGAAAAATAGCTCAAAAATTAAGAGATGACTCTGAATTCTATGAAAAATGTTCAGAAAATTCTAGAAAATTATACGAGCTTAATTTTAATGAAGATTCTTTTTTAAATAAGTTTAACAATATCATGGAGAAAGTATAATGGAAGAACCTATTTATACATGGATGGATGCAAAAGAGATGAAGTTAATAACTGACGTTCTCACTGATGATACAATAATGCTTGAATGGGGATCAGGAGGTTCTACTTTACACTTTTCAAGTATGGTAGAAAAGTATTATTCAATAGAACATAATAAAGAATGGTACGAAAAGATAAATAGTCAATTAGGTGATTATCCTCTAAATGATGTCGAATACAGGTTTGTAAAACAAAACAAAGAAATAGGTACAGGCCAGTCTACATATGAACAATTTAAAGATTATATAGATGAGGTCGATAGTTTTAATACAAAATTCGATGTAGTTTTAATAGATGGAAGGGCTAGAAGAATATGTGCAAAAAAGGTAATACCATATCTAAAACCTTCATCTGTAATTTTTATACATGATTATGTTTTAAGAACTCCATATTGGGTAGTTGAAGACTACTTTGAATTAATAGACTCATGCACAGATACTCAACAAACCATTGGAAAGTTTAAGTTAAGAGAAACACCGTTACTTAGAACATATGATTTAAGTTTAGGCGGAAATGAAAGACTACTAAATGAAATAACAGAACAACAAGCAAGAGCTACTAAAAGGGTGGAAAAATAATATGAAAATAAGTTTAATACAACCTGGAAGAAATAATCTTAAATATCTTAAGTGGTCATATGACTCTATTAGAAAGAATCAAGGTAATCACACTGTAGAAATTTGTGTCGCAGATGATTTTTCAAATGATGGAACATGGAATTGGTGCACCGAAATGATGAAGAAAGATTCTGATTTTAAGGCAATTAGAAATGAAGGACCAACTAGATTAGGCCATACTATTTTATATGATAGATTGGTTAATGAAGTAGCTAGTCATGATGTTTGTATGATATATCATGCTGATATGTATTTATGTCCAGGAGCAATAGACTCAATTGAGTATTATTTGAAAGAGAAGACAATTGTATCTTTAACACGTATTGAACCTCCACTACATCCACCAGGTCCAGAAAAAATATTGGTAGATTATGGTATAGAACCTGAAGAATTTGATGAGAATGGTCTATTACAATATATGATAGAGAGCAAGTCAGAAAGATCAGCTAAAACTACTGAGGGTATATTTGCACCTTGGGCTTTCTACAAAAAAGACTTTCAAGAGATTGGTGGCCACGATCCTATATTTGCACCACAATCAAAAGAGGATACAGATATTTTTAATCGTTTTCAACTAAATGGAATGAAGTTTATACAAACTTGGGAAGGTTGTGTATATCATATGACGTGCAGAGGATCTAGATTTGCTGATGGAGCTCAAAGAAATCCAGATGGTGAAGTAGTTATGAAAAATAGAGAAACTGATGAATGGTTAATACAAAACGAAAAGTCAACCTTAGAATTTATTAGAAAATGGGGACATCTATGTAGACATGATGAGTATCTAAGCCCTATAGTTCCAGGAAAATATGATGTAGCAATAGTTTTAAATAATGCAACACTACAATTAATAGAACTATTAGAACCTTATTCTAGTAAAATATATGTAGACATGGATACTTCTGAATTTTTGCAAAAAGCTCAACCAAAAAGTTCGTTTGATTTATCAAAGCGATGCGAATATAGACCTTCGATATCTGATACAGGAGACTTACAAGAAGGTGTAGTAATGTATTTAGATGGAAGTAATTTTACTCAACAAGACATGGATAACATGTCATTTATAACAGAGATATTAGATGATAGTGGAGCTATAGGTTCCTTTGAATTAGGTAATATTAAGATGAGTATATCTAACTTAGATAGATTTGAAGAGGAGCTGGTAGTATGCGAGTCTTAGTTACTGGTGGAGCTGGTTTTGTTGGAACAAATTTAATAAAAAGATTATTAACTGATGGTCATACTGTAGATTCAATAGATGATTATTCTACAGGCTGTATAGATAACGAGCAAGAAGGAGTTATGTACTACACAGCAGATATCGTTAAATTTTTCAAGACATTAAACAACGAGTCATTTAAACAATATGACATAGTTTTTCATATGGCAGCAGTTGCAAGAATACAACCTTCATTTGTTAATCCTGAAAAATATATTGATACAAATTTTAATGGTACATATGAAATAGTAAAGTATTGTTCACGACTTCGTATACCACTTATATATGCTGGTAGTTCATCACACCATTCAGGTAAATTTAAGAATCCTTATACATTTTCAAAGGATATTGGTGAAGATGTCATCAAATTATATCAGGAACATTTTGAATTAAAAGCTTCTATTGCAAGATTTTATAATGTATATGGACCACACCAATTAACTGAAGGTGGGTATACCACTTTAATTGGTAAATGGTTAAACAATATAGAAAATGGAATAAATTGTACAATTTACGGTGATGGTACAAAGCGTAGAGATTTTACACATGTAGATGATATAGTAGATGGCCTAATTAGAATAATGAAACAACAGGCATATGGCCATATTTTTGAATTTGGTAGAGGAAAGAATTATTCAATAAATGAAGTAGCAGCAATGATGAGTACCATACCAAATTACGAAGAAGATAGACCAGGAGAAGCACAAGAAACTCTAGCAGACTATTCTTTAGCAAAAAATATATTAGCTTGGGAGCCAATAATAGATTTGAATGAATACATGAAGGAAACATTATGAAAAGTATTGGAATTATAGGACAAGGATTTGTAGGAACAGCCGTTAATGAAGGTCTTGCAAAATTTTATAATATAGAAACATACGATATTTCTAAAGATTCAACATGTGGTTCATTAGAAGAATTATGTGGAAAGTCTGATATCATATTTCTTTGTTTACCAACACCAATGGATTCTTCAGGTAGATGCCACCTAGGAATTATAGAGCCAGTATTAGACAACATAAATACGGATACAGTTGGAAAGATAATAGTTGTTAAGTCGACTGTACCACCAGGAACTACTGAAAAATGGAATAAGATGTACAAAAATATAAGCATTGTTTTTAATCCTGAATTCCTAACAGAGGCAAATTCAATTGAAGATTTTAAGAATCAAAATAGAATTATTGTAGGAGGAGGTAGAAGAGCTGCAACAAAGGTTGTAAGAATATATAAGAAGGCTTTTCCAAAGGTACCAATAATAAAAACAGGCTCTACATACGCAGAAATGATAAAGTATTTCACAAATTGTTTCTTAGCCATGAAGGTATCTTTTGCAAATGAAATGCATCAAATATGTGAAGGATTAGATATAGACTATGATAAAGTAGTTGAATACGCAATGTATGATGATAGATTAGGTTATTCTCATTGGATGGTACCGGGACCAGATGGAGATTTTGGATATGGAGGCCACTGTTTTCCTAAGGATGTTAAGGCTCTAATACAAGTTGCTAAAGATCTTGCAATATCACCGAGAATGTTAACATCTACTGATGAAAAGAATAATGACGTAAGAGAGAATAGAGATTGGGAAAAACAAAAAGGAAGAGCAGTTATATGAAATTATCTAACTACGTCGGAAAAACTCCACTAATTCCAATAGAACTTGGTGGATATACTGTTTGGGGAAAGGCAGAACTTATGAATCCAGGTGGATCTGTAAAAGATAGAATGGCAACATATATTATAGACGATGCAGAGGATACAGGAATAATTAAGAAAGGAGATACTCTCATTGAAGCCACATCAGGAAATACTGGAATATCATTTGCAATGCTTGCAGCAGAACGTGGATATAAGATGAAAATTGTTATGCCTTCAAATATGTCAGAAGAGCGCAAGAAAATATTCAATTTTTACGGAGCTGAATTGATTGAAGTTGGAGCAGGAGACTTTGATGAAGCAATAGCACTTAGAGATACTCTCGCAAAAACAGAAGGTTATTTCAATTGCAACCAATTTCACAATCCTTTAAACATAAAGGCTCATTATCATACTACAGGACCAGAAATATACAATCAGTATAAAGAAGAAAATGGCGAAGATACAGAACCAGGTGTACTTATCTTAGGAACAGGAACAGGTGGAACTATAATGGGAATAGGAAAATTTTTAAAAGAAATGTGGCCAAGAATAAAGATTGTGGCAGTAGAGCCTGCAGAATCACCAGTCATGAGTGGAGGTGATCCAGGCCTTCATGGAATACAGGGAATAGGAGACGGTAGTAAGTTTTTAGTTGACCTTGATTTTGTAGATGAAGTAATAACTATAAAGACAGAATGTGCAAAAGCTGCTGCAAAACAATTAGCTAGAAAATATGGAATATTTGTTGGCATTTCAGCAGGTGCAAATGTAATGGCATCTTTTCAATACTTAAGAGATAACGGAGTAGACAATGCAGTAACTATTTTGTGTGATAGAGGTGAGAGGTACTTCAGTTGTCTATAAAAAAGAAATATCCAGATAATATAGTCTATAATTATGAGACAGGTGAGTTTGACGCACATAAAAAAGCGTATCCTACGTCTGTAAGTGGTCAAAAGTTTGAACCACTAAAGGTAGACAAGAGCTCAGCAGCCGATGCAAATCATTATTTTGAATCTAAATTAAATGAGTTGAAGGAAGAGTATAAGAAACTTATTGATGAATATAATTGGACAAGTCTAGTATATGCAGCAAACTATAGTTTTCAACCAATAGTTGGTAAGTCATATTATCTTTACGAAGGTAAAAATAAAAAAATATTCTTAAGCCTTATAGAACCAGACCAATGGAAACAAAAATATATTGCAACGTTTAAGCTAATAAACAATGGCAAGTGGGAAAAAATAAGTTAAAAAAAGTTTTACCGATTAAAATAATTTTATTATATTAAACATATATGAAAACAAAAGTAAAAATAGCTGAATCCTGTAAGATTCACAAAGACGTAACAATTATGGAACCAGTAAATATGTATGGTTGTGAAGTTAAACAAAATGCATTTATAGGTCCATTTGTAGAAATACAAAAAAACGTTACAATTGGAATAAATTCACGAATAAGTAGTCATACATTTATATGTTCAGACGTTGAAATTGGAGACAATTGCTTTGTTGCACATGGTGTAATGTTTATTAACGATAAATTCGATGCACCTTTACAGGATTGGATAAGTAGAAAAACTAGAATAGGTAATAATGTTAGAATAGGTTCTAATGCAACAATACTTCCTGTAGAGATAGGATATGGAGCAGTAATTGGTGCAGGATCTGTTGTAACGAAGGATGTTCCAGCAAATACAATAGTGTATGGTAATCCTGCAAAAATAATGGGAAAAACAAATGGATAAAAAAGAAAAAATTGGATTAATAGGATATGGTTATTGGGGTAAAATTTTATATAAGACTTTACTTAAATTAGGATACGAAAACGTAATAGTTTGTGATGTATCAGGAAATGGTGATATAGAAAACTATAATGAGCTAGAAGTTTCACATGTGGTAATTGCAACTCCACCTTCAACTCACTATGAAATTTGTGACCACTTTTTAAGAAGAGGTGTAAATGTATTTTGTGAAAAACCATTAGTTACAGATATTGAAGAAGCAGATAAACTATATTCAGTTGCAGAAAAAACAGGTGCAAAATTATTTACTGATTGGACTTTTACATATAATTACGCTGTAAGAAGGATAAAGCAAGAGTTTGATGCTGGTTTATTAGGTCATCTTGAATCAATTTCAATGCACAGATATAATGCAAACATTACGCACATTATTGATGGTACAACTTGTAAGTGGGACTTAGCATGCCATGATGTTTCAATAATACAATATTTAGTTGGAGTAAAACCTGTACAAGTTGATTGGACTGAGTATTCTAAGAGAATGAATGGACCTGATAGTGCATTTGGTATATTAACATATAAAGATTTTGCAGCAACAGTAAATGTTTCATGGGTATATGGAGACAAATTTAGAGAATGTGTATTTGACTTCTCAGAAGCTACTGTAATTTGGGATGACAAAACTCAAAAAATGACTTATTATCCAAAGGCAGAATCTCATTCACATAGAAAAGAAGATATTGATTATTCTTCATTCCCATCACCATTAGAAAATTCAATAAGTAATTTTTTAAGCGATGATTCATCAACATCAAATAAGGAAATAACATTACAAACTTTACAAATATTAGAGGATTAAACTATGGTAAAATTTAACGACTTAACAGCACAATGGCATGAAATAAAAGATGCAGCACTTCCAAGAATAAATACTATGTTTGAAAATTCAGCATATGTTAATGGACCTGAAGTACAAAAGTTTGAAGAAAACTTTGCTAAATGGAATGGAAACAAACATTGTATAGGTGTATCTAGTGGTTTAGATGCCTTAAGAGTTGCTACCCAAGCACTTGGATACACAGAACATGTCCACATTTATACACAAGCAAATACATATATTGCAACAGTATTAGGACCAGATCAGGCATTAAACGGAAACTGTACAGTTCATTTAATAGACCATGACGAATATTTTCAACTTGATACAGAAAAATTGCTTAATAAACTAACAACAAACACTGTAGCTTTTTGTGATGACCATCATTTGATAATTCCAGTACATTTATATGGCCATCCTTGTGATATGGAAACAATTATGCAGTACGCTAAGAGCTTTGGTTGTGATGTATTAGAAGATTGTTCACAAGCGCATGGTGCAAAATGCAATGGAAAACAAGTTGGTACGTTTGGAGACATAGCAGCATTTTCATGTTATCCTGGCAAAAACTTAGGTGCAGCTGGCCAAGCTGGAGTTATTACTACTGATGATGATTTACTAGCAGATAGATGTAGAGAGATAAAAGAAGTTGGTTCAAAAGTAAAGTATGTTCACAATGTAAAAGGTGGTAATTATAGATTAGATCCTATACAAGCCATAGTTTTAGATGAAAAATTAAAACAGTTAAATAAGTGGAATGCATACAGAAGAAAATTTGCACAATATTATGACAATATAAATAATCTTGAAATTGAAGTACCACTCACACGCAAGGCACCCTGGTGCACAGAACAAGTGTTTCATATTTTTCCAATATTAGTTGGAGATAGTCAAGTAGAAAGACAAGAACTCATGGACTATATGCAAGAACAGGGATCTCAAGTAGGTATACACTATCCCATCTGTATTGAAGAAACAGGAGCATATGGAGAAATTGGAACTAAACAACATAACCCAAGAACTAGGCAAAATGCAGATAGACTTGTTAGTTTACCTATCCATCCATTTATGTCTCATGAAGAATGCTTAAAGGTTGTTTCAATTCTAAATAGTTGGAAAAGTGAAAAGGTTGAAGTAGCACTTAAAGAAAGACTCCTACAGGAAAAATAGTGGAATACTATTTAATATATAAGTCACAACCAGAGGCTCCATTATTAATTGGAAGTGATAACGGATTTGGAGTGTTTTGGGCAGACCAAGGTTTTGATGCATTAACAAATATTGTATCAAAGAAGTCTGAATATATTGAAGACATTCAAATAAAAACAAGTGAAAATAAAGTTATAAACATACCTGACTTTTTAGGAAAAGTAGCAAAATTAAAGCTTAGGGTAAACAATGGATATTTATAGATATATTTATATATGATTCAATAGAGAAAGAGGTTTACTAAATGGGTAAGAAAGAAAAATACGGAAATTACATAAAGGCAGTGGGATATCTGTCAATTAGAGCAAAGATTGTGCTTCCCAAAGTAGGAAAAAATAGGACAGGAGAAAAATCCACACAACCCGGCTCATGTGATTATTTCGTATATCATACAAAAACCCAAATGGCAGGACCATTCAATAGTTTTTTAGTTGCAATGAAAACAGCTGAAGAAATGGTTGGAAAACATTTTACAAAAAAGGATTTAAAGAAGTCATGAGAGAACCAGCAATATTAGCTAGAGATTTACAATCGCACAAAGGATTGCTCGAAGCAGGAAGTAAAGTGACTATAGTAGGTAAGACTATTGTAGGACCACCGTGTTGTCCAAAACAGCACTATGTTGTTGAAGACCAGTTAGGAAAGACATACACACTCGATTCAAGTTTCTTACAGAATAAGTAATCCTTTCAACATTTCGTGATATTTATATATACAACGTGTGATACCACACTAGTATAATGAGGAGATATTATGGGATATAATAGAGAACAAATCAAAGAAGTAATTACTTCTAAAGGCTACAAATGGTTTAACGACCACAACAACAAAGGTTATGATGTAAACATCGTCGGAATCAGAAATTCTGAAACCAACGGCAGAGTTACAAATCACTTTGATGATGCAATAACACTTTCTTACAAAGATTCTGATTCTAATTGGAAATTTCACCAATGGGAATGTACTACAGATCCAGGACAATATTGGATGGATCATCCTATGAATTCTGATGGCTGTGCAATTTTAGTACCAGGACAATACAGAGGATCTCACAAAATTAGACTACACCAAGGAAAATACGAGGCTCTAGGACAGAGAAGACCTGTTAAAGTATATAGAGATAACGATAAAGACGACGTGTATGATACAGATGAAGAAACTATAACTGAAGGAGTATATGGTATAAACATTCATCGTTCAAATCCATATACTGAATCAACATATGTAAATAAGTGGTCTGCAGGCTGTCAAGTTTTCAAAAAAGTAGATGACTTTCATGAATTTATGGAAATCTGTAGAACAGCTAGAGATATTTGGGGAAATGCCTTTAGTTATACACTTATCGAGAGTAAAGACTTTGCATAATGGCAATTTTACTAGAAGATAAAGTAAAAATTGGTGATTCTATGAGTAAAAACATAGACTATCACTATGACCCAAAAGAAAAAATATTCTATTCCAAACATAAGAACGGAGCAGAATTTATTGAAATGGAGGTTAAAACTATGTTTGGTCTATTGGCTATTCTCAAGGCAAAAAGAGATAGGTTAGAATGGACCAAGGATGGTATAAAATTATTTCCAAATTTTGCACCAACAGATGGTAAAATAGGTAGAAAAAGAATATCCAAAGGAGAATCTAAAATGATGAAAAATGAAATCAAATCAATGATTAAAGAAGAACTATTAAAAGTTCTGTCAGAAAAACTATTAGTAGAAAAGTTTGAGTCAAAGAAACTTTCCAGACTAGCAAAAGAAAAAGATTTTAAGAGATCTAAGTTCTTTAAAGCAGCTGCAAGTACATACAGTATTGCATGGGACAAAGTGCCTGATGCTGCAGTAACCTTAAATAAGCCAAGCGGTAATGCTGACGTAATGAACTTCTTCTTTGTTGATAAAAGACAGAGTAATCCTTTCGCTGGTAATTCTTGGGATGGAACAATTTATCCAGGATTTATTGGTGCAACTAAGGGTAAAAAACTTATACATATCAGTAGATCAAGATGGGGTGATAGAGACCAAAAAGTTGGAACAGGAAAGCCTGGTGAAAGAATGGGATCCCAAACTGCAGGACTACACAATTTTAAGAGATATGCAGAAGTTGCAGATAGAGTATATTCAATAGACATTTCAAAACTTAAAGGCGGAACAGATGATAAGAAAGCAGACAGAAAGGCTGCAAAAGCAGGAGCAACTGCACTTATGTCTGCAAAAAATATAGCAGGAGCAAATAGAAGTAGATATGAAAAACTACTAACTGATAGATTAGCAAATTCTAGTCCAGGTGACCAAATAATTAAAATGGTAGATGCTGTGACTAAAATGTATAAAGCTTCAATTGATAAACAAGTAGATATGTTAAAGAGCAAAAAAGTTATTTCTGGAGGATGGAACAATTCAGCTACATTAGTAAGTAGAGCATACAGAGATATAATGAAAGAATTTGAGTACTATATAAGTGCAGAAAACCAAGCAATTAGAGGTAAAAAGTCAGATGCAGAAGCTGCTAAAAAATTAAAAGCTGGTGATAAAGAAGCTTGGAGTGAAGAAAAATACTATCTAAAGGAGATGGTTAAGCAAGCACGAAACATTCAAAAAGAATATAAAAACCTAAAGATAGCGCTTAAAAAAATAGACGCATCAACTGATTATATAGATATTAGATAAAAAAGGAGAACATTATTATGGCTAAAAAAGCAACAACAACAACAAAGAAAAAAGCAACACCTAAAAAAGCAGCTGTCAAAAAGACTGTTAAGAAGGTTGTAAAGAAAGTTTTAGATAAAACTGAACTAGATGAAAAAATAGTAGCAGAATACAATGAAAATAAAGGTTTATACGATAAAGCTCTTTGTTATGTAAAATGCTATGGAGGATACGTATTAGCTGTAGGAGCTGGATGTTCTTTTAGTGCAAGTGTAACACTTGGATTATCATTATTAGCTGTAGCAGGTATTTGGGCTTATTGGCAAGTATGTAAATGTAAAGCTTGTAAAGTTAATAGTGCTACTTGTTCATCAGATGGAAAGTGCTGTTAATATGGAAAAGTACATTTACAGAGCAAAATTAGATAGAGTAGTAGATGGTGATACTGTTGACGCTCTTATCGATGTCGGTTTCGATATATGGGTTAAGAAACGAATCCGTTTTATGGGACTTGACGCTTGGGAATCTAGAACAAGAGACCTCGAAGAAAAAAAGAAAGGCTTAGCAGCAAAAGCAAGAGTAATAGAACTTCTAGAAGAAACATCTTCAAAGCCTGGATATTTCAGATTAAAGTCTCATGGAGTAGGAAAATATGGTAGAGTTCTTGGAGAACTGTTTATACAAGACACAGATGGCAATTCTATTTGTATAAATGAAACACTTAAAACCGAAGGTCATGCATACGAATACCACGGTGGTAAGAAAAAAGTATTTAAGGGATAAAGTTATGAAAAAACTAATATTATTATTGGCATTATTACCATCAATTTTATTTGGACAATCATCATATACAACAGATAGTTGGGTACAATTCGTAGTTCAATACGACTTCTATGCACCATCAGAGTCTAATTTCTTTATGGTAGAAGATACAATATCAGGTGATACTGTAATGTTCCACCAACCAACAGATCCATACGAATACTTAGATACAATTATTCCTTTAAACTCAGGTGACTATATAGTTACACTTACTGATTCTTATGGAGATGGTTGGTTATCACAAAACCCTGCCTGGTTTAAAATGCAAAATGACTGTCAAGGTCAAATATTAAATTATGACCCATTAACACAAATGTTTTTCACATTGGATACTTTGGTTAATATATTACCGTGTGCACCACCAACATATGGATGTACAGATCCACTTGCATTAAACTTTGACTCATTAGCCTCTTTGGACGATGGGTCTTGTGTGTTTTTACCAGGCTGCACAGATCCACTTGCATTAAACTTTGACTCATTAGCAGGACAAGACGATGGTTCATGCCAATATCTACAAGGATGTATGAATCCTAATGCGTCAAACTACGATTCAACTGCACAACAATTACCTAATGGTTTAATTGCTCCTGGAGGATCTTGTAATTTAACATCATGGGATCAAAATTATTTTGGTATAGATTCAGCTGCGTATTGGAACAATCCATCAATATGGCAGGTTGGTGCAAGATTATATATAGGACTTAATGGACAACAATGGTTTGTAGATGCAGTTAGTGTTTTACAATATAATTGTAAC
>Ga0257110_1000337_pt1 | contig 23807 bp, 20 predicted proteins | sample LP_taG_7_FD_190184 | JGI IMG/M metagenome (GOLD analysis project Ga0257110, IMG submission 190184) | Marine microbial communities from Northeast Subartic Pacific Ocean, Canada - LP_J_2015_P26_10m | ecosystem: Environmental > Aquatic > Marine > Oceanic | place: Canada: Northeast Subartic Pacific...
TAATATCAACTGTATCAGAAGTTAATGTTTTTCCACTTGCTACTGTTAATCCATTATTAGCTGATAATAAACCACTTGTTGATAATGTTGTAAAAGCACCTGTTGAAGCACTACTAGCACCAATTGCAGTTCCATCAATAGCACCTCCATTAATATCAACTGTATCAGAAGTTAATGTTTTTCCACTTGCTACTGTTAATCCATTATTAGCTGATAATAAACCACTTGTTGATAATGTTGTAAAAGCACCTGTTGAAGCACTACTAGCACCAATTGCTGTACCATCTATAGCACCTCCATTAATATCAACTGTATCAGAAGTTAATGTTTTTCCACTTGCTACTGTTAATCCATTATTAGCTGATAATAAACCACTTGCTGATAATGTTGTAAAAGCACCTGTTGAAGCACTACTAGCACCAATTGCTGTACCATCTATAGCACCTTCATTTATATCTACTTTGCTAATATTTACTTTTCCTGTTCCATTTGGTGTTATATCAATATCACCATTTGTATCCGTTGATACTATTGTATTTCCATTAATCTTTACATTATCAACTTGTAATTTAGTAAAAGCACCAGTTGAAGCATTATCAGCACCAATTGTCGTTCCATCTATTGTTCCACTGTTAATATCAACATTCGTCATACTTTTACCACCACAATCCATTGATCCCGTTAATGTAGAAATTTTACCTTGCGATGCTTCTATATTACCTGTAAGATTTGAATAAAGAATATTACTATAAGGATTATATTTTAAATCACCATCTACTCTTATTTTTTCATTTGTAGTAGAAGTTGTAGCACCCGGTACACCATTAACAAATGTTAAATAATGGTCTAATGTACTTGAATCATGACTATCTAAATTTATCTCTACTTTTTCTGCAGTACCTCCAGTTGTATTAGTTAGAGATGACCCTGAGATACCTCCATTAACAGTTAATACTCCTTTGACGGTTACATTACCGTCTCCTTCTACTTTAAATATTGTGTCTGTTGTACTATCTTCTACTATAAAATTTGTATCATCAGTGATACTACCAAGACCTATCTTAACATGTTTATTATTATTGGTGTTTTTTATTAACATATTTGAATTACTATTATTATTTATCTCATCTGTTTTTAAAATTCCAGTTACATCCAACCCAGAACTAGCATCTACATTACCAGCAAATGTTACTTGTCCCGAACCGGATTGCGTTATTGCTTGATTTGTTACAGTTAAAGCAGCACCAGTTACATCTAGACCAGAACTAGCATCTACATTACCAGTAAATGTTACTTGTCCTGAACCAGATTGTGTTATTGCTTGATTTGTTACAGTTAAAGCAGCACCAGTTACATCCAACCCAGAACTAGCATCTACATTACCAGCAAATGTTACTTGTCCCGAACCGGATTGCGTTATTGCTTGATTTGTTACAGTTAAAGCAGCACCAGTTACATCCAACCCAGAACTAGCATCTACATTACCAGCAAATGTTACTTGTCCTGAACCAGATTGTGTTATTGCTTGATTTGTTACAGTTAAAGCAGCACCAGTTACATCCAATCCAGAACTAGCATCTACATTACCAGCAAATGTTACTTGTCCACCAGTTATTTGTGTTATTTCTTGATTTGTTACGGTTAAGGCAGCACCAGTTACATCCAACCCAGAACTAGCATCTACATTACCAGTAAATGTTACTTGTCCTGAACCGGATTGCGTTATTGCTTGATTTGTTGTTAAGGCAGCACCAGTTACATCCAACCCAGAACTAGCATCTACATTACCCGTAAATGTTACTTGTCCTGAACCGGATTGCGTTATTGCTTGATTTGTTGTTAAGGAAGCACCAGTTACATCCAACCCAGAACTAGCATCTACATTACCCGTAAATGTTACTTGTCCTGAACCAGATTGCGTTATTGCTTGATTTGTTGTTAAGGAAGCACCAGTTACATCCAACCCAGAACTAGCATCTACATTACCCGTAAATGTTACTTGTCCTGAACCGGATTGCGTTATTGCTTGATTTGTTACGGTTAATGGTGCACCAGTTACATCCAACCCAGAACTAGCATCTACATTACCACCAACCGTTAAATCACCATTTAAAACCATGTCATTAAAACGTGCATTACCAACAGTTCCCGAATATATACTACTATTATTTGAAGCATCCGGAATAAAAGTAAATTCATTATTGTTGGATCTATCATTACCAAAAAAACCCTGTTTTGTTGTTGTTCCATCCAAATATCTAAAAGCTATTCCTCTATCGTTTGTATCAAGGGCGCTGTCTGATCCTATTACAAGAACAGGGTTAGAAACAGTTACTCCACCTCCACCACTACCACTATTTGTTATACTAAAACTACCACATGTTAAAGTACCATCAACATCCAATGTTCCACCTATAAACGTGTTACCTGTTTCTTCTTCAAGTGTAAAACTATTACCACCACTTTGATTAGAATAATTAGCTTCAATTGTTCCTGTAAAACCTCGTGAACCGCGTGGAATTACAAAAGAAAATTCGGCTTCTGTGGTATTTCCATTATTTGTTACAGATGCTTGTGTATCAGGATCGCCTGTAGTTGTGCTTACGGAAATTATTTCTCCACTATTACCCTTTGGTCCTCTCGCGCCAATAATACCTTGTACACCTCGTACACCACGTTCACCGCGCTCACCACGTTCACCCTGTGGACCCTGTGGACCAACCGGTCCTTTAGGTCCTATTTGTGTAAAATTTGCTGGATCTGTTGTCTCCTCACTCATTTTAATATAATATATAAATTCAATATATTAAAATATTATACCAATCTACCTATAGAACAAATAAAATCATCATTTAATTCATAACGAATACCAATAACCTTGGAAACAATCTTATCACCAACTTTGATTTGACTAAACTTTGAATCCATATGATGATGATCTCTTGCTATAAACATTGTAATAGGCATATTATTATTATCATCAATTACCTGCGCGTGTATACCGGCTTTTGTAATTGTTTTACATGCACATTCAATTTTCATATCTTCTACTGGTAGACATACCATAGCATCAAATATAACTACAAATTCAACTAAACTTGAATTAACATTACCACATGAATAATTAATAATCTTAATAGATTTAGGCTTTATATATCCTTCATTTACGCATTTTCCGCTCAACGTTTTTTCAAGTTTTAGTTCTAGATTATTTTTAATATTTTTACCGATTTCAGTTATATCTAAACATACTTTGCGTTCTAATATTGATTTCATATAGACACCATAAATAGTTTGTTCACGAGGAGAAGATTCCTTTTCTACAAATTTTTTTTTTGGTTTTTTTATAACGACCGTAGACATTGTTTACTAATATATAAATGAGAATATTTTATATCATTTTGTATCTATTTATAAAATCAATTTTATAAATAAATCTAATCCTTTATTTTAACACAACGGTTTGTTCTTGGATTCAATCTTTTGCCTTCTGGACATCTTTTTCTAGCAGTCTTTTTTTTGTTAACACACCGATTTGTTCTTGGATTTAACACCTTTCCATCGGGACAATCTTTATTTTTTAATGTTTTTCTTGCACATTTAAATTTTTCATCACGTTGATACCCAGATTTACATTTTTTAACACATCTTCTAGTAAATGGGTTGTATTCTTTTCCTTCAGGACACTGTGGTGATGTAGCCATCTTGGACAATCGTTTTTTTGATGTAATAATAATATCTTTTAATTTAATCGAATCAATTGCTTTATTAAAAACAGTTTCTACCTTGGTTTCTTTTACAACTTTATGATCTTTAAATTGAAGTTTTTTACCTTTTAATATATGCTTTTCCAAACAGGCTTCATATAATGGTAAAGCTGCATTTATATCCAATCTAACTTTTTGATGTGGAGTAAATATTTTATATAATATATCGGCTAATTCATATACAAATTCCATATCCATAAATTTATAAACTTCACATAAAACAACCATAAGACCGCTAGCCACACCATAACTATCAATAGTATTAATACTATGATTCATAAATAATTCATATTTACGCTTATCGTTGATATCGTTTAAGGTTAATTCAAAATCTTTTATAAATTCTGGTAACTGTTTTAAACGAAACAGTCCTGATTTTGTATTTACATACGAAAAAAACGTTTGTACTGCTAATGCATTTTTTGAAGTTGTATTTTTATTTTTTACATTTTGAATCATCGACGTTATTATCATAGACTTATCGGTTTGTGATTGTGTAGACATTTTTTCAAAACCAAATTTTTTTAAATATTGCAATTCTAATGGGAAAGACCAATGAGGAATAGCCAACCAATTATCATTATTTTCGTTATTTCTTTTCAAATTAATTTTTTTAGTCATCAAACCAAAATCAATAAAATTTAATCTATTTTCGCTTTCGAGATAAACTATATTTCCGGCTTTCATATCATGATGGACAACTCCATTATCTGATAAAAGCTTTAAACCCATCATTAATCTATGAGTTTCCAACCAAAAATCTTCTACCTTTGTTTTATTAACACTATTTACACTTTCTTTACTCATTTTTTTAGCATATTGGCTCAAATTTAACCCGCCATTTTTCATAATTAATAAAGAATAATTATCATATTGTTCAAAGACATCTCCTGAAATTCTGCAATCTCGAATAGCTCGTTTATTAGATTTTTTTGAACTCACTTTACATTGTTTCGGTTGTCCAAGATAAAAATCTTTATTTTTATCTATATTATTGATTAAAACATATTCTTTCATTTCACTTGATGCTTCTCGTGAAGCCATCAGTTTTGATACATTTTTTAAATCCTTTTCATTTGACTCTTTACATAACAATGGAGGATTATGAACACAACCATATGTACCCTCACCTATTATTTCTGATTTATTATCACTCATTATAAAGATTAATGATATTTTATCTTCTGAATTTGGCTATTTTATTATACATTGCTTCATTTGGATTTAAATACCAAACTTTATTTTTATAGTTAATTTCTGTTCGATATCTCAATAATAGTTCTACAATTACACATAAGCCTTGTTGCATAATTTCTTTAGATTTTTTTAGACTATACATAGGATCCTCCATTGCTTCACCATCGTAAACAATATAATTCAAACGTTTTATAATATCTCCTTTACCTGGTGTTTGACCATTGATTCTTGTACCAGTATTATTTTGCATTTGTGATAAATCTTTAATTCTGAAAACCATCTCTTTATTATTTCTAAACATATCAATAAACCCTATTATATCCGAATAAGATGCTATTTCTTTTTTGAAATTTTTTGCAAGTGTATTTGATATTTCAAAATTACGAACATCCTCTGGTTGTGCTAATTCCCATTTACTCCGATCATCTGAGGATTGAATATATAATTCCCAATCTTTTTGATTAACTAATAAAAACCCACTTTTATTGCGATAAGTGATTATTTCACTATCAAGATATTGTTTTACTACCGTTTCTATTTCAGACAACTGTTTTTCACTTCTTATTTGTGAATACATATATGATATTAATTTTAATTTTTCGTTAGGCATTAACATATCGATATTGTGATAAATAATGTAATCAATATATTTTTCAAAAGAAATTCCGTGAATTAGTTGTAAATGGTTTGATACCAAACTAGCGTGTTTATACCAATTTTGATCACCTTGTGTTACTTTGTGCTCTTTAGACGCCGTTTCTACATTTTTACGTATTTGTCGTAAAATTGTTTCATAATCAATTTCATCTTCTTTGGCTTCATCTTCTTGAGAAAACTCTTTAGGTATTTCCATTGTTACCTTGGTACGTTTAAAATCGATTGGTACCTTTCTTTCAAATATTGTAATATTCTCATCATTTATTTCAATTGGTTGAAATGCATAAATATCACCTTTATTTATTAAATTTCCACGCCTTCCATATTTATCAATCAGATACTCATTTTGATTATTAATGAAAATAGTCAATGCAGAATAAATTTGTGATATTGGATATTGCTTTGTTATATTAATTGATTCGATAATCTCAGATAAATTAAAAAAATGTTTACCATTTCTTTCATCACGGTATAGTTCACGAATACGTTTCATGATATGCTGATTATTTGATTGTAAATAATTTTCAGAATATAATTCTTGTTTAGGTTTGTCAACCTTTAAAGAATCAAACCTTTTATTACACTTAAAACTACAATCTTCCATATAGTCACAAATATCTGTAAATGGTTTATCTCCAATTTTATAATTAATTATTTTATTTGTTGATAAATTTAATTGAATGTTTTTATTCGCAGATATTGATGCTAATTTATCTAATGTAAAATTATTTTGACCAATATTTAGAAGGCAATCTACGGCACTTTCTTTTAAAAGACGTGTAACCCTACCTATTTTTTCTGCTTTATTTCTAGCTAATCTATAAACATAAACATCTACTGCTTCTTGTTTACTGTCTTTTAATTGAGTACCATGCATATAGATTTCTACATTTCTTTCTTCAAACGGCAATAAGCAATGGCTTTTTTGTCTTACTGCACGTCCGATAATTTGCTCAATTCTGTTTAAATTGTACCATGGTTCCAATATATGTACTTGACGAATACATTTGAAATCCAATCCTTCTGAACCTGCTCGTGATATTAATACAACTTTAACCATTTCACCGTTTTTATTGTTTTCATTTGTAACAATTTTTATATCTTCTGCATTATTAGGTGAAAATGCCTTATCACCTGTAATCATTACATATTGTGCAGGTTTAAACCCCTCTTTTACGTCACTTTTTTGTTTCATACTAATTGCATCAATCTCTTCTCTTGGACTTTCAAAAAGTGATGTAGTGTGCTCTGAAGTACCATATCGTTTAAATCCTAATTCTTCCAAAGCTAAAGCCATTGGAACAACGCCGCCATCAATATATTGAGAATAAATTAAAACGATTCCTTTTGATTTTTTTATGGATTGAATAATAGAATATATTTTACTACTATATTTTTCTATTACTTTTTCATTGAAAATTTTTCCATATGTTTTTTCTATTTCTGGTTTATATGAAAAATTATATTTTCTTGGAATTTTGTTGGCTGTATCATCAATATAATTCATAGTAACACGCATACCGTTTTTACCTACTGCCGTTGGGTTTGTTTCTAGTTTATTTTTTTGTAATTGAGGATTTTTTATAAACTCATCTAATTGTGCACTTGGATAAACGATATTTAATGCTCCAAGTGGGTTTTGTAAACGTCGAAATCCAAATTTATCTAATTCATTAAAATCAATCTTTGACTTTGAATCACTATTCATATCTTTACTCATTTGTGAAATAAGTAAATCATATGCTTTTTCTTGATATTCACCAATACCATTTACGTATAACGGTAAATACTTTAAAGGTGTGTCTATTGATTTCCCATTTAATTGTACTGTCGGTAATTCAATTTGTTTTATTGGTGCATTTCCTGTTATAGTTTGTCCAAGATTAACAATAGTGTCTACAGGTGAATCTGATTTTGTAGAAAATGTTTTATCGACTGCGAATATATCTGGATAAATCCTGTAAGGAAATACATAAGGATTTTCTCCTCTTATATAAGATACATAACCTGTTATTTTTCTAGATAATAATTCGTAACCACCTTCTTCAATTACAGTTCCGTCTTCGTCTTTTTTTTCTACTTTAAACGTGCCTTCTTGATTAAATACTTCATTTTGATTAATTAAACCACGTTTATCGTTTAGATTCATTAAATTTGTTAACCAAATAATTTCTGTATGAGAATTATATAATGGAGTTGCTGAAAGAAGCAATAGACGCATATTATTTGAAAAACGTGCTAATTTCATTAATAATTTACCCGTTTTATCATCAGTATTATCATCCGCCAAACGTATATTATGCACTTCGTCTATAATAATAAGACGATTATTGAAAAATTTTCGAATATTTTGTATTTCCATTTTTTTTGTTTCTTCATCAGTAAATCCTCCTGTTTGAACGACTGTTTTTTTCCGAATATAATTTGCTAATTCTACATATCCCATAAATACATAATATTGGTTAATAATATTTTTTACTTGTGAGATAACACGATCTTTTGATAATCCTTGTATACTTGTAGGATTTATTTCACGTAAAAATACATTACCTACACAAGATTTTATATTCCAAATCCCGTCTTCTTCTTTTAATCGTCTTTCATCAAATAACTGTAATCTATAATTTGCTTGAACATTTGGTGCAGCAACTACGATGATACGTTGTTTTATACCTACTTGTTTCATATATTGTCGCATTTCTTCTGCTATACCAATAGAACTACACGTTTTACCGCTACCTAAACCGTGATAAAGTAAAAGGCTATTGTATGGGGTTTGAAAAGAAAGAAAGTTTTTAACAAATAATTGATGAGGCATTAATTCAAAAGGTTCATCACACATCTTTTGTGCATAATCTTTAATATCATGTATTTCACCATCATATTGAGTATCATAAAATTCTTGATGTTCTGAAATTTTTTTTGAAAAATCCGGATCATTTAAGGTAGGATATAAAAATGAATAATTTTTGTCGTCTACCTTTTCTTCGACGAATTCTAATTGTTCTTTTTTTCTAATAAATTCATTTGTATTTTTTGGAATATTTGCTAATATATCACTAATTTTTGGAATTTCTTTACTATCACGGACAATAATTGTTTTAACTTCATCCACTTTTATATCGTCTTTTTCGATCTCTAATGGTTTGTTTTTTTCATTTGCTAACAATTCTTGTTGTGTATTTTTATATTCTTCGGTTGTTTTTTTCTTTTTAATAACAATTGGCTCTTTTTTTTCCATTAATAAATATACGTATATACAATAAACGTATATTTCGATTTTTTAATTTGAACAACTAAAGGTTTTCAATACAAGTTTTTTTTCCATGACATTCTCGACATAATGCTACTAAATTATCAACGTGATTACTTCCTCCATGTTCTAAACGTACTACATGATCTACTTCAAACCAAGCATTTAATTGATCTGTACATCCAGTACACTTCCAATTTTGTCTAGATGCTACAAATTTTTTCTTAGTCTCACTTACAGACCGTTTTGTACTTTTTTTTCCTGATTTCATCATTATGTCTTGTGAACGTGTGTTTTCATTGGGTACTCTTACAATAGGAAAAGTTGTATCATTATTGTAACGATGTTTTGATGTAAAATCTAAAATAGGAGAAATCATTGATGTCGTATTTTTATCAATTGGTAAGTATTTAATATAATCATTTGATGTTTTTATAATATTCGCAGCATTAACCGGGTTCTTTTTTAACAAAACGTAAAGTATAAATGCGGCTATTACAACACCACCCATTTTAAAATATTTTTTATACATCATTAAATTTTTTGTATATTTACCATCAGTATAAATATGAAAAATAACTGCTCCAGTAATTAATAGCATCCATAACTCTAAACGCATATTTAAGTTATATAATGTAGATAAAAAAATTAATAATTATAAAAATATAATATGAAAATAAAACAAATCACTGTAATTGTTGCGATAATATATTCTTTTTTAATATTCCACTTTTCAGATAACTTTATTTGTTTTGGTTTATACAATGCTCTATAATTATCTAAAGCTTCATATAGAGTTAATTCTTCCTTGTCTAATTTTTTATTAATACGATTATGAATAAAATGAACCCAACGAATAAATGAATCTCGATTAGCTAAATATGGAGCCACCGGAAAATTATCCAGTAATTTATTAAAATTATTAGCAATATCTACATCTGGTATAAATAACGCCATATTACTAATCAGATCGTAATATTTACGTTTTGTTACACTATTTGGATAGAGAGGATATGTATGTGATACAGTGTGTAAAAAAAACCAATAATGTGGCCCCCATACTTCTGGATCAAATTTTTCTTCTTCTAATATCGAAAAGTCTTTTGGTATATGGGTTTTTTCTTTATAATCATCATAATATTCATCCATAAATATTGGAAAATAAACAAAGTATATAAACAATTGTGAATATAATAATATAATATTAGCGTAAATGCATAACGAAATTTATTGTAATAATTGCGGAAAAAATGGTCATCTATATCATCAATGTAAATTACCGATAACAAGCATAGGTATTATTTCATTTCGTATTAATAATGATAATGTACCCGAATTTTTGATGATACGTAGAAAAGATACATTAGGACACGTAGATTTCATGAGAGGCAAATATAGTTTACAAAATAAAGAATATATTTTAAATATGCTAAATCAAATGACTATAGATGAAAAGATGAGATTAAAAACAAATACATTTAATGAATTATGGAGCAATGTATGGGGAGGAACAGAAATTTCTATTCAATATAAAAATGAAGAGCTTACCTCTCAAGAAAAATATAATGCTCTTAAAAAAGGTGTTTATTTTAACAATGAATTATATTATCTAGATGATTTAATTAAAGAAAGTGACGAGAAAAATCGCTGGGAAGAGCCAGAATGGGGATTTCCAAAAGGACGAAGAAATAATCGTGAATCTGACTATGATTGTGCAATGCGAGAGTATGGAGAAGAAACTGGATACAATACAACTATACTGAAAAACTTGCAAAATGTAATTCCATTTGAAGAAATATTCACAGGGTCAAATTATAAATCTTATAAGCATAAGTATTTTTTGATGTATATTGATTTTAATAATACTCTTACATCAACTACTTTTGAAAAATCGGAAGTAAGTAAAATGGAATGGAAAACATATTCAAAATCTATGGAATCAATACGTCATTATAATATTGAAAAACAACGAGTTTTAACAAAAGTATATAATACAATCATTGAAAATATTATTATTTAGTAACTAACCTTTGGTTAAAATATTAACGTTATATATATTATAAAATTATGTTTATTAATAAAAGTAATACAACTAATAATTTTATTAGTAATTTATTTAAATCAGATGAGAATGGTGCAGAAACTAGACGAATATTAATAAAATATACAATTACATCATGTGTTTTTTTAATTGCGATAACTATTTTATTTTCTATTTTTTCAAATACAGGAACGTCTGAATACAATATACAAAAATATTTTTTTATCTATGTTATTCCTATTTTATTAACTTTTGGTATTATTATGAGTTTAAATAAAAGTACTACTGCTACAAAATTATTTTTAAAATTATTGGGTGTGGTATCACTTATTATATTTGGTATTTACATATATGCTACTTCTACTAATTCTGTAAGTATTGATGCTCTATCGAATTATGCTATAGGTACATTGATAATATTGGTAGGTCTTGCTATATTTTACAATTGGTTAATAGAATATATGTCTAAGTTGCAAGGTTGGTGGGGATTTTTTGCTCAGTTAATCTTTTATATTCCTTGTGTTTTATATGATGTTTGGGAATATTTATTAGAAGAAGTTAACTTAACTCCTTATTCAATTTATTTATTTATCGTGGTTGAATTCATATTAATATTGATCTATGCATTTTTACCAGATATAACTGAAAAAGTGGCGGGGCAAGATGAATCTATTCTCTTACGAGATGATATTGTTTTATTGGATCAAGTAAAAATTTTAACAAATAGTGATGCTTTAAAAATTAACCCGAAAGAACAACATAATGAGAATGGTAATTATAGAACAAATTATAGCATTTCGTTTTGGACTTATATTAATATACATCCACACACACATCAAGGTTATAATAGCGAAAAAGAAATTTTAACATATGGCTTTAAAGACAATAAGGGAATTGAACACGTAAAACCAATGGTGCGATATTATGGTGGTGGTGGTGGCGACGATCAATTGATAGAGAGAAATAAACTAGTTTTTTACTTTTCTAGATACCCCCCTATAAAACAATATGCTACCGATGAACATACTTTTTATGATGTTACCATAGAACCTCAAAAATGGAATCAAATTGTAATGAATTACAATCGGAACAAAGTTGAAATTTATATAAATGGTCATTTAGAAAGAACATTTAAGATGAATAAAAATATGCCGGTATACAATGATTTGGATCAAATATCTGTCGGTGACGATAATGGTATTGACGGTGGTATTTGTAATGTAAGATATTATAAACACCCGTTATCACCTGAACAAATAGCACTTACATATAATACAATGATTCTTTCAAATTTACCGATCCCTAGAAAAAAAGATGATTAATCCGAAAACTTTTTTATACAATAATATATTATAATATAAAAAAAATGGAATGGACTACAATAGTTTTAGCTATAATCGTAATTATACTCATTTATGTTTTATACGTTTTCTTTATTAGTAAATCATCTGTTATTAGCAAATCAGCGACTTTAAAAGAAGGCAATAATACTCCTGTAACAGCTATTAATAGTGGCCAATCTACAAGATATGCATATGGTATTTGGGTATATGTAAATACATGGGATTCTACACGTGAAAAAACTATTTTTTCACGAAAAGATAATATTCGTCTTTATTTAGCAGCTGATGAACCGTCATTATATTGTACTATCACCTGTCTATCAAAAGATGGATCATCATTAGATGAACAAAATATATTAATCACTGATAATTTCAGTATTCAAAAATGGGTATACATTAATATCAGTTCCGATAATACTATTATTGATGCATATATTGATGGTAAACTCGTTAATTCTACAAAACTTACTACCTCACCAAACCAACCCGAAGAAGCAAAAATAGCGCCAATTATTTATGGTAATGGTTGGGATTGTTATGTAGCCGGATTGCAAAATTGGAGTAATCCGATTGGACCACAGGAAGCTTGGGACAATTATATGAATGGTAATTCAAATGCTCTTTCACGTTTCTTTGGAAGCTATAGTCTAAACTTTGCTGTTAATAAAGATAATGTTCAACAATCTTCTTATACAATTGACTTCTAATAATACTTATTTAGTAATTAAAAAAGATATTGTAAATATATAAAAGATATATTTATAATGAGTTTTCCTCAAGCACAAGCACAACCTATATCAAGCGGAAATAGTCAAATACCGAATGCTGTAGCTGAAGTCGTAGATAATACAAGCGAAGGTGTATCATCAATTGCTAGTAATGTTTCTGATAATGTTAATAGCGCTACAAATTATGTAAAAGACTCTATTTCTTCATTTAGTGATTCTGATTTAGTAGGATCAACTAGCAACTTTTTAGAATCAAATACAATTATAGCAAAATTCGCATTTTTAATATTTGTATTGATTATTTTTATGATCTTATTAAATTTAGGCGTTAAGATTATTGGTTATTTTATGAAACCAAAAGGAGATCCAAAACTTATAAATGGAACAATGAATGCAGCCAATGAAGTAACTATTTATCAGGACCCAAAACATAGTAACTCGATTCCTATCTTACGATCAAATAATCAAAACAAAGGTATTGAATTTACATGGTCTTTATGGATTTATTTAAATGATATATCTAAGACCCCTCAATATTCAAACATATTTAATAAAGGTAATGCTAATTACGGTGACGATGGTATAGCAACTGTTAATAATGGACCAGGTTTATACCTCGAAAATGAAACCGGTGATTTAGTTGTAGTTATGAATACTGTTTCTGTTTCAAATCAAAGTGAAACTCTTCGTGTTAAAAACATTCCTTTAAGAAAATGGTTTAATTGTATCATTCGTATTGAGAATGTAGCTTTAGATGTTTATATTAATGGTGGTATTGTGGCTAGAACTGTACTACAAGATGTACCAAAACAAAACTATCAAAACGTTAACGTATGTAAAAATGGCGGATTTAATGGTAATATGGCGGATTTACAATATTACGATAAAGCCCTAAGTATATTCCAAATTAATAATATTGTTTCCTGGGGAAGAAATACACGTTCTGCAAATGAAAATTCATCAAATGATGCTACAGGTTTCCCATATTATTTATCAAATTTATGGTATTCTGCTAATTATTAAAGAATAGATATATTATATAATATTTTATATAATGTCTGATTTCACACTATCATGTATAAATCAACGGAAACAACGTTCTCGTTTCTTCTATCACGAAGCAGGTGATTCATCATCAAGATTCAATATTGTTTCTCCATATGTATATGGAACTAATAATCAACTCACTTATACGCAAAATGATTTCGATATGAGAAGAAAAGTAGAAATATTAAAATACGATAATAATAGTAATATTAATAATAATAAAAAACAAAAATATTCATTTTTAGCAAAAAAAACAACAAAAACCAAAAAATGTCCTGACTCCAATAGAGCAAAACCTACATCATCATCAGATGTACCTGGAAAAATTATAGAATTAAGTGAAAATACAGAAGTTCCGTTATATAAATATAAAGATATTTCAAAACAATTTACATTTTCTAACATCGAATATGATAACTTTAAACGTATATTTGATACATTTCCTTTTTTTAACACTTTTAACAATAACTTTGAATATGTAAATATAATGGATATTATTATTCTTAATCCCGATAACAATCAATTTAAATTTAATTTTTCTATACCGATATGTATACAATTTGAAGCAGATTTTACTCAAATAGTTGATGCTAATACAGATATTGCCACCGCACAAGTAGCTGTGTTTAGTTCCTTATTAGATATTTTTTATAGTGATACACTGGTATCATCGAATACCATTGAATATCGTTCTGAACCGGAAATTGATAGTGATATTGTAAAATCAACATTTTCGGTATCTCTTGACTTTCAATCAAGCGCCACTGGTAAAATCAGATTTTCACAGTATGTAGGTAACATTGTATTAAATGATATTACACTTCAAACAATTACTCAGTATGTATACACTATTTTGTTGAAAACGAATATTGGTTATGCTGAATATGTTGGCGACATTAATAATACTGAGGCATATAGAAGTAATAATGAAGGTGGTGATATAGATAATACTAGTAGTAAAAACCTTACTAATGTTTCTTATAGCTTTATTACAAATTTTGATAATTCTGATCCTACGCTTTTCAATTCATCTGAAAATTGTATATTAGCTCTATTTAATGATGAAGGTGAACTTATTACTGATGAAAATAGACCATTTAAACCTTTTTCTCTCACGACTACGCCTGTTTAATAATAATAAAAAATAAGTTATTATTATTATTGTATAGATAATTTTAAAAAGTAATTGGTTAAACTATTTAACTTTACATAATCTTCTTTATTTTCCGCTTGTATATTTGTTTCTATACTGAATTTATTTTTTAAAATATTTATCATATGATTTACGTGATGAGATCCCTGAATATTTTTATTTTCTTTTAACAAATTTTCTAAATAGTATAAATCTTGTTTATATCCTAACCCTAATATATTTGTTAATACTTTTTTTTTCATCTGTTGTAAATTTCTACAATGATAATGCACTAATACTAAATCAGTTAATAAATACTCGGTTGTATTATAATGATTTCCGTGATCTAATACACCACTCCATCCTTTGACTTTAAAAAATGTTTTCGCTAGATCTTTATAATCTTCATATTTTCCATATTTTGATTCTATCAATGCATTATTATATCCAAAGGAGTCGTTTGTGCTAATTGTAGATTGAATATAGTTGCATTTAAATATACTATTATTTTCAATATCTAAACATTGATCAATATATATTTTTGTATGTGAAGGATTTAATGTATTATTTGTTTTATCATAATGGGAAATAAATTCGTCTATATCTAATGGTATAGCTATGTCGTAGCTTTTATTACTTTTAATCATTTTAGTCATCAAGTCACCTTTTTTTGTATAATCCGAATCTCTAATTATATGTACACCTATTTTTTTATATCTTAGTATTTTTTCGTAGGTACCATCATCACTGTAGTTATCTATAATAAACAAATTTCTATATCCAAATAGTGTACCATGATAATTTATCCAATATTCTATAATATCTTCTTCATTTTTTACCATCGTTAAAATCTTAATTTTCATTTTTATATATTCTTATTTTATTTTTTTTTTAAATAATAATCAATTGTGGTTATATTTCTTTCAAATATAATCGATTCCTTTAAATATACTGGTATTTCTAATGCAGTATATGAACCTCCTCGTGTATCTTCAATACCAAACATATGCATGAATGTTTTAACATATTTATCTACATCATATAAATCATTTATTTCAATCGTAAATATAACTTTTCTAGGTTTAAATTTTTGAACATATTCGTAATTATTTTCACAAGTTTTCATGACATTATCATAATCCATTTTGAAATCTGTATATAAAAATAATTTATCGTTATCTAAAGATACAAAATACATATATAGCTTATTATATTCTACTTCTTTTCTTAAATCTGGTTCATTTTGTATTTGTATCATTTCATCTTCTAATACTTTACAACAATCCATAAAAAGATTATAACGATCATTATATGTAGTATCCCCATCAACGGGTTCTTCTTCTAATGAATCCGAAAGCCATTCAAATTTTTTAAAAAAATCATCCTGCCACGAAAATTGAACATTATTATATTCATCTACGATCTTCTCATTAGCGACAATATCATTTTCCATGATCTTGGCTATTCTTTCATTGCGTTCATTATTTATATCAGTTTTACTAATGTTCTTTTTTTTTTTTATTACTTTTGATTTAATTAATAATTCTTTTTTTTTGGGAGAATTTATCTTTTTATTCATATAGTATCTATAAAGACATAATCTCTAAATAAACAATATTTTAAATATTGTTTATTTTATAAAATTAAAGACCTTGTTCTTCACGTTTTTCTTGGCGGCGTTCTTGTCTATGTTCTTGTCTATGTTCTTATCTATGTTCTTGTCTATGTTCTTGTCTATGTTCTTGTCTATGTTCTTGTCTATGTTCTTGTCTATGTTCTTGTCTGTCTCCTTGAGGGTGTCCTTGTCTATGTTCTTGTCTATGTTCTTGTCTATGTCCTTGTCTATGTCCTTGTCTATGTCCTTGTCTATGTTCTTGTCTATGTCCTTGTCTATGTTCTTGTCTATGTCCTTGAGGGTGTCCTTGAGGGTGTCCTTGAGGGTGTCCTTGAGGGTGTCCTTGAGGGTGTCCTTGTCTGTGTTGTTTATTTACCACTTCAGAAGAAGGAGATAATATTGTGCGCGGATTATTAATATTATTATCCATTGCTGGTGTATATGTTATATTAGATCTATTATTATCTTTTTTTTCATTATTCATTTGATTGTTCATTTGATTATCGGGTTGATTGTTCATTTGATTAACAGGTTGATTGTTCATTTGATTAACAGGTTGATTGTTCATTTGATTGTTCATTTGATTATCGGGTTGATTGTTCATTTGATTGTTCATTTGATTGTTCATTTGATTGTTCATTTGATTATCGGGTTGATTGTTCATTTGATTGTTCATTTGATTATCGGGTTGATTGTTCATTTGATTGTTCATTTGATTAACAGGTTGATTGTTCATTTGATTGTTCATTTGATTAACAGGTTGATTGTTCATTTGATTGTTCATTTGATTGTTCATTTGATTAACAGGTTGATTGTTCATTTGATTGTTCATAATAGGCTGTATTTTTGGTAATAACATTGGGGGATATTGTAAAGGAGGTTGTTGGTATGGTGATTTCATATATCCATTAACATTTTGGCTCATTGGGTTTCCACACGGTGTAGTAGGTAAACAAGAATTTACACCAAAGTTATTTCCAGGTAAAGAATTATACAAAAGAGATTGTTTAAGAGGTCCTAAAGCAGCGGGTGGTGCAGGAGGCATTGGTGTTCCCCAATTTATACTTCTATTATTATAATCAATCTTAGTAAAATCTTTTTTAACACTTAATTCACAAGTATTTTTATCGTCAAATACTTTTCCATACATACATCTATCTTCATCCGTTAAAGATATACATTTTCCTTTTTTTCCATCTACTCCAATAGGACACCATTTAATATTACTATTTTCTTCAAACTTCATATCAGATGGTGTTAATGCGGATTGATTACTTCGGTTGATGCTATCATCCAAAGATTGTTTTCCTTCTTCTAATATTTGTAGTTCTTTCTTTCTAATATCTAAAGCATTATCACTTACTTCCAATTCTTTTTTTTTACTTAATAACTGATTATTTAATTCATCTAATTGCTCCATCTTTGAATTTTCTTTATCACTCTCACTCAATTCAGAATAAGGTGTTGGGTTTAAATTAAATAAATTAAAATTAAATTTATCTTGTTCAATTGACTGATTTCCAATATTATTTCTATTTTGTAAAAGATGTCCTAACGATTGTATGGATCCTTCTGCTATATCGATGGTTTCTTTAGCAGTATCACCAACAATATCGGCACTAGTATTTATTACAGCTCCGGTATAAAATCCCAATAAAGAAAATAATTTTATAAATATATTCTTAAATACTGTGAATAATTTATCTAATAACATTCCAACTCCAAGGAATAGATTAAATCCTAAAAGTGCTAAAACAACTAAAATTACTAATAATATAATAATATTGTTTTTTGATAACCCAAATAATAAACTTGTTTTATCATCAGTATTATTTTTTTCAACTGTAACATTTTTTTCTGTATTTTCACTATTTTCAGTATTCATTATACACTATTTATATATTATATTTTACATATTGTTCGTTTAACTCGTAGAGTATTTTTTATTTCAATAATATAAATGGGATTTTTCTCTTTTATGGAAACTTCATTCTTTTTTACTTTAGGAATAACGTTCTTACTAATTTTATTACTCGTTTATCACTTTAAACAACGTATTGTTGCTAATGAAACAAAACAAGATCATATGTTTGAACTTATTAATAATATTGTCCAAGAGATTAACAACATTAAAACTTCAGTTTCGTTGATGAATCGTCCTTCAACGCCTTACCCACATAATTTACAAAATACATTTTCAGCAGAAGAACAATATTCACAGCAAAATGATGATGAACCGCAACAGGAATCATATGAAGACAATTCTGACTCTGAAATAGATGTTTCTGAAATAGATGTTTCTGAAGATGATGATAGTGATGATGAAGATGAAAAGATTATTGTTTCGGACAATGATGATATTAGTGTAGAAGAAATATCAGTTGATGAAAATTTTGTAGAGAACATCGTAACAGATAAGGTAGAATTGGTTGAAGTTGAATCAATAAATGTAGTAAAACCAACTGAAGAAGAAGAAAAAAAGCCAGATTTTAATAAGATGAATTTAGGAAACTTAAAAGCATATATACTCGAACAAGGGTGGGTAGAAGACGCATCTAAAATGAAGAAAGCGCAAATTCTTTCTTTAATTCAAGAACGTGCTGCTTAATTTAATTTTATCTACAAAACATTATGTATTCAAAATATATAATGTTTTCTTATCCAAGAGCAGAACCATTTAAAAAGGCATATTCTAATGATACAATTTTAGAAAAATCAACATTTGGATATGCTACTAATAACGTAAATCCTCAATTACCACCTCGAATGAATGATGGTCGTTCATTAATAGCCGCACATCAACCAGAGGCTGTATTAAACGAAACTATTCTACAAAATAGCGGTGTACAATCAAACTGGGAATATCGTAAATATTTAACTGAAAATTCACAGCAAATAGCACGTGATAATTTTAACGAAGCTTGTAATGATGTGGGTTATTTCGAAAGATTTGCACCTGATGAGCGAGGATATAAAAATGAAAATCATGATACACCTTCCAATTATCTAGTATATAAAGATCAATCTACAATTGTAAATGAAAATAGTGATTTAAAAAATTTATATCTTACACGCGAAGAATTGAGTTCACGATTTCAACCAATTTCATTAACACAAGATCAACTATTTTCAAAGTTATCGAAATAAGTATTTTTCTAATAAAATAATATATGGATTTTAGTCAAATATTATTTTATATTACAAAATCTTTAGGCATTGCTTATGTTACAATACTTCAATTTATGTATGCAATCATTGCGAATATGATATTTGATAAATATTTCTTTCATGAACAGGAGAGTAAGAACTTTTCTTTATTATATGAATTTATTTATCTTTGTCTTATTTTAGGGACTCTAGCTATATTTTCCTATATTGGACGTAAAATTATTAAATATATACCTTCACCAATTCATTTATTGAATAAATTTGATTATAACACTTTAAAAGAGCTTCACGATACTTCTGCTATTACAGGATTCATGTTATTAACGTCAGGTATTATAACAAATCGAGTGGATAAACTACGAAAGTTATATCATATTAAAGTATAAATGGAGTTAAAATATTTATTCTATATTATTGAAGATTTTATTCTTACAATCACTATGCCCGGTGCAAAATATGGTGAAAGTCAATAATTTATATTATGTTAAAAAGTTTTTTAGGTTACCATCTATATAAATATTAATAATTCTATTTTATTAATATGTATTTAATCAGTTTTGATGTCGGAATCAAAAACATGGCGTACTGTATTTTTTTTTTCAACGGTAGTGAATTAATTGTCCAAGATTGGAATATTTTAAATCTTTTAGAAAATTCAAAAGCCCCAGATTTATGCTCTTTTGAAATGAAATCAAAAAAACAAACAAAAATTTGTGGAAAAAAAGCAAAATATAAAAGGGAGGGATTATGTTTTTGCGAAACTCACGCCAAAATGGCTATTAAGCAGAACAATTGGTTTTTCTTTGATGAAAAATTTAAACCATCGAAATTGAATAAATTGTCTAAGGAAGAATTGTTTAATCTTGGACAACCTTTAGAAATATTTAGTGAAATTCCAAAAACAAAAAGGGAAGCACTTATACTTTTCGCCACTGCCTGTGATAAAAGATCTTTAGTCAAAATAAAAAAAGTAAAAACAAAAACCGCTAATGATACTGATTTAATATCAGTTGGTAAACTCTTGAAAAAGGGGTTGGATAATATTGACTGTATAAAAGGTATAACACATGTTGCTATTGAAAATCAGATATCTAAAATAGCATCCAGAATGAAGACTGTCCAAGGTATGTTATCGCAGTATTTTATAATGCAAGAAGAATGCCCACAAATAGAATATATTTCTTCAATTAATAAACTAAAAGATTTAACTGTAACATCAAATAATGAAGAAAACAGCTATAAAAAACACAAAAAGGATAGTGTTGAAATATGTAAAGAAATTTTAACACAAAATCCTTCTTTAGGGAATTTTGAAAAATTATTAGATATAAAAAAAAAAGACGATTTAGCCGATGCTTTTTTACAAGGCATCTGGTATTTAAAACGTGAAAAAATTATTAGTTATGCGGACAACTTAAAAATTAATTGTGTTACTTTAACATAAGTGAATTTCTATGGAAGTCATCGATATTGGATTAGATAATCTTGAACCGGTTTCTTTTAATTTACAAGAAACTGACCAAAATACATTAAACGCTAGTGAGCCTTCGTCTGTTAATTTTGGACCTGGTGTAGAACTTTTAATGAATGAAAAAAAGATATCGTCTACGTCATCAACAAAGGTCGACATGGAAGATTTGAATAATTTAGAAAATGAATTAAATACATTAACTCAGAATATTGATGATTCTGGAGTAACTCCAGATGCAAATCAGTCGTCAAGTACATTCGGTGGATTAGGTAATATGTTTGGAATGAATAGTAACGATAAAAAAGACAACATAAATATAGATATTGGTAATGTTGAAGAAATAAAACCAGCATCTAATATTGGAGCAGCCACATTAGAGAGTGTTGGTAATACAAAGACTTGGGATGGATTTTCAAAAACAAATGAAGTTCCAATCAATGCATCTACCGGATCTAAATTATCTGATCGCGAAAAAAGAAGAAAAAAACGTGCTATGATTAAAAAATTAGAAGAATGGTACGAAAAAGGCCTAATTAAACATACATCAAATTTTAATATGGATTCTGACTTTGATGAAGTCGAAGATGAATATGAAACTGCTATGGATGATAAACGCAAAAAAGATGGTGTTAAATTACAAGGGTGGTGGTTTACTACAATAGTAAATTCACTCGAATATGCTAACGCTGTTTTTGATCCATTTGGACTTAATCTTGATGGTTGGGGCGAACAAATCAATGAAGACATTGATAGTTATGAAGAAATATTTGCTGAATTACACGATAAATATAAGGGTGGTAAAATGTCTCCTGAAATTTCTCTTTTATTGCGTCTTGGATTTAGTGGTGCTGTATTAAATATTACAAACAAAGCTCTATCCACTGCTACTCCTGGATTTAATGACGTTATTAAACAAAGTCCTGAGCTAATGAAAATGTTTTCTGCGGCCACTGCACAAACAATGAATAATCAAAGCCCTGGTTTTGAATTTGTAAATAGTGTTTTACACCCCGAAGAACAAGTGAATACATCATTTGGTGTTCCACCACCACCAGTTGAAACAAAGGGACAACCTGCACCACAGAGACCTTCTATGCAATACACAAATGCTCCAAATAGGCCTGATATATCAATGGGAAGAGGTAGTATGTTTCGCGAAGAAGGTGTTGATGTAAATAATCAATTTGGAGATATACACGCACAACAACCACAACCAAGATCAAAATCACAAGGGAGACCTGAAATGAAGGGTCCCCAAAACGTAGATTTGGATAATTTATTGTCTGGATTAAAAACACGTGACGTTGAACCAAAACGTAATGATGAAAACGAATCTATGATTAGCGCATCTTCTATTCAAGAAAATCAAAATAATGTGTTACCAAAGAGGACTCGTAGAAAACAACGTTCTGATAAAAATGTAGTTGCGATTGATATTTAATTTAAAGATTAATATAAAATATAAATGCGTTTTGTATATTTTATATGTTTTTGATATTATAAATTGTATGACTTATCATTTTTAAAAATATTAGATAAAATATTGCTACATACGTTATAAATGTAGTTTTAAATGAAAAACTGGTTATATTTGTATAGTCCAAAAATATAAAAGGTATTAACAAAGTACCATGCTTTACTATTTGTAAGTTATAATTTTTATTGTGAAAAAAATTAGCAATGTATCCGATAAATGATGTACAACTAAGTAAAAATGCTATAAAAAAATGCTCATTGTTAGTTTTCTCAAAAAGTAACGCTAATGCTAAAAATGATACATAACTAAGGGTTACTAAATTTTTTATTCTATCGTTTAATATAAATTTATATTCTCCGTTAAACAGAGTAGTAAAATCAAATAAGTTATCTGCGAAAAAAACGTGCACTATGTATAAAATAACAAATAAAATCGTAAATTTTTTCATATAAATAATAAAAATATATTAATTTAATTACTCAATTTTTAAAGATCTATCTATATCTGTTGGATATAAATTATTAGGATATTTCTTTTTTTCATCTTGTTTATCACACCCTACAGTATGAAAATCATATTGTAATTCGTTTACTAAGTCACTTGATGATGTGATAAAAATATTTGGAAAAATAGCGTGAACAAATGCTTGTATTGAAGCTATAAATAATTTTCTTGATAAATTCATTGAAAAACGAAAATGCGTATAATAACTCATGCAAACGCTGTTTGGATGTGAAAAATACGAGTAAATCATTATTATATTATATAATAATAATTTATTACTCAGAAATATAATAACGCTCTTCTGAATAGTCATCATCGTATTCAACTTTTTTATTATATTGTATTTTTTGATACTGCGGATTATCCCAAACGCACGTACGAAAATCTTGAGGCATATATATAAAAGT
>Ga0257110_1000338_pt1 | contig 23788 bp, 19 predicted proteins | sample LP_taG_7_FD_190184 | JGI IMG/M metagenome (GOLD analysis project Ga0257110, IMG submission 190184) | Marine microbial communities from Northeast Subartic Pacific Ocean, Canada - LP_J_2015_P26_10m | ecosystem: Environmental > Aquatic > Marine > Oceanic | place: Canada: Northeast Subartic Pacific...
AAGAATTGTTAGAAAAATTAAATGAATTGCATGAAAAATATGAAAAATTACAAGAAGAACAATTGGCGTCTCTTAAAGGAACAACTCCTTTAGGAGAAGGTGCAGAAGAAGACCCTTTTGCTACTACAGAAATTAATAACGGTCCTTCTGTAACAGAAGGTGAAACCTCATTGGATACAGGTTATGAATCTATGAATGGTGATATGAGTGTTGAAAATCCTTCTGCAATGGATGGTGATATGAGTGTTGAAAATCCTTCTGCAATGGATGGTGATATGAGTGTTGAAAATCCTTCTGCAATGGATGGTGATATGAGTATGGGTTCTGTTTCTCTAGAAGGTGATATGAGTAGTGATCCTTCTCCTACAATGGATGGTGATATGAACGTTGAAAGTTCTGCTGATACAGGTTCTGAATATGTGGATGATGCAGGTGCTCCTGTAAAGCCAACAGAAGAAGATGAACGTCAAATGGGTGGTACAAAACGTCGTAAAAACAAACAACGTAAAACAAAACGTAAAAGAAAGGGTTCTAAGAAATAAGTTTATATATAGAAATACAATTCTCGTTTTCCATATATAAAAATGTCGTATCTCATAACTATTATAGCTAGTTTATTAATCATATATTTAGCTGATCATTTATTAAGATACTTAAAAGAGAATTATACCACAAAAAAAACCAAGGACATTGTTGGACATCACATTGATAAATATAAATCTATGATGAGTGATTTCCAAGAAAATAGCCATGAACCTGAAAAAAAATATCAAGAAAGTGGTGTAAAATTAACAAACAATGATCTTATTGCTATGCATGAAGAATTAAATGCTTTAATTACAGATGATATGTAATTATTTAGCTCTATGTATGGTTTAAATATAAATCAAAACAATATAGAAACTACTCGTGTATAATATACACCCAAATATGTTCAAACTATCTTTTAACCAAACAAGTGAATTAACCAGAAGGTTGCCCAGTTTTGAACTTTCCTATGAGACAATTTCCCATAAGAAAGTTTCCAATGATTATAATATTACATTAGCCATTCCATATGGTAAAAAAGCATTTTTATGGTTTACTTATTACAAGTCTAAAAACGTATGTTTTTTGATGGAATTAGGAAAAGACAAGAAATTTACAAATGTTACAATTATTCAAGAAAATATTCCAATTGATCTCGCATATGGAACCATATTGTATGGTTGTCTTTGTGAAATTCCTGAAGTGAGAACGTTTTTTGTTACCGAAGATATTATATATTATCAAGGTATCAATACAAGTCGTCAATCTTTTTCAGAAAAATTTAATTTTATGTATCGTTTAATGGACGAATATCCAGATCTTTTCTCAGAAAACGAGAAACTATATGTTACTCTACCTGTATTTTGGAAAATCGAAAAAGAAGAAAATACGATTCCAGAACATTATAAAAACATGATACCTTATACCATTCATCATTTACAACATCGTTCAAACAAACGAATTGTTCCTTATATGAATTATCCCTGGTCAAAAAATTCAATACCATCCGTTTCGAAATTAGTACCAAATATACCAAACGATCTTCTTTTTATTCCTCCTGCATTACCACGATTTAATTTTTCCAAACCACAATACAAAGAAAAGGCTATTTTTGAAGTAAAGGCCGATTTACAAAATGATATTTATCATATTTATGCATTTGGTAAAAAATCGGAGCGTATTTATTGTGGAATAACCTATATTCCAAACTATACAACAAGCAAGTATATGAATGGCTTGTTTAGAACCATTAAAGAAAACAATAATTTAGATTATCTTGAAGAAAGTGACGATGAAGACGATTTTCAAGATATGCGTATTGATAAGTATGTTAATTTAAAAAAATGTATTCCTATGGAATGTGTCTATAAGACAAAATTTAGACGTTGGATCCCTGTAAAAACAGTAGAAGGTCGTCCTAGTATTGTACATATTCGACAACTATAAAAATATAGTAATACTATATAATGACTAATACAGTATTACCCCCATATTCAAGTACAACGGATCCTTCACCTTTAGCAAGAGGTGCTACATTTCATCCATCTATGTTTCATAATACCGATCAAGCGAACGGTAGTCAATGTGGTGGTAGAAAACGTACAATAAAGAGACGTAAGCTGCGTTCAAAACGTACACTTCGTTGTAAAAAAGGGAAACGTGGTAAAAAATGCAGATATACTGGACGTCGTAAAACACACAATAAACGTTCTCGTCGTTAAGCCTCTTCCATATCCAAATTTGATATATTGATAAGACATTTTTTCTGTAAAATAGGATTCCCACCCGTTCCTTCGTCATCATTATTATTTTTATTGATTTTTGGATCAAATACGCGATTCCACGTTTTATCGTTTTTCCAATCAATATTCATCCCTTTATATCGAATACTATCTGTTGCTATGATTCGATAATTGCATTTTTTATAAAATCGACGACGCTGTTTCCACTGATTTTGAAATATTTCGTGTCGATCTACAATATCTACTACAATTGGATTGTCGTGACGCACACGCAATATACGTCCAACAGATTGTGTAATGTCTGTTTTAGGTGTCGCCATTACCAAAATAGATAGTGTTTTAATATCTAATGCTTCTGCCGCCATTGCATATGTCGCCAGTACAATTTGTTTATATTCTGTTTCTTGTAAATCCGCCTGTTTCATACCTCCTACATAATATCCAACTGTAGCGAATCCTTTATGATTAATAGCTTCATAAAAGTATTTTAAAAGCGAACGATTATGCGCCAATACCATTATCTGTGCGTCTTCATTATTTTCTTTACTCTCAATCAACAAATCCGCCATTGTTTTCACAATAAAATCACTTCTTGGACCAAATTCACATAATTTTGTAATCATTGTACTATATTTTGCCTGACCCTTAAAGTCATACTCGGTTTCATTAAACTGTGGATCAGCGGCTATATATTCGAGTGCACGAACGCAAACTGGATCTTCATCTTTACGTTCTTCCGTATAAATTTTAGGTCCTATAAACATATATAATACACACGTCAATTTATCTTTTCTGTCTACAGTTGCTGAAATGCCTAACATATTTGGGCTTGCAACGCGCAAAAGGGTCTTTGAAAATTGTTCACTACCTATACGATGAACCTCGTCGATGATAGTTAATCCAAAACAATCAAATGCATTTTCCGGCAATGCCCTATCATATAATGTTTGTAACATACCAATCACCACATCTTTTCCTTCTACGTCAAATACAGGCCCTTGAATTTTACCAATACTAGCACCTGGTAAGAATTCGGCAGCTCGTTCAATCCATTGATTCATCAAGAATTCTTTGTGCACTATAATAAGTGTCTTTTTTTTCACCAATGATATTATTTTTAGAGCCATAACCGTCTTACCCCTTCCGCACGGAACCTCTAAAATGCCCCCATTCCCTTTTTTTTCAGAACCAATACATATTTTTTTTTCAATATGTTTCATATAAACATCCACAATTTTGTCTTGATAATCGCGCAAAGGTTTAGGGAATGTTACATTGATCTCTTCACCTTCAGTAATTTCTGAACGATTTGGTAATCCATAACGTTCTGTACCATAAAACCGAGGTATATATATCTTTTTAGCATTTTCTCTATAAACCGGAAATTGTCCTTGATCTTGTGCAGCATTATAAACAACTCCACTACTGATGGGTTTTACATTTAATTCTTCATATAATGCTTTTTGGTCTTCTTCACTTAAGGAAGACTTTAATATGGTATACCCTTTTTTACCAAGATATGAATTATTCCGAATGGACTCTTTATAATCTTCTGATAATTCCAGGATTTTTTTTTGAGCCGCCTTTGCACGCATGGCTATCATTTTTCGCCGTTTCCATTGTTGAGACATTTAGTATATTTTAATATAAAGAAATATGTTTAACCATTTTTCAATTTTGTTTTAATAAGTGTGGAAGGAAAATATCCTGATATCCTATATAATGAATTTTAAAAAACTAGTCAAGTCGATTAAACCCGCTGAAATTTTAGTTTTAGTAACATTTGTTTTATACTTAATATTTCCAGTTACAACACCAAGTGCTTTATCTCCTTATGTTGAATCCCCATTAGGTTTATTAGTCATCTTCTGTATTACAGTTGCTTTATTTTTGTATTCTCACCCTGTTTTAGGTATTCTTTACATTTTTGTTGCGTATACATTATTGAGACGTAGCGCAGTTGTACATAACAAAACACACTATGTTCAATACACCAAGTCAGATAGTGAAAAACGCGATCAAGTAAAAAAACAATTAGAGGAAGCAACTCCACCTGTAGAAGAACCACGTAACGCCAATGTCGGAGGAGATCAACCTGTAACACTCGAAGAAGAAATTGTTACGGAACGTGCTCCTATTGGTAGAAGCGATCCTATTCAATACTTACAAAGTTCATACAAACCTGTCTCTACAAATGTAAATGGTACAGCCAGCGTATAAATAAAATATATATTCTCAGTTATATTTTATTTAACTTCTTTCACGTTCTAACTCATCAATGGGCCAATCTTTCATCATTCCCTTTTTAGAACTTACAATAATATATCCAAGAAGTGTTACAATTGCTAAAATAACACCGTATAAAATGTATTGTTGTCCCATCATAAAACACACAATTACTATAGCTATTAATAGAGAACGCGAAAATAGATCGAATGTTCCCATTTTCTTTATTTGTTCATTTCGAATAATTGTCCCGGAGAAATCAAACATTAGCTTTAAAATATATTTGTAAATGAGTGGTACAATGGAATAACTTAATCCTGTAAAAATCAAAAACAAAATATACATAAACATTGTTTTAAGAGAATTGTGTGCTGCGGTGTCTTGGACAAGACTACTAGAAACAGGTAAATTATATGCTTCTACTTCTTCTGAATCAATAGGAACATAGTCACATTCCATCCATTCACCTGGAACAGGAGGTACTAATATAGAATACGTGTCGGGTTGTAAATTAAATAAATTGGTGTTATTTTCAAGAGCTTTTAAATAAACTGAAATAATACTAATTGGACTTGCGAAAGTAACTACACGTGCACTATTTCCTAAATTACTGGTGTATTCTATATAACGTAATTCAGGAACCTCTTTTGCGAAAATATCTGCATTGAAATCTACATTCAATGATGTTTTTGATGTTCCGCTAGTAGCAAGTTGAATAACAGAATCAATTCCGCTATTTCTTGGACCTGGATTTGTAACGACTAAAGGAAAACACGTATATAATATTTTATCTCCGTTCGCATTTGTATTTCTAATAATAAGTTGCCCATCACTTGGTACACCGCTAATCATATTTATCTTTGTATCGTTCGCTGTACCTACAATGTAAATCTTTTTAGCCATGTATTCTGTACTCACGTTATTCTCTGTAAATGTAACATTTGATGTTGATGAAGATTCACACGTTGCTGTAATATATTTATCAGCATCACTAAATAATATACTGTTAAGACCCATGGATAAATAATTCAATGATATTGATTTTGTACCATCTGCTGTTTTATTTAAATTGAATTCATTCATGTTTGAATATATATAAATAAATTAGATATATTCATTTCAAATTGTTCTAAATTCATACTTATTCTATTTTAATCGGTGGAATGTATTTTGGAACATAGACACTTGTTTTCGACTCTATAATTGTATTTTCGTCATCGAATCCTTCTCTTGTTATCATCACTTCATTTTCACCCGTTTGTTCGTCTAGATCTTTACGTGTAACTGCTTTATAAATTGCGTTTAATTGTGGAATAATATGTTTTAAGTATTCTTGGTTTTTACTGTCTATCCCTTGAAAATCAATAGGTATCACAGCATTTACTGTAACCGTTTCTTCTTTTTTTTCTTGAGGAGCTTGTTCTTTTCTTTCTTCTTTGTCTCGTATACGTTTATTGGAATCTTCTAACCGTTTTTTTTGGTCAGCTTCACTATCTCTCTTAGGCTGTTTCTTTTTTGATTTTCCTAAAGGCTTTTCTACTTTTAATCGTAAACGCTTATTATCTTTTAAGTCTAATAAACGATTTAATATAAGTAAAGGTGTTGTAACTTCTTTTTTAGTAAACCAACCTGAACTTTTTTTCTCAGTTTTATTATTTGTTGGTTGTTTTTTCTCTCTTTTATTACTCATTTGTATTATATTTTGATTTTATTACAAAGGAATATATTTATATAGTGCATTTTCATAAATAGTAGCACGGAAAGTATCATTGTATCCTTCAACATAAACACTATCACCGTTGAATATCTCATCGCATCCTAAATCAGAAGTACAACTTCTACCTTTTAAACTGACAGGTAATTTTGTATTTATGTTACCTGCACTATTAGACATACTATAATATTGATATTTATCGCGACCGGTTGAACTACGGCGACCCATTAATGGTAATATCATATCATCCTTACTATTTTCCCTTGTTAAAATTCCCATTTGTGTATAATTGAGTTCTGGTCCACGTGTATTAATATTTATAGGCGCGAATCCGGCACTTTCATTTTTCAATGGAGGGGCATTCATATCTACCAATGGATTTGTACTACGAGTGGGTATAGGTAGTAAATTGGGTGTAACCACTTCCGTGTTACGTGGTGGTGCAATTATAATGGGTTGTGAAAATGAAGTTGTCGATGTTTTTTCTAAACTTGGTTTGATTATATGAGAATAATACATGTAGACAACTGTTATTAATAATACAAATAATAAAAACATGGTCATATTTTCAATGCAAAATAATCCTGGTATACAGGTTTTTTTTACTCCGCGAGGCATTATTATTATATAATAATGCTACACAATAATGTTAACTATACAAAAATTACATACCAAAAAATTTAGGTCTCCAATCAGGAGGTTTAAGATGTCTTTTATTAGACCAAGCCCACCATTTATTACTTGGTATAAGCGTTGTGAATATACGTAAGAATCCAGTAATAATCTGTTGGAAACTGCAATTCATTAATTTGGCCCATTCTGCCCAAGTCTTGTATAATGTTACTTCCCTTCCATTCGCAAACGCATATTTTCCCTTACAACGATAACATTTTTTAATTACTTCTTCATCCCACTTTACTAAATGAAATCCAGATATTGCGAAAAAGATAGAATCAATTGGTAAAATAAATAAATTCCAAAAAATATCTACAAATACTTGTAAATCAATTCCAAAAATGGCGCGAATTAATAAAAGCGGTAATTCTATAAAAATACCATATAACAATCCCAGGGTCATATCTACAATATAATATCGTGTACAAGATCCATCTAAAAATGTTAAAAATTTATCCCATGTACATTCAGCTAATATTCCCATTATGTATCCTTGGTTTTCCCAACCAGTTTTAAATTCTTTTCCTGCACAAATTAAATGCGACGAAAATCCAGTCCACCAATATTCTGCACCTATGGACAACATCGTTATAAATGATATAAAAAATGCGAAAAGACCAGCTAAACCAATGGCGTTAAAAATAGTCATCAATGTGTTTTGAGCCATTTTAAATGCACCCATTATGAATTGTCCAAAACCACGGGCCATGTTTAATGAAGATGTTGCGAAATTTCCTATCGAAGTTACTAATTCTCCTATATTCAAACCACGACCTAAAGCATTCAAACCGGTCATGACACCATTTAAAGCCATATTCAGAAAATCCGGCCCAAGAAATCCTTCTTGGAACCCTTCACGGATAGGGTCCGATGTGTATTGAAACCCTTCACGAATATAATTATTATAATGTTCCTTCATGTTATTATTATATTGTGTATATAATAATAAACTATATTTTGTATACGCTACAAGCATATTATCCAATTATTTCATAACTAAATAGTTACATTTTTAACATTTTAACAACTTCTCTAAATTCTTCAACAAGTGGACTAATTGTTAATACTTGTTGTAACATTTTTAATTGTAATTTTAATAAACTTTCAACACCGTGGCGTTGTTCTTCATTTGCTATTTTATCAGTGTACTTTAAAGCCAAGTCGATTTTATCTTTCGCCAAAGAAACTTGTTTTTTATCAACACTTATTTCCATTTTTTGTAAAATAGCAGAAGGATTCAATTGTTTTATAAATCTATCAATTTCAACATCTCGTTTACTAGGATCTTGGTTTAATTGTGCATCTTTATCATAATCAAAATCAATTCCCATACCATTATCTTCTTTTTTCTCTACTTTTGGTGTTTCTTTTGCAGGTTCTTCTGTCTTTTTCTCAGAAGTATCATCCTTGGTCATATGATTCATCAAGTCATCTAACTTACCAAGGTCACCAGTAAATCCTTCTTGGTTTTTGAATTCTTCCATACCAAAACGTATCAAGTTTGTAACAGCGATTGTTGTGAAAATAATTACAATCATATTTTTATTGAAAAAAGAAGAAAGAAATCCAACAATTAACATAATTCCTGCATATACGAATTCATCTTCCATTGCATAGGTATAAATGTTAATAATACCAATGACTACAAGAATATATAATAAAATTTTACTTTCTAATATTTTTGATAGTCCAAGATTTTTATTAAACCAGTTACCAATCTTTTTAAAAACCATTATATAAATTAATAATATAATAGTTTTACCTATATTCATTATTTTCGTCGTCATCATGTATTTCAATTGTTTGTTCTGAATTTTCACCATTGCTGTTTAAAGAGAAATAATCATCCGGAACACTCTCGCGACCATAAATATCTAAAACTTCTTTAACCACTTCTTCACGTTGAATATCTTCATTTTCAAATTCGAAACTACCAATGCTAGAAGATCTTGTATGTCTAAATTTATCTAAAAAATCTTCTAAACCGTTTGTAACATCTATACGATCATATTGATCTAAATCACCTGTGATAACTAAACGACTATTTTCTCCTAAACGTGTTAAGAGCATCTTCATCTGTGATATTGTCGAATTTTGCATTTCATCTGCTACAACCCAACAATTTTTAAAAGTTCTACCACGCATATATCCAAGCGGCGCTATTTCTATAACTTTTTCTTCTAATAATTCTGTTACTTCTTTTGGTGATATAAATTGATACAATATGTCATATATTGGTCTAACCCAAGGAGCCATCTTTTCTTCAAGTGTACCTGGTAAATATCCAAGATCTTCATCAACAGACACAGAAGGACGTGTAAAAATTAATTTATCGCATTTGCCCAGTAAAAAGTTACGAACACCAAATTCTGTAGCAAACATTGTTTTGCCTGTACCAGCAGGACCAGTTGCGATAATAATTTTTTTGTTTTTATTACGAAGCATGGAGGAATAAATTTCTTGGCTCCTTGTTTTGGGAACAGCGAACTTTTGTTCAAAAAGGTCTTTCTCATTTTGTGATAAATGGTGAATATTCTCATACATTGTTTTTTGTTCTTTCAAATTATAATGTGATGTCTCATAATAATATTCATTTATCAACTCTTTCTCATTGTACTTTTTGAACTTTTTGCCTCGCTTTTTCCCCCCGGTTGAATGACGCTTAGGTGACGTATTCATATATTATTATTACGATTTTATTTTTTACATATTTTTTTACGTGAAAATTTTCAATTTCATTTATTTAAATTATTTATATTAGTATTTAGTAACAATGTCTATTCCAAACCATAATTTAAATATTCAATCTTATTCATTAGATGAGATATTAGGTTTATTTGACCTTAACAATTACGACATCACTACAGACAATTTGAAGGCTGCTAAGCGCAAAGTGTTAATGTTACATCCCGATAAATCTCGACTTGATGCGAAATACTTTTTATTTTATAAGAAAGCATTTGACGTTATTGTCCAATTTTTTGATAATCAAAATAAGCAAAATCGCAGTGTTGAACAAAAAGATGTTGCTTATAATCCAAACTATAAAGATGAGGATAACACTACATCAAAACAAATAAAAAAAACAATGGGAGATATGAAATCACAAAATTTTCAAGAAAAATTTAATGAACTTTTTGAATCAAATCAAATGGGAAGCAAACCAGATCAGAGCCGAAATGAATGGTTTGTTCAAGAAAACTCTGTATTTGATGTTCCTCAAGAAAAAATGTCTAAACAGACCATGAATGATAATTTTCAAAGAATTAAAGATCAATCTAATGGATTAATTAACTACTCAGGCGTACAATCACTTAATAATGATGCTGCTACAAATAATAATTTTTATGATGACGAAGACGATTATTCCAATAAATATATGACTAGCGACCCTTTTAGTAAATTAAAATTTGATGATCTCCGAAAAGTTCATCGTGATCAAAGTGTACTCGCTGTAAGTGAACGTGATATTAACAATATACAAACATACAGTTCAGTTGAAGAATTTAATCGTGCACGCAGTCAACATTCATACGATCCTCTTGAAAAAGAACACGCTAATAAGTTGTTACACGAACAAGAAAAAGCTATGCAGCAACGTATGATGCAAAAAGAATATCGTGCTAAGTTACAAACAGAGCAATATGCTGATAAAAATAAAAACGTTTTGTCATCGTTCCTCTTATTACAAAATAAGAAATAATAACTTAGTATTGCTAAATTATTATTTATCTCAATTGTTTTAATGCACGTTCTGTTTTTTTACTATGACCCTTTAAACGACTTACTTATGTTCTTCTTTTGCTGCGCGTTTTGCGAGTTTTTTTTGTTTTATTGTGCTTTTTACGACAAAAAGTACGTTTTGTACCTTTTGCTACTTTGCAACCTTGAACCTTTTTGCAACGATTGGGTTGAGATGTACGTTTTCCTTTACACAGAGAAGCAGACATTATATAATATATTTAAATATTTTAATTTGAAATTCTTTAAATCTCCGTTAGAGATTCTTCTTCTTCTTCTACAAATCCAGTTGTTTGACGTTTCAAAACGGGTGGATTCGAAATAGGGAATAATAATCCTAATCTAGCTTTAGCACGAGGTATAGGAGATGTATTTACTTCATTCTCGTTATAATTATTATCGCTTATATTTCTCATCAATTCACATCTTCTTGGTGTTCTATATGCACTTGATCCATCACGTTGCAATTTCGGTGGACGTAGTTGTAAATGATCATCTTCATATTGTGAAGCAGTATTATATGCCGTTTGTCTTCCTTGACTATCTTCTCTTCCAGATACTATTTTAAAACTATCTAGTCTTCCATAACTGTTTTTCATAACATTTACATCTTTAAACAATCCTTCCATAAATTCGTCTTCTTCTAGTTTATTTTTTTTTATAAATGTTTTGATTGTATGATATAGAGAATCAATATCTTTTTTTATTTGTCCATCTATATTCGAAGAAACATTGATAGTTGGACGATGATTATACGAATAAAGAGGTTCAAATATTGTTTGATCATCTTCTATTTTGCTTGCATCTTTTCTCACTATAAACATTAGTTTTTGTACACAAAGACGAAGATATTGTTTTTCTATTTCCAATGCACCATAACTTACTTGTTGTGCATTTATATCGTATGTAGTATCATCATTTTGTATTCCATTGATAGTTATTTTGAATATTTCGATATCGGTGATAAGTAAATGATAATCTTTCGTTGTTTCTTCGTATAATGTTCCAATTTCAATACTATCTACAAATTCTCCTTTAATATAATCGTAAATTGTTCCACCTAATACTGTAATTGTATTATTATAGTACATACGATGCATCTCATTAAACAATATCTCACCATAAACATCGCCTGTATGTTCAATATCATTAATATACCAGTTTTTTGTAAATACATTTTTATGTCCTAATTCGTGCATTAATATTCCATTATGGTCCTTTCCTAGACCAATAAAGTGATAAGAACATTTATTTGTTACCATATCCACCAATTCTGTTGTTGAACATATTCCAACCGTTGGATCTCCATCAGTCAACATAATAGCGACACGATTTTTCAAATCAATACCAACCTCATTATTATCAAGGTCCTCATTTAAGGAGGATAGTGCTAATCCAATATTAGTTGAATTCATTGGTTCAATTGGCTCTATTTTTGTTAGCAATTCGCAAATATTATCTTTAGTTATCAAAACTGTATCAATATAATTATGAATATCATTATCAAATCCTTTTACCTGGACATAAACTTCCTCACTATTTTTGGCAACATACATCAATATATTTTTCAATGTATGTTTAAGTAATTGCATTTTAGAACGATTTTTTCTGAAATCAATAATATCAGCCATGGAACCTGAAACATCAATATAAATATGAAACAAAAGAGGGTATTTGTGTTTTGTATCATTGTTTGGTACATTAAAGCTTAATGTACCATATCCATTTGAATATTCTTTACCGAAAATAGTTTCTGGTAATTGTGCGCCGGTTTTGTATACGAAGTTATTCATTGTTTTTATTTTACTTATTAAAATAGTCTTTAGATTATTTCAATTTTATTGAATTATTTCTTGTGCAATTCTGTCTTCTTTTTCCGTCGGTTTATCAACCGTACGCAATCGAGAAATAATTTTTTCCGCATTGCGTATACCAGTATTTTCGATCAAATTTTTTTGTTCGGATTTTATATTTTTAATGTCCTTTTGAATGACTTGTATTTTTTCGGAAAATTCTTTTATAAAATCGTTAATCTTTTGATTTATAGATTCTATTTTATCATCATAATTATCTGTTTTGTCCTCTTTAAAAGATACTTTTTTATCTGGTTCTAAAGAAATTGCTTCGATCGTTATGTTTTCATTTATATCATCTTTCATTTTCGCAATATTTTGAACATCATATTCGCGTTCCGCCATTTGGCGTTTAATTAATTCGTCCATATTTTCGATAGGTTTGTCTTCTGTTGTATTTTCTCGAAAATCAATCTCGTTTTGTTTTGGTTTTTCAATTAAACTACTATATTCTTGTTGTCTTAACTGAAAATCATTATTTAATTTCGTCTGTTTTTGTTCTAAAATAAAATTACGCGTTTCGTCTGTCTTTGTTTCTAATGTGGAATAATTTGTACTAAACGATGAACCTGAAATATTGTTGTTTTCATACCCATTTTGAAATGATATGGGCCGTGGCCCTTTTGGAGATTGTGAACCTTGTTTTAAATCCTGTAGCATATAGCGAATCGTTTCTTTGTTTAACAATGATAATGTTGTTTTATCAAAAACGGTTGTCTCGCTTTTACTATAATACATCTGTATAATTGATCTAAACCATTCTTCTGATTTATTAGAATTTACTTGTCTCATCTCTTGAAAATTAGCTACTTTCGATATTGTATCCCATATTAATTTTTGATTTTCAGGTAATGTATAAAGATTCATTAAATTATAAACAATACCAATATTTAAATTATTATTGTTTAATTTATTTTTTATTTCGATTTTTCTTCGGATTTCTTTTCCGATTTTTTTGTAGCAGTTTTTTTACATTTAACTGGTTCTTCGGAACCCGCTTCTAATGGAGCATCATTATCATTGTATTCAAATGTAAATACTTTTTTCCTTGAACGTGCTTTTGGTTCACCTTTTAACATCAACGCAATATATTCTTCGGAATTTTTTTGTGCTTCTGAGAAAAAATTGCTGATAAATTCTCCTTTTGATTCTGCTTTATATGTTGTAGGACCTTTTTTAAAACGGATTATACCTTTAATGTCGGGATTTGTATGTTGTCGCCCTAAACTATAATGTATCTCTTCTATACGTTTCTTACCACCCATTTTCCGTTTTGTACGTCTTTGTTTTGATTTATATTTTTTTGATTTATTGCTTTTTGTTTTTTTATTTCTATTCATTTATATTATACCATTGGAAAATTAAATCCGACAATATTGTTGTCCAATTTCTACTTCCATGCCGGTATCCAACATTTATAAAAGGTTTAAACGTAGAAACTATTTTTTATTAAAATATTTTTCTCTAAAATGTATCATCATATCATCAGTTAATCCCTTTTTATTAAATACATCTAATAATTCGAAAAAATCTTTCTTTTTTCTTCCAACACCATATAATTCACGATTGATGGATGTATCTAAACGTTCAGTTAAAAGTGTTATGATAAAAAAGATACAAAACATTCCGCATTCGGTATTGGTTGATTGATGAGATACATTATTTTGCATATAATCAAAATGTATAGGTTCGCTTAATCCTTTTCCTTGTTTTATTAATTCTTGTTTTAACTTAGAGACTTGTTGAGGTACGGCATTTAATGCACTATCGTAATAATAGATAAACTTTTTATCTAAATCTATAAACATTGAAACCCAATGTGTACCTGGACCATCATGTGTATCAAGATTAAAAACGACCCCTAATTTCCGTTTATTTCTATTGATCAAATTTTGTAAAGACAATCTACAAAGATCATTCCAAACACACTTTCCATCGTATATAATAGTATCATAATCAATTGCAGAAGGTCCAAGAAGTTTAAACTCTGGATGAGACTTCTCATATTGTCTTAAAACAGCACCTATATCATAATTTGATAACCACGCCACTGGGTTTGTGTCCCATTCATTTGGTCTATCTGGTGCGAAAATAATCTCGTCTAATTGTCTGCGCGTTTCGTTGTCTTTTATCTGTTTTAACCAACAATCTTCTCTTGGACACTCTGTAAGAATATTTCTTAAATCATTCCATATTTCTTTAGGTGTCGTAGTTGTAATCTTCTCTTCATGTCGCTTATTATATGCCGCCTTTATATGATTTAATGCATATTCGGTATAACAACTCCCTTTTATAGCTGATTTAGATCCCGGATTACAATTCATTTTTTTTGTTTTACGACGTGTTTTTCTTTTCGTTTTTCTATTGTTATATCTTTTATTTGATTTGCCCATTTATATATACTCACTTGCGATTTTTTTTCAAAAACAAATCGAGTGTGTTCATTTTACCGTAAGTTTTTTTCGTGGGTTTATTGTCTTCATCCATTGAATATGGAAACATCTCTTCATCTTCTTGATATTCCCGTTGATTTTCATCAGATTGTTTTTTTACTTCTAAATGACGAATTAATATACGAGCATAATTATCAAAAGCATCATTTACATCAGAACCATAGTCATTGTCTCGACAAGACAATAATTCTCGTGTCATGGCCAATATATCACCTTTAAACAAATTACAATCTATTTTAAATTGTTGAATTTCTTCATTTTTAGATTCGTCTGTCTTGGACAGATATTTCGCATACCCAGATTGATTAGATAACAACTTCATTGTTATTTCATCGATAAATTTGTTGTCTGATGGCGATTCTCCTAATCTTGGACTTTCGTCGTCACTCATTATATACTATTTAACGGGATTTCTTCTTTTGTGTTTTTCGCAATTCTTTTTCGCGACGTTTTTCTTCTTTCTCCCTCTCTTTCTCACGTTTTTTTCTTGTTTTTTCTGCTTCTTTTTCCTTTCTTGTCTTTTCACGTTCGGCCTCTTTTATTTTACGTTTTTCTTCACGTTCGGCCTCCTTTATTTTACGCTGTTTTTCACGTTCAGCCTCTTTTGCTTCCTTTGCTAACTGTTTATCTCTTGCTTCTTTTTCTAAACCTTCTTTTGCCTTCAAAAAATCTTCTTTTGTTTTAGCATTATACTTAGTCACTAAATCTTTAATAACACCGTCTTTAAATGCTTCGCGGATTTTACCCTGCTTCCTCAATGTTTTTCGCAATTGTTTCTTAGCCTTTTTACGTTCCTTTTTATCTTGATTCCGCTCTTTTATTTCATCACGTATATCCTTACGTAATGTAGTACGCAATTTCGAGAGTTTATTAGAAAGTTTATTTCGCGTTTTGCGAATTCCGCGATTTTCTTTTGTGATTTCCGACCTTCTAGTTTTACGGTTGTCTTTATAACGCTGTTGAGATGTTTTGATACCATCCTTCACTACAAATTTCTCAAGACGATTTAATTCTCCATTTTTTATCATATTACGTAGTTCTTTAATATGAATACGATGCTTTTCCAACATAATTTTCAGTTCACGGTCAAACTTATCCATTTGTTCATCGTATAAATCTAATTGCAACTGTATGTTTTGTACTTCTGGATTTTGATTTATCATTGCCGTAATATTATGACTTTTTTTCACAATTTTTGAACAAGAATATTTCAAAACATAGTAGACACTTTCCATAAACTTGGACAAACGTACAGGATCTTTATCATATCTTTCTTTGATATCACCTAGAACCTTTTTTCTGTATTCATTCTTCGATTTTAATTCTTCACGTATTTTTTTTATACGATCTTTAATGTCTTGAATATGTGTCTTTGCTTCTTTAATTAAAGTGCGAATATTATCATTGGCGATTTTCATACACCCTTTTTGTACAACACCCTCAAACTCTGCACATATATCGCGCAATTCATAAAAGCGTGACGATTCCAAATCTTTAAAATCATCGTCAATTTTTGCGGCTTCCTTATCAATGTCGTCTTTTAAAGCAATGATATCCTTGTTTAAAACAGCACGGTTCATTCGCTTGTCCATGTCTTTAATCTCCTGCATATTATCAACCATGGGTACCTCAATCCTTTCAATCTTTGGTTGTGCGAATTGACGTGCATCCTTTTCTCTGTTTAAATAACTGATATGTCCTGATATAATGTCCAAGAATTCACGTTTTCCATTTTGTGTAAAACGCCCATTTTCATCAAGATAGGCATTTGAGAAAAGAGGGAATTTATCAGGCACTTGTTCACTCATCGGTTTACAAAGATTCACCAATTTTACCAATTCAATCGGATGTTCTGTAATAGGTGTAGCCGTCATTAAAAGTACCTTTACTGATTGACTTCCTGAGACAGCATAAGAATTCATCAATGATTCGTGCAACGCCTTCATATTTGGACGTTCATTGGTAGAAAGATCTCCTCCTCCGTACAATTTATGCGCTTCATCAATAATAAGTAATGTTTTACGCAATGGATCCACTTTACCATTAATATCCACCAATCGCTGATAATAACTATTCTGTTTAGAGACTAAGTTACTGAATTGTTTGTACGAAATAGGACGTATTTTCCAAGCATCTGATAATAATTTCATACGTTTACTGTGGTCTTGTGGAATAGTAACACCGTCGGCTACCATAGTTCTAATTTCTTCGTTACAAATGAGATCAAACATATTTTTCCAAATATCGTTTTTCAATGTTGTTCTAGTTACCCATAAAATAGTGTATCCTTGACGAGCGAAATTGGATGATGCTGCTGCAATTGCAGAACATGTTTTACCCGTTCCTGTACTGTGCCACAAGAGCATTCCGTTTATAGGGGATTGGGGTGAAAAGTACTTTTTCACAAAACGTTGTGTTGGCGTATATTGAATAATACGCGCACCACCACGTTTTCGTGGTACAGCACTTTCATCACACAAGTTTTCCATTTTCACATCGGTCCATTTTGTGTCTTTGTAATAATTGCGAATATAACTACGCATTTCATTATGGTCCATTTTTCCAAGAGAAATACCGGGAACTTGTAATCCCGATGGTAAAGTCACCATTGAATTCGCATTTGGGTCTACTAAGATAGGTGGACCCGTTGGATTCATTTTTCTGATAGGTTGTTTTCGTTTTGGTCCACCTCCGGTTACAACAGCCGAATCGGTGGAAAATTCGTGAACGGGTAAATTTAGCTCATAATCTACGGAACCGAAAATGGCGAGCTTTTCGATGTCTTCTGCGAAATTGACGAGTTTCATATCCATATTCAACGATTTCATATAAAATTCAAAAGCAGTTCTAGCATCCAAAAATTGGTCTTTTAATGGATCCGGAATGGAAATGTCGTAAATAAAGACATGAAGTGGCCAACCTTTTGTTGGATGGAATTCTAATCCTTGTTGCCCACAAGTACGAGTACCACGACCAATAATCTGTTTTTGATCGGCTGCATTCACTGGAGGTTCAAAAATATGCACATATTTCACGTCAAACAGATCAATACCCTCTTTGAATCCACTGTCCATAATGATAAAACGTATGTTTTCACCGTGTACATTATCAGGTCGCTTATTGTAATTCGCCAACATTTGTTTTTTTGTTACCACATTAATCGGTTGATCAAAAACATCAACCGATGAAAGCAGATAAAAATTGTTGCCTTTTGTTTTACCTAATTGATAATCACTCAATAATTCTATTTTTTCGAAACGCTTTTTAGCAGATTTCTTTTTAGGACTTCCATCTCCTCCTTCGATTTTTGAGGAATTGGATTTAGGTGATTTTTTGTCGCTTTCATTTTCTCCTTCAGATTCTGAATCAGATTCTTCCAATATTTCTTCCAATGACTTAAAAGATTTAGGTAATCTTGCTTTTACCATAGCAAGTGGTGGACGTGGCGTGTCTGGTCTCGTTTTTTTTATTATAGGACTTTTTGGCTGAGGGTTATCGTGTGATTTGTCCCCTTTTTGTTTCGCAGTGTATCCAAGATCAAAACCGCTTGCTAAAAATGCAGATGCTAACATTCTTGCTCCTTGATTAGACGATTTTACGTCACAAAAAATGAAATGTTTATAGTGCATTTTATCGCGCTTCATATCGGCCTTATCTAGATCTTTAATTTTTTTGAGAAGAGCGTGTAATTTGGGTGATTGGTGTTTAATAGCTTTTAGTAATAGTTTTGGGTCAAACGTTTCTGAATCTAATTTGTATTTTGGATCTGATTTAGTCCAGTTGCTTTTTTTTCTAATGCAATCAGATTCATATACCATTTCACTATATGTATCATCAAAATCTTCTAAATTGTCCATATATATAATAAAAATATATTTAGTAACACTTTCTATTGTTGAAAATAAAAGTATCTCGTTATACTATATTATAATGCCAACTTCAACTTCAAACTTAGGAGGACCTTATAAAGGATTTTCAGCAACTCAAACATTAGGCAATTTTAAAGATGGTGAACAAGCATCTACTCGTGCTATATTGAGAAATAGTTGGAATACAGCTATGATTTCTGGTAGCACATATAAAGGTAAGGCACGCGTACAAACACCTTTTCGTGTAACAACCCACGCCGGAGATTTCTTAGGACGTAAAAACTACAAATGTGGAGGTCCTACTGGTATGAGTAAATCATCTATTGGATGGGCTGGAAGCAAAATTTACTTGGGATCAAAAATCAACAATTGTGACGGAACAGGTATTGAAGGTGCTTCTGGAAATGTTAAGTATGTATATGATTCATCTGATTATTCTACTTACAAAAGACAAAAAGCTATCAACCATAATTACAACGATTTAAAGAACGGTGGTGATGATCACAATGCATCTTATGTACCATTAATGCACGTCAGACGTTAAATATTAGTAAATTATTATTTGTAATAATAATTTATATAGATGACTCGATCTATCAAAGACAAACAACAACAACAACAAGGCGATTATAGCCAATTAGACTTTAAAGAATTATTTTCTAGCGGTACGCTGGCATGGATACAATCAGACACACCCGATAGTACCAAGAATCCTGGATTTGAAATTACAGTAAAAGAAGCGAACGACGATTTAGACAATGCATCTGGCTTTCGTGATTTTATAACATCTCAATACAAGGATAATAAATGGGAAGTACTTGATGCTACTGATTTAAGTAATGGACCGGATTATAGAGAACCTGGTCGAAAACTCATAGTAAAATCAAGCTGGATAGATGCGTGGAACTATAAAGATGCAGATGGTTATGACGGAACACTACCATCAGGTGATCATTCAAATACAAACTTAATTAAATTTACTTTATCATATGTTAAGCAAGATGGTAGTGAAATCTATAGTGAATATTTCTATAATCCTGATGGTGATAATTTTAGTTATGATGTTCCTGACGTAACAAAAGGTATAGAATTGCCTAGTGGTAATTACGTAATTGAATGGTCAGAGAATGCATCATGGGGGACTACTCCCTATAATATTTCAGTATCTCAAGAAAATGTATTGACTTTTCCAGAATATGGGTACACATATAATTGGAGTGAGAGATTTGGGAAATATGAAGATTATAATGAGTATGAAGAGTATGGTGTTTTATACACTCTTAAAATTGGAGATAATGATGTTGGATATACTATTATTGACGGATTCGGTGATACGGGTACAGTAGTAGCAACAGACCCAGATACAAAATTTTCATTAACAAGTATTACAACAGAAACAGACTGGGAAGATTTAGAGAATACATCTCTTCCAGTTGATACAGATTTTTTAATTACCTATACAGGTAATGTATTGAGTGATAATGCTACATTAGAAATAAACGATTCATCAAAAATTAGTTTAATTGATGATGGACAAAGTAGAAATATAACTTCAACAATAATTACACATGAAGGAAAAAGTACATTAAAAGTTACACCAGTTAATAATTTACCAGGTGATTCAAATTTTCAATTATTGATACAGGAGGGTGCATTAAAGTCAACAAACGATGAAGAATTTGTAAATATAGAAAATGAATTTTATTATTCTACAAATGATGAAGAACCAGAAGATACAACTGATCCTGTTGTGATTGTTACTACTGGAACTGATACTGTAGAACTAGGTTCTACTTGGACTGATGCTGGAGCAACTGCTACTGATGATTCTGGACCTGTTAGTGTAGTAACAACTGGAACAGTTGATACAGATACAGTTGGTACTTATACGGTTACATATAAATCTACAGATCCTTCCGGTAATGTTGGAACAGCTACAAGAACTGTCATAGTACAAGATACAACTGCCCCAGTAGTTAGTGTTATTGGGGATAATCCAGCTAGAGTTGAATTAGGAGATACATATAATGATGCTGGAGCAACTGCTACTGATCTTTCTGGAGATGTTACTGTAAAAACAAGTGGAGCAGTAGATACAAATGCTGTTGGTGAATACACACTTACATATACATCTACAGATGGTTCCGGTAATGCTGGAACAGCTATAAGAACTGTAATAGTTCAAGATACAACACCTCCTGTACTTACTACTGATTTGGTAGATTCAATAAATATAGGACAAACCGCATTAGGAAGTGTTAGTGCTAATGAAGAAATACAAGAATGGTCAGTTGATAATCCTGATATCAAATTAACCGTTACTAATACCCCAGAAAATACCGTAATAGTAAGTTTAAATACAGGTGCTGATATTGCAAAAGGATTTTATCTTTATACAATTACAGCAACAGATACATCAGATAATACAAGTAGCGTTATCAAGACAGTAACTGTAGTAGCAGACGTAATTATTACAAATACAGATGATTCTACACAATATGTTTTGTTAAGGTCTAGTGATAATGGTGTTCTTGAGGAGATAGAAGAATATAAAGACACAAATGATAAGGACATTGTGAAAGATAATATTAAAGAGGCAGTTATACAAGGAAGTGTCACGACTATTGGTGAGGGTGCATTTAAAGAGTGCGTTGAATTGCAGTCCGTGACTATAGGTGATAGCGTCCAGACTATTGGTGAGGGTGCATTTTATAAGTGCAGTGAATTGAAGTCCGTCACTATAGGTGATAGCGTCCAGACTATAGGTGATAGCGTCCAGACTATTGGTGATTATGCATTTCTATCTTGCAGTGCATTGCAGTCCGTGACTATACCTGATAGCGTCCAGACTATTGGTGATTATGCATTTCTATCTTCAGGGTTAGAAACAGTATATTTAACGCGTAATAATTCATTAATCCCGGAAATATACCCAGGAAAACAGTCATTTTACGGAAAAGACGATGTAAATGTAATATTTACAGATGTAGATGTTATAATTACAAATATAAATGAAACTATACAATATGTTGTTCTATCTGGTAAAGTTCTTGGAGATATAGATAATTATAACGATACCCTTGGTAATCCTATTTATAAACCTAATATTAAAAACGTAGTTATACAAGGGAAAATTAGAAGTATATCTGATTCTGCATTTTTTGAATGCAAAGCATTAGAGTCTGTGACTATAGGTGATAGCGTCATGACTCTAGGTTCGTTTGTATTTTCATATTGTGAAGAACTCATCACTGTGAATATAGGCACCGGCGTGACGGATATTCCAACACTTACATTTGGATCTTGTACAGTATTGAAATCCATAACTATCCCTGATAACGTGATGACTATTGGTGAGAAAGCTTTCTTATCTTCAGGGTTAGAAGAAGTATATTTAACGAGTAATAATTCATTAATCCCGGTAATATCCTCAGGAAAACAGTCATTTTACGGAAAAGACGGTGTAAATGTAATATTTACAGATGTTGATATAACACCTCCTGTACTTACTACTGATTTGGTAGATTCAATAAATATAGGACAAACCGCATTAGGAAGTGTTAGTGCTAATGAAGAAATACAAGAATGGTCAGTTGATAATCTTGATATCAAATTAACCGTTACTAATACCCCAGAAAATACCGTAATAGTAAGTTTAAATACAGGTGCTGATTATGCAAATGGATTTTATATTTATACAATTACAGCAACAGATACATCAGATAATACAAGTAGTGTTATAAAGACAGTAACTGTAGTAGAACCAGACGTAATTATTACAAATACAAATAATTCTACACAATATGTTTTGTTAAGGCCTAGTGATAATGGTGTACTTGGTATTATATATAATTATGAAGACACAAATGGTAATGTCATTATGAAAGATAATATTAAAGAGACAGTTATACAAGGAAGTGTAACAAAGATTGCTCCAGATGCATCATTTAAAGATTGCTCCAGATTGGAGTCCGTGACTATAGGTGATAGCGTCCAGACTATTGGTATTGGTGCATTTAAAGAGTGCGTTGAAGTGCAGTCCGTGACTATAGGTGATAGCGTCCAGACTATTGGTAATGATGCATTTAAAGGTTGCTCCAGATTGGAGTCCGTGACTATAGGTGATAGCGTCCAGACTATTGGTAATCATGCATTTAAAGCCTGCTCTTCTATAACCACTCTAGTCCTAGAGAGTGCTATATTCAATACCTATAAGCAACTGATAAACAGGCATTTTCCTGATAGTCAGTCGTCTCTAAAGTATTTAACGTTAGGCTCGACTTTCACCAGAATTGGTGAAGATGCATTTTACTCTTGCGAAGCATTGGAGTCTGTGACTATAGGTGATAGCGTCACGAGTATTGGTACTAGAGCATTTGGTGGTTGCAGTGCATTGCCGTCCGTGACTATAGGTGATAGCGTCGTGGGTATTGGTGATTATGCATTTCAAGATTGCACTAAATTGCAGTCCGTGACTATAGGTGATCGCGTCGCGATTATTGGTGATTATGCATTTGAAGATTGCACTGAATTGCAGTCCGTGACTATAGGTGATCGCGTCGCGATTATTGGTAATAGAGCATTTGTAGAGTGCAGATCATTGAAGTATGTGACTATACCCGATAGCGTCACAAGTATTCGTGATTATGCATTTGGGTATTGCTATGGCTTGCTGTCCGTGACTATAGGTGATAGCGTCCAGACTATTGGTAGTAGTGCATTTTTAGAGTGCAGATCATTGGAGTCTGTGACTATAGGTGATAGCGTCCAGACTATTGGTACTCAGGTATTTCAATCTTGCAGTGCATTGAAGTCCGTGACTATACCTGATAGCGTCACGAGTATTGGTAGTAGTGCATTTATACAGTGCAGTAAATTGGAGTCCGTGACTATAGGTGATAGCGTCCAGACTATTGGTATTGATGCATTTAAAGATTGCTCCAGATTGGAGTCCGTGACTATAGGTGATAGCGTCCAGACTATTGGT
>Ga0257110_1000339_pt1 | contig 23781 bp, 33 predicted proteins | sample LP_taG_7_FD_190184 | JGI IMG/M metagenome (GOLD analysis project Ga0257110, IMG submission 190184) | Marine microbial communities from Northeast Subartic Pacific Ocean, Canada - LP_J_2015_P26_10m | ecosystem: Environmental > Aquatic > Marine > Oceanic | place: Canada: Northeast Subartic Pacific...
AGTTTAATGACTCCTGGACAAATTCAACGGCCACCTTCAATGATTATGAAGGACGAGTCAGCAGGTGTACGATTATTTTTAGATGTAGGCTGGACTAAAACTGATAGCGGATTCTTTAAAGGATATAAGTTACCAGGCGAACGCAAGGGCAACTACACAGAAATTACTAAAACAGATGTTGGTTGGCATGTAGAAGTTGACGATTATAGAACACTGGGTATTGTATCAAACTTTCAGTCGGTGTTGAGCAATCATCCTGTACACAGAACAACTGATAACTTACCTGTTGACAGTGACTATAGTATAGAAAACATGCAGTTAGTTAGGCACCACCATTGTATGCCAAAGAAGGCATGGGATATGGAACAAGACCTTTCCTTAGATCATGTCGCACATACGATTTCTATTCTTATAAAAGAATACCTAGAGAATGTATTAGAAACTATTGATAAGCCTATTGTACTACATTTCAGTGGCGGCCTAGACACAGGCGTAATACTATCTGTTATAAACAAATACAAGTTACCCATTGATATTAAAATGGATAACCAAGGCAAAGTATTACTAAGCACACCTGATCAACAAAGTCCTAACTTTAGATCATTTGCTAATAGCAAGGACAAGTTTCCAGGCTTTGGCTTTGCTCAGATACCATTAGAAAACAACCGTTGGTTAGTATCAGGACACTACGGTGGCATAGAGACCTTACGGTTTCCACAACATGTTAAATCAGTATTCAGGCACTACGAGTTAGACTATAACGAAGAACTACAAAAGAATGTAGGGTCCTACTTGTATAACTTTCTTCAGTGTGCTGATCATAATTGTGATACAACATATCCGTTATTTGAATTTACAGATCTAGTAAAAGCAAAGTGCCATATATTAGATGCTATTAAATACAATATGGAGATACAGACAATAGAAAATAATTTGTTAGTATTGCCATGGAGACAAGTAGAAATACCAGTAGCAATGCTTAACCTAAATATCAATGACTTTAAAGAACATGTATTCCATAGTACGGTACACAAGAAAATCATTGAGATGAACGACAATAAAATAAATAATATTATACCAACACAAAAAGAAAAGGAGATATGGTAATGAATTTTGTACCTTATGTAGTAGAGAAAGTAGCAGGCGGTGAACGTAGTTACGATATTTATAGTAGACTGTTAAAGGAACGCATAGTGTTTCTTAATGGACCAGTTGATGACCAAGTGTCAAATAGTATTTGTGCTCAGTTGCTTTTCTTAGAAGCAGAAGGCCCAGATGAAATTAACTTTTATATTAATTCCCCAGGCGGTGTTGTTACTGCTGGCATGGCCATCTACGATACCATGCAGTATATCAAACCAGATGTATCGACTATTATAATGGGGCAGGCATGTAGCATGGGTAGTTTACTTGCTCAGGCAGGAGCACCGGGCAAAAGGTTTATGCTACCTAAAGCAAGACACATGATCCATCAACCGAGTGGTGGTACTAGCGGACAGCAAACTGATATTGAAATTGCCGCCAAAGAGATTCGTAGAATGCGTACAGAACTTACTGAAATTTATGTAGAGCATAATAGTAAAGGCAAAACATTTGAAGAGATTAATACTGACATCGAACGCGATAACTTTATGACTGCCAAAGAAGCATTAGAATACGGCTTAATTGACGAGATAGTAAGCAGACGATAGTAAAAAGCAGATAAATATCTGTATGGACCGATTAAAAGAATTTAAACCAAGTATATTTACACCCAAAAAAGTCGATAGCGATGGCTACGATAAGGACGGGGTCCTTCATGACAAATGCGGTACTCCAGAATGTTGTCAGCAATGCGATACGGCTGAAGGAGAGCAGGATGAAGGACAAGCCGCAGATAGACCTAACATTTCTTAAGTATCAGTGGAGTGCTCTTAAGCACGACACACACGAACTAGAACATTTTAATGCCTTAGGGTTTCATAAGATTAGCGATAACAAAGACGACGTTGCCAGTTGGTTTACATCTGGTAGTGCTATAATGTATGTAAAAACTGCATTAGAAGTACACGATGGCATATATGGTTTAGGATTTGGCAGTGACCAAGAAGATGAATTCCAAAAGTTAGAAGATCCAAACGGCATGGAAATTACAGTAGCAGGTCCAGAGGCGATGGGAGCATACTTAAATGAGTGCTTTCAACCCGTAACAAACTTACAATCACCTAGTGAACTTATTAACTTTTACGCAGTTGTATACGAAACATCTGATATGTCTAGAACATTACAGTTTTATTTAGATAACTGGCATTGGGATATTATTGACGAGAACAGTGAGTTCACTTTAATCACCAGTAACAAAGGCAGAACAATGCTCAAGTTCATTCACGGTACTGAAAACCGCATACAGACGGTGTACGTGGGCGTAAAGGATATAAAAAAGCAGATGTCTAAGATAATGTTACAAGATTATAATCCAGTTGACACAGGCTATGCTGACCTTACTGATGCTAAGTTACCAGTAGGATTTAGTGAAAGTATTATAAACAACTATAAACTATCACTAGGTGGGCGTTCGCAGAACTATGCTATTGAATTTTGTATTAAGGAAGCATTTCCTAATGTTGATATAATCTTTAGTCAACGTTATGCTTTTAATTCACTAAGCCAAGCAAACTATGAAAAATTTTACAACTAGTCTGTGGGACAAAAGAGAACTGCTAGATATATACGGTAGAACCAATCCAACACTAGAAGAGCGTACTGATATGCTTTTATCATATTGGAGTGGGTTTAAGTACAAGGCAACAATAAATAATAAAGCAACTGCTTATACATTCCTTAAAAAGAAACACCTTAAGGAAAACAAAGCACAGATAAGAGGAAAGGAAATAGGCTTTGCCAATAGTGTACACTTAGCAGAGTTCTTATTAAAAAATAAACATGTTTAGTGACTTTACAAAATATGACGACGACGAATTGCTTTTACACATTGAAGAAGCACAGCGAAGATTATTTACAGCCAATCCAAACTATCCTGCTTATCAGCAACTACAACAGTATATAAACGATGCTAGGTTTGAATACGGTGAAAGGATAGAAGTTCAAATAGCAAGAAAAGATATTGAGGACGGTGTAGGTATTTTTGAAATAGGCTCAGGTGAAATGAAAGTTGATCCAGACCCAGTACCTGAAGAAGAAAGAGAAGAAATGCGAAGACTCGCAGTAATAAAATTATTGGCACAATCATATGTATACGACACTAAAAAATAGTAACACACGAATAAGTAAAGAAATAATTATAAACAAAATTCATTATTTTGATAACTTATTTAGTTTAGAATCAATTCCATACACAATTAATGTAGAAGTAACTCCGGTACCAGAAGAACCTGTTGTTGATCAAAAAGAAATTAATATTTCGCACTCACTTAACTTTCATAAAATTAACTTTTTCTTTGATACTATATTAAACGAGTCGTTCTTAGTTGGACCTAAATCAGCCGACCAACTACTAAACTTGTTTAGTGAGTTTGATAATAATGTTATACTATCGCCCGACTGTGGAGAAGCGTCATTAGGTGTTATGCTCCATGCTAAAATTAGTACAATAACAAAAGATTGTTTTGTAGGATCAGTAGAAGTCATTGACAATCGAAGCAAAGTTTGTTATACTTACTTTGATGATGAAAATACTTATGAATACTTACCCACTATTACGGATATGATACCAGAAGGGCAAATAGCATTCCATGAACTACCATGGTGGTATAGAAATGATATAAGCACATACGATGGTAGTGCTAGAGACGAGGAAGAATATAATCATTATATTGAAAATCATTTTGAAAAAGTACAACAAGCAGTTACAGAACCGTTAGAGGAATTAGATAGCAAACTTAGAGAAGCAATGCTAGGCGGAGCATCAACCACAGGCGAGATAATTGACTTAGAAGAATTTAAAAAGAAAAAGACATGGAAACCAAAAATAATATAGAATTAGATAGATTTAGTAGATCGATACTAGACGCAAATCACGGCATTGAGTTGCTGTACAACAACAAGGTTATTGAGACATTGGAATTTAATAACGACGAAGATGCGAGGCAGTACAACTATCTTTGTAATGAACTTGATTTAAATCCACTAACTGTTTTACAAGACGTAGAATATACACCAACACAGTTTCATAACGAACAACAACGCAAATGGTTTATCCCAGAACACTATAAAACATTAGATGTGGAGCAATACATTTCAAATAAATTGCCAAAGGATACCAGTATGGAAGCCGTTAAAAGGATAAGTATAGAGTTAGAGATGTATAGAACCAGAAACTTATATCCTATACTACAGGTGTTGATATATATTATTGATACCATGAGAAAACATAACATAGTCTGGGGTGTGGGTCGAGGCAGTAGTGTTGCTAGTTATGTATTATATATACTAGGAGTACACAAAGTAGACAGCCTCAAGTACAACTTAGACATAAAGGAATTTTTAAAAGATGAGTAAACATATAACAAGCAAAGGCGTAGTGATAGATATGGAATCCGTTATTGCCGCTCAAGGAGATACAGTAGCAATAGGTAACATGCGTGTTAATGCTAGAGGCGATCTATTGGGTCCAGGTGGCGAAGTTATAAAGACAGCAGACGAACGTGCCAGAGAGCATTATAAAAACTCTGACTCATCGGTAGACAACGCAGTAAGTGTTAAGTCTACACAACCAATCACAGCAGATCCGGGTGTTGCTTCAGGAGGCCCTGAGCCTAAGACAGCAAAGACAGCCAAGGCAGAGCAGAAGATACAGCCTGATCCGGAACCAGTCATAGAAAAACAACAAAATGAAATAGATCCTGAGGTTGCTGTTAAAACAGCAATAGCAAAGAATAAAGCACAGGCCCAAAGCAAAGAACCATTAGGGTATAAAGAAGTAGAATTACCAAATGGCGATATTGATATGGTACCGATTTTTGAAGATGACTGGGAAGACGATGACTAAACTAAAAGCAATAGGTGACAACCTTTTATGTATCAATGGCGACTTCGGTGAGAAGCGTCTAGCAAGTGGAATTTATCTGCTAAATGATGATGCCAAAGAAACAGGTATCAGAGCACGATGGTTCCAAGTATTAAGTGTAGGACCTGATATCAAGGACGAACTAAAGCCAGGTTACTGGGTAGTTGTTAAACACGGCAGATGGACTAACAACTTAAAACTAAACACAAATGATTACAGACACCAATTAGCAGAGACATTAAATGTCGAACCTGAGGAAGTAGAGATGAAAATTAATCCTTCAGCAAAAACAAATCATGACTTCATGTTTTGGAAGGTTGATTACCATGACGGTGTACTAGGATATTTTCCAGGCACTGAATTACCCGATGAATATATTGAAGGCCAAGCAATGACGTCAGCACTGAACGAACAACAAAAAGTGTTCTCAGCAAGACAAACCGGCACTCAAACTGTTAATCCGGGCGAAGTGTGAGCATAGATAGAGACTCATTAAGGGAATCAGTTAGCGACACAGCCTTAGCACTTGTAATAAATTTCCCCTTAAACATTGCCTTACTAGAAATTGCTACCTATTTAGGTATTAATAGTAATGGCTCATCAGATAACTTTATCCTAAGTGTATTTTTAACATCAGTGTTTACCACAGTAGCGATAGTTAGAAAATACTTTGTGAGAAACTATTTTAAACGTAAACAAAGGACAGCAGATGCCATACATTGAAAAAACAGGAAACAAAGCAATACAGGAACAACTGTGGCAATGGGAAGGTGTCATGAAAGATCCTAACATAGACGGATTCAATGGCTATGCGTGTAAACAAAAGATATACAAAGTCCTGTGGCAAGCACAACAAATTATTAAAGACTCACCACAATATCACGGTGAGGATGAATGGTTGCGAGAACATACTAAGAAACAAATAGACAAAGAATTAAAACGTAAAGTTTAATGGAAATTATTGTAAGTCATAAAGGTTTTGCTAACCCTTTTATATTTGTTAAAGCAAGACGTTGTGGAAGTAATAGTTTAGATGCCTGGCTTAGTTCTAATGTAGGCGAAGATAACTACTGCCTTATGGCAGGAGACAACTGGTGTAATAATTACAAACTATTTAATATTGTCGAGGACGATATACTAGCAGGTAAGAAGATAACTTTTTGTCGTAATCCATATTCAAGGCTAATGGCTAGTTATCATGTAGACATTTGGCATCTTGCTAAAGACTTACCAGCCAACCCAAGTGACCTAACACACCATAATCAACCACATGATATGCCTCCTGAAGAGCAAGTGAAGTTTGATACATACAAAATCACAGAAGATAATGATATACATATTGAAAACTTTACATTCTTTATTGATCAACTAATAGATTATAATCAAAGAGTAGACACAACTAAGCCTGACTCTTATATATTTACACCCACTGATTACTGGTGGCAGAATACAAGTGTCACATTACCTTTGTTCCATACAGTATTAGATAATAACAAAGACAATGTACAATTCTTTGATCATATTATTAAACAAGAAGAAATAGCAACTGAATTTCCTATTGTGAGTAATTATATATTAGGAGAAGAAGTACCGTTAAACAAAGTTAATACATTTAACGACAGGCATCAACAAGCAAATACAAAGATAGACTTTAGTTATGTGTTAGATCATAATAACAATAGAGAAAAGATTGCTGATTGTTGGAGCAATGACTTTGACTGTTTTGGGTACGACAAGTAATGGAAATACAAATAGGTAAAAAGAATTGCCCAACTCCTTTTGTTTTTGTTAAAGCAAGAAGATGCGGCAGTAATAGTTTAAACAATTGGTTAAGTGAGCACATTGGTGAAGACAACTACTTGGACTTATCAGGTGACAATAGTTTTATAAACTACAGTCTGTTTGATATTATAGAAGATGATATACTTGCTGGACCTAAAGTAACATTTTGCCGTAACCCTTACACAAGAGTAGTAGCAGGGTACTTAGCAGACATTTGGCATTATGCTCCTGACTTAGGATACAATGTCAGTGACTTGGCTCACGAAAACCAACCACCCACAGAAGTATTTCCAGAACTACAATTAGATATGTCCTTGTACAAAATGACAGAGGACAAGGATATACACATAGGAGCATTTACTAACTTCTTAGACGGACTTGTCAACTATCATAATACCAAACAAGCAAACAAATGGTGGCAAGTTACATTGGTTAACGAACCTTTATGCCATACTGTATTAGATAATGATCCTAGCAACATTGAATTCTTTGATCATATTATTAAACAAGAAGACTTGCCAGTGCTTTGGTCTGCTGTAAGCAAAGAGATTATAGGAAAAGAAACAGAGTTCCACACAGCAAATATATTTGAGCATAGGCATCCACATGATAAAACAAGTACAAAGGATTTTATGTACTTACTAGACGCAAACAATAACAAGCAAAAGATTGCCGACTGTTGGTCAAAAGATTTTGAATGGTTTGGCTACACAAAGTAGTTGACATTAACACACTTTTAGTTTATAATAACATATATGAAGCAAGGTAATTTATTCGACGACTTATATGTCGAACAGCAAACAGACGCACAATATGAGCCTCCTGGGCACATGAAATGCGACGGACTATATGACGAATCAGTTGATGGCGTTATTAAACAACGTCTAGTAACATATTCTAGAGATAGTAGCGGGAATATAAAACGAACAGAAAAGGTTAGAAACTTTCAAGCAAAAGAGTTTCACGACCTTACAACAGTAGAGGTAATTAAATGACGGAGTATTTAAAAATGAAGGCTAAACAAGCCGAGCAATTAGGCTCCATCGATAAAGCACACCCAATGAAACAAATTGCTATTATGTCAGTAATACAAGTAATCATGTTAGCAAGTGTAGGGATCGGTATGCTGTTTATAGGAGTAAATGTATGAAGGAATTATGGGTAGAGAAATATAGACCTAACACAGTTGATGGTTATGTATTTAGAGATGCTAATCAACGCAAACAGATTGAAGCATGGATAGGCGACGGAGCATTGCCTCACTTGTTGTTTAGTGGAGCACCTGGTACAGGCAAAACAACATTAGCAAAATTATTACTTCACAGTTTAGAAGTAGACCAGTTTGATGTTTTAGAAATTAATGCTAGTAATGAAAACGGTATTGATATTATTAGAGATCGTATTACAAACTTTGTGAGTACTATGCCCTTTGGTGAGTTTAAGTATGTACTTCTTGATGAAGCAGACTATATTACACCAAATGGACAAGCGGCGTTGCGTGGCATGATGGAAATGTATCACACAACTGCTAGGTTTATACTAACGTGTAACTACCCACAAAGAATTATCCCGGCACTTCATAGTAGGTCCCAAGGTTTCCACATTGAGAAACTAGACATAAATGAATTTACAGCCAGGATAGCAACTATCTGTGTTGAGGAAGGCGTACAGATAGATATAGAAACTCTTGATACTTATGTACAAGCAAGTTATCCAGATTTGCGTAAGAGCATCAACTTGGTACAGCAAAATGTAGTCGAAGGAGTTTTACAAAAGCCTCAGGATGGAGATGCCGCACAAAGCGACTGGATGCTATCCATGGTAGACTTGTTTAAAGCAGGCAAGTACAAAGAAGCAAGAACACTTATTTGCGACCAAGCAAGACCAGAAGAGTACGAGGACATATTTAAATTCCTATACCGTAACTTAGAGCTCTGGGGTTCAAACACATTGAAGCAAGATCAAAGCATTGTTATCATTAGAGATGGCATGGTTAAGAGTGTTTCGTGTGCTGACCCAGAAATTAATCTAAGTGCGACACTAGTTGAATTAGAAATGAATGCTCAGTAAATATGAAAGCCGCGATCCTAACGGAAACCAATAACGGTGCTTACTATAACAACTATAGGAGTCTCGGCGCACATATTATTAAACGCATTTTTCACGACAATGATGCTGACGCAACTGTTATAGATTATGCTACACACTGGAAAGACGAAGACCTCGTTGACTTATTAAGTACATTCTTTAAAGACTCAGATGATAATGTAATTGGTATTAGTTTACCTATACGAAGTCCGTGGGACAATGACGAAGATAGTGCTATGGGGCAAATGCTTAGAGTTGCTAGAGCAGTCAGGTCCTCGCATAATAATGTACGAATCATTATAGGCGGTATGCGAGTAGTCAACGAAAAACAAATAGAACTCTATAAAGATATTGATGGTGTATTCATAGGCAGGGCAGACGAAATGCTTAGAGATTGGATCGCCAATGTAGACATGACACGGTTCAATCGGACCAAAGACAATAATATATTCACAAACCTTAATTACGATTTAGATAAAGAAAAGCCTGTACTGTTTGATTTGTTTCAGCCTGATGATTGTTTAAACGAAAAAGATGTAATAGGGTTTGAAGTATCGCTAGGCTGTAAGTTTAATTGTAGTTTTTGTAATTACCCAATGCGTAATGCTAAGAACGTTGTACTTAATACAGAAGAAGCAATGTTATATACATTTAAAACAGCATACGAACAATACGGTATAACAAACTTCTTTGCCGCAGACGACACACTAAACGAAAGTAATGAGAAACTAGAACTACTTGTAAAAGTTGTACAGCAGTTAGACTTCAAACCAAAGATATCTGCGTATGCTAGACTAGATGTTATCATGAGCAAGCCTGAGCAAATAGAAATGATAAAGCAGGCAGGTATTGTTAGTTTAAACTTTGGTATTGAGACATTGTCTAAAGAAGGAGCCAAGCAGATAAAGAAAGGCTACAACTTTGAAAAATACATTAAGACACTTACAGAAATAAAGAAACAGATACCTGAGTTTTGGAGTTCATGTAGTTTCATTGTAGGACTTAAAGGCGATACGTTTGAAAATTTAAAAAGTAAAATAAACTTAATGATTAGTAAAGGATTGATAGACAACCTTGTGATGTCAGAGTTAATGATATATCATGCGAAGCACCCAGAAGCCAAGTCGGCCGTAGTGTGGGACGAAGGTTGGTTAGCAGACTTAGATATCAATCCAGATAAGTTTGGATACGAAGTACACGAGGATGGCTCTTGGTCAACAGACTATACAACTGAAAGCGAAGCAAAGGATTGGAAGAACGAGTTTGTTAACAAAGCAATGGCTGATAGTGTGTTTGTGGCTGTCGATGCCTTCACGTGGTCAAGTGTGCTGTCTATGGGCGTAGGTGATAACAAATCTGTTTGGAAAGATGTTAAAGACCACGACGGTATGACATTTGCTATGCTTAATCATAAATTAAAAGTATACAGTTTTAAACATATAAACAAGTATATTGGAAACAAAAAGAAATGGATAAACAGTTTAAATTAGGTATTATAGGTAAAGGGTTTGTAGGTAGTGCAGTCAGCAGTGGCTTTTCTACAGCAAAGCAGTACGTGGTGGATCCTAAAATTTCAGCAGACAACACAATTGATAAACTTGTCAATGACTTTGATCCACCACTTACTTTTGTTTGTGTACCAACACCACCTAGCGAAGACGGTAGTGTTAATGTTGACATAGTTACTGACGTGCTAGAAGCACTAGACTCGTACAACTATAAAGGTATAGTAGTAGTCAAAAGTACAATCATACCTGACTACTTACATGTATTTAAGAAGTCATATAAATTACGGATAGTATATAATCCAGAGTTTCTCACAGAAGCGAAAGCGGCACAAGACTTTATTGATCCTAATATGCAAGTGCTTGGAGGCAAGTGGAAAGATTGCGACACAGTTGAAAAAGCATACAACAGATATAGTGATGTAAGAGTCGTACCAACATTTAAAGTAGACCTAAGTACGGCAAGTTTAATTAAGTACACTATTAATAGTTGGTTAGCAACTAAAGTAATTTTCTTTAATGAACTATATAAACTACAACAAGAAAGTAGTAGTATGGTAAGTTGGGAACAGTTTACAGACATGCTAACTAGAGATCCACGCATGGGTAATAGTCATATGAAAGTACCAGGACCCGATGGCGAGTTTGGCTTTGGCGGACATTGTTTTCCTAAGGACACAGAAGCACTTATACATTATGCCCAAAGTAAGAATATAAAACTATCACTGCTAGAGAAAGCAGTTAATAAGAATAAGAAACTAAGATGATTAATTCCATAGAAGAATATGTAGATGTCCTAGAGACATTAGACAACGATATAGAAAGATACGAGTACATCATTGAACTCGGTGAAGAATTAAAGTCCAGTGACAAATTAGAGTTAACGGATGAAAACTTTGTAGCAGGTTGTCAAAGTCAAGTATGGGTAACTCATACTAGAGAAGTATCAGGCGAGTTACAATTTTACGCACATACTGATAGCAAACTTGTAAGAGGATTGTTGTTTATACTTACAGAAGCATTCAGCGGATACACACCTAATGAGATGTTAAACTTTACTACATCAGCAATACAAAAGATACCACTCGGTGCCCAACTTAGTATGCAAAGACAAATAGGAATGATGAGCGTGTTTAGTAAAATGAAATACATAGCAAAACAATATACGGCATCAGCATGATACCAGACATAATAGGATACATAGGAGTAGCATTATTAGTAGTAACTTATGCTATGTTACAGTTAGATAGAATAGACCCTAAAGGGTTTTGGTATAGTTTTAATAATATGATTGTTGCTATGTTAGTAACAGTAAGTTTATTGCACACAATGAATAAAGCCAGCATGGTGATAGAAGTGTTTTGGTTTATTATAAGTGTGTACGGTATAACAATGTATTTCAAACGTAAGGAAAATATAAAATGAAAATAGCAATAACAGGGCATACCAAAGGAATTGGTAAAGCCTGTGCTGACTTGCTTGGGCAAGAACACGAGATAGTAGGATTAAGTAGAAGTAATGGCTTTGACATACAGCAGACTAATATGTGTGCTATGAAGATTGTGCCATGCGATGTGTTTATTAATAACGCATACATTAGTACATTTCAATCTAGGTTGTTTGAAGTAATATTCAAACACTGGAAAGATAAACCTAAAACAATTATTAACTTAGGCAGTAGAGCAAGTTACGAACATAACTTTTCTGGTAGTATCTATTCAAGTGATAAAAGACATTTGGATCATGCGGTTGAGCATATTGCTTACGGACAGCAAGGTGGCTTCAGTAAACAATGTAGAGTAATGAACTTGAAACCAGGTTATGTAAACACAGACATGGCGGCACTTAACTTATCAGCAGAAGGAATGTCTAATAAGCCACCGGCAGAAGATATGCTAACAGCAGAACATATGGCCGAACTGGTTAAATGGATGCTGGACACTCCTCACAAATTTGAGATATTTGATCTATCGATATGGAACACAACCTACAATCAATAGCAGAAGAGATGTTAAAGTTCGAGGCTGAATTTAAGCCTGGCGGATTTGTACATACTCATATTAAGCAGGGAAAGAGTGATCCTCTTGTTGCTATTAAGAGTGCTGTTGATAGAATGACCGACTTGTACGATGTTGCCCATTCACAAGTCGGTCCAATTAGCGATATAATATTACGCCAGATACAAAATTCTTAGTCGTAAAAACTCAGTACTTCAGCAACCGCTGGATGTCTTTCAATATCCTTGGCAGTGAATGTTATTGTTTTAATATAGTTTGAGTCCTTATCTTTAATTCGATTTAAGAAGTCCTTTAGTCCGTTATCACCGTAGCCTCTATCATGTTGATTTAAATCGCCTGTTACAACTAATTTGCTGTTAGTTCCTATTCTTGTTAATAGCATCTTCATTTGCTCCTCTGTCGCATTTTGCATTTCGTCTGCGATAATAAAAGCATTCTTAAATGTTCTACCACGCATGTATGCCAGTGGTGCTATTTCAATAATATTTGATTCAATCATAGTATCAATATGACTTGGTGTGAAATGTTCTTCGAGAATGTCGATGATGGGTCTTGTCCATGGCGCCATTTTTTCCTGTAATGTTCCTGGTAAAAATCCGTGTTGCTCATCTACACTTACTGCCGGTCTAGTTACGATTAGTTTTGAAACTCTACCTGATGTTAATGCTTGAATGGCCTTCTTTGTCGTTATATACGTCTTACCTGTGCCTGCTGGTCCTACAGCAAATGTTATGCTGGTTTCCGTATGTTCTAAAGATTCTAGTAACGTGTCCTGGGTTATATTCTTAGGTATTACTGTTACGTTTGCCGTTTTGTTCAAGTATCTGTTGTCAAGTTTCAATATTAAATCCTCCGTTTGTAGTTGGCGAATGCTCGCCTTGAATTCTCGTTCCTTTCGTTTCTTACGTGACATGTTTGTCTCCTTTTTTTAACCATAAAAAAACCGTAAGTGAGTTTCCTCGCCTTACGGTGTTTCGTATGTGTTGTATAACTTTTTAAATGGTTATTAATCATTGCAAAAATATTTAGCAATAAACTGCTGATAGTTAGCAACTCAGTTAAAGAATTGGCTCAAGTAACTTATTTCAATATCTTCTTTTTGATAAATACTTGTATGGCAAACTATACCGCAGAAGATATTAACAATACTATACGATTAATTAATCAAGATAAGCGATTATTAGACATGATTATGGAAGTAGATGGTCTCTTAGAACATTTAGGACTATACGCATACAAAAATTGGACCAAAGGTAAAATTGTAGAAGTAGGAAGACCTAGCAAATATTGGATAAATGTAACATTAATGTATGAAAGAGACGAAATGCCTGATCCAGAGGGCGGCCTTAGACTTACTAAGAAAGATATCAAAGTTAAGTTTACTGAAGATACATTTAAATACCCAAAAAGAATTACAGGTCCAGACGATATAGAAATAGAAATTAAAAAGAATAGAGTGTATAGAAAAACAAAGACTAATGAAGATCCTGTTTGGCTAGTCGAATTAAAGATACCAAGAAAGTTTGTTGAAAAAATAGATCAAGATTACATTCTAACAGATGACGACAACATTAGTGTTGACGATGCTAATGCCGGCGCTGATTTAACAGGCGGGTTAGATTCAAACAATATGGAACTTAACCCTACAGCAGGCGATTTGGGGAATGACATTGAAGTATAACGAACTACAAGACTTAGTATTACCTAAAGTAAGCATTGACGAGTTTTCACCTAAGACAGGTTCAAATGACGAAGTTATTGTACTAGGTTTTTATGTTAAAGACAAGGACCCAGCAAAAGATTTATCACATTTTTTAGAAACAGGACCGTATGATATCCTAGATGTAGAGGCCAGTCCGGCTTCAGACGAAGAAGGAAATTACATGGTGTTTGTAGAAGTAAAACGATCAAGTGACTTTTTTGATCTAGCAGAAACGGTCATTAATGACCTAAACAATATCATGGATATAGAAGGGTGGATGTATAAACCTTACTACTCTGATAAAGAGTTCACAGCAGAAGATTCTAGTTGGAAGAACTATGTTATAACAGATCCTGATAAGTATGTTAGTAGAGAAGAATTTAAAGAGAATAAAATGAAAGAAGAAAAAAACGAGTACAACAATAACATAGGAAACTTTTTCTTAGAAAGTTTAATTTCAAATGTTACTCTAGACGAAAGTGAAGAACACACTATTGTTAATATCAATAACGGACGCAAGAGTTTTAACTATCAACTTATTAACTTTGGTGATCAAGGTATAATGGAAGATATTTCCACAGAGCCCATCCTAGATAGATCAACAGAAGACATATTTTTAGAAAGATGCCTAGGTAAGGATTATACTGTTAATAACTTTTCAGACCAAAGATTTACCATAACAAAAGAGCATAGTGATAAAATATTATTACTAAAGAAAATATAATGAATGAAACAGTATTAAACACATTAAAAGGCCATTTCGGTCGCGACAAGGAAATATTACCTGAAACAAATATGCTTAACGACCTAGGCGCGGATGACTTAGACGTAGTGGATATCTTCATGCAAATTGAAGAAGCACTAGGTATAACAATCCCAGAAGAAGAAACTTTTGATGTTCAAACTGTACAACAAGTTTTAGACCTAGTCGAGAAGCACAATGTGGAAGATTAAGTTATTTTTCCTACTCATCGTCCTCGGTACAGCAGGAGGCGGTGTCCTTTATGTTAAAAATCTACAAGCCAATCTAGCCATATCAGAGGCTAACAACGAGAAACTCGAAAACGGTATAGAAGAACAAAAGAAACTAATGAAGCAACGCGAAGATGATTTCAACGCACAGAAGAAGATGTATGCTGATTTAGATAAAAAGAACAAACAACTCGAACAAGAAAAACGATTCCTCGAAACACGATTCACCAAAACTAACTCAGATGGTAAGAGACGTGACCTTGGCGACTTGGCCAATAAGCGACCAGCAAGTGTTGAAAGAATTTTAAATAATGATTGGAACAACACAGTCAGGTGTAACGAAATAGCACAAGGTAGTCCGCTAACAGAAGAAGAGAAAGCAGTAGTATTAAAAACAGATCCAGGCTATAACTCAATGTGTTCACCAACTGCTAACCCTAAATATAAAGGTACCTAATGAAAAACAAACTACACACACTTTTAATTTTAACAGGCGTAATTTTAATATCAGGTTGTTCGTCAATGGGCGTCAAGCCTTTAGAAATCTTTACTACTGAAGTAGAAAGAGAACGTTTAAACTTAGATCCTGTTAGTGTTGAAACAATGGCTAATATTCAAGTTATAGTTGTCACAAGTAAAAATCAAAAAGAAGTATTTGCTAAACTAGTTGAACAAGGCATTGACCCTGTAGTATTTGGCTTTACTGATTTAGGCTGGCAACAACTACAATACAACATGCAATTGAATAATAAGCAAATACAAAAACTTAGATTTCAATTAGAACAATACAAAAAATACTACGAAGGTGTACAGACTAAAACAGAAACAAAGTCGTCACTAAGTAGTTTCTTAGATAATTTAAATTCTGATAACGATTAACTTGACAATTCTGTCAAATACTGTATAATACATTTATGGATTACTACGAAACACTTGGTGTTAATCACACCACTACTCAGCAGGATATAAAGAAGGCATATCGTAAACTTGCCTCTAAGCATCATCCTGACAAAGGTGGCGACACAAAGAAGTTTCAGGCTATACAAAAAGCATACGAAGTACTAAGTGATCCAGACAAGAAGTACGAGTATGACAACCCAAATCCTTTTAGAAATCGCGGCGGTGGCAATCCACATGCTGGCCAAGGCAATCCATTTGGCGATATATTTGGAGACATATTTGGACAGAGACAACAGCAACGCCAAACTAATTTTAATGCTGAGACTCAACTTGTTATAACATTAGAAGATGCCTACTTTGGACACAATAGACAAATTGATGTTGGCACTGGGCCGATAGATATACAGATACCTAAAGGCATTAAGTCCGGAACTATATATAATATAACAGGCAAAGCACCAAAGCAGGATGATAACTTACCAGCAGGTGACTTAAGAGTTAGGATTGTGATAGATCAGCATCATGCGTTTGGCCGCGATGGCTCAAACCTTATAGGTGCTATTGAAATAGATTACATTAATGCTATGCTTGGTACTTCAGTAACAGTACAACATATATCAGGCAGACAACTTAGTGTACAAATACCATCTAACACAGAGCCAGACGCAAAACTAAAACTAAGGGGAGAAGGATTTACTAATGCTCATAGCAGTATAGTAGGTGACTTTATTATTTTAGTTAAAGTGTCGACGCCAGACGACATGTCAGATCAGCACAAAAAATTGTTACAACAAATTCAACAAGAGAGGAAACGTAAAAGTTAAATAGTATTATGATAGATAAAATTTTAGAGAACTCAGTCGCACAGGCCCTAAACTATGGGCACGAGTATGTTACTATAGAACATATTGCCCTGTCTCTTTTGGACGAGGATGCTATAATTAAAGTGTTCAATTCCTTAGAGATAAACATAGATAATTTGCGTAATGATTTACAAATGTATTTAGAAGATTACGAGTTTAATAACTTAAGATCAGAAGCAGGTAGCACAGGCGATCCTAAGAAAACAATGGCAGTTGAAAGAGTGTTTCAACGAGCATTTGCACAAAGTATCTTTAATGGTAGAGATAACATAACAGCAATAGACGTGCTTGTAAGCATAACTAACGAACAACAAAGTCATGCTCAATACTTTATTGCTATTAATGGTTTAGACAGACAGAAACTAATTGAACACTTATCATCAGGAGGCGCAGAAGGCGACTTCGAAGATGTAGACTACCTTAAGAACTTAAATGTAGAAGCAGGAAACAATCAAATTGATCCGCTTATTGGTAGAGCAGAGGAAGTAACAGATGTAATAGAAGTACTTGCTAGGCGTAAAAAGAATAACGTATGTTTAGTTGGCGAACCCGGAGTAGGTAAAACTGCTATCGCTGAAGGCATGGCTTACAAGATTGTACATAAAGATGTACCAGAGATACTATTAGATAAAACAGTTTATCAGTTAGACATTGCGACAATGCTGGCCGGTACAAAGTATAGGGGCGACTTTGAAGAACGATTAAAAACTGTACTAGACCAAATAGAAAATGACCCTACTGCTATTTTGTTTATCGATGAGATACACATGATAATGGGAGCCGGTAGTGCCGGTGGAAGTAATGTAGATGCGGCAAACATGTTAAAGCCTTTACTTGGTAAGGGTAAACTATTATGTGTTGGTGCTACTACACCTGATGAATGGGCAACAAACTTTGAAAAGGACCGAGCATTAATGCGTAGGTTCCAAAGACTAGACATATTAGAACCGTCATTAAAAGACACAATCAAAATATGCTTAGGCCTACAGAGTCACTATGAAGACTTCCACGGTGTGAAGTACACAAAAGAATTAGTCGAAAGGTCAGTAGAGTTATGCGACAGATATATTAAAAACAAACTGTTCCCTGACAAAGCATTAGACGTTATTGATTCCGCAGGTGCTGTAACTAAAATAGCAAAGAACAAAGAAGTAACAATGGAAACTGTACTTTCGCAAGTAGCCAAAATTGCTAAGATGAAAGCAGATGTAATTGATATAGAAGATACTAAAGGCTTTAAGACGTTAGATAAAGATATTAAGTCTAAAGTGTTTGGGCAAGACGAAGCAGTAGATAAACTAGTCGAAAGCATACTAGTAAGTAAAGCAGGACTAAGAGATACTAACAAGCCAATTGGTAGTTTCTTGTTTGTTGGTCCTACCGGTGTTGGTAAAACGGAAACAGCAAAACAATTGGCAGAAGTAATGGATGTAAAACTAATACGGTTTGACATGTCAGAGTATATGGAAAGACATAGTGTTAGTAAACTTATTGGTGCTCCTCCCGGATACGTGGGTCATGCTGAAGGCGAAATGGGCCAAGGTATGTTACTGTCCGAAGTAGATAAGAATCCTAATTGTATCTTATTGCTAGACGAAGTAGAAAAAGCCGCGCCAGAAGTATTACAAGTATTACTACAAGTCATGGACGACGGTAGGCTTACAGGTGCTACAGGTAAGACTGTGGACTTTACCAATGTTATATTGTTAATGACAAGTAACTTAGGAGCCGCAAAACTTGATACTGCTAAGATTGGTTTTGGCGAAAAGACACATAGTGATGCTGACATACAAGCAACTAAGCAATTCTTTACACCAGAGTTTAGAAATAGAATTGATGCGTTTATTAGATTTAATGTGCTAGGACCTAAAGAGATCATGAACATTGTTACTAGAACAGTCAAAGATACCAATGAACTACTTAAAGCAAACGATACTAAGATTAAAATTAAACTCACATCAGTTGCTAAAAAATACTTAGCAGAAAAAGGATACGATCCTATGATGGGAGCAAGGCCTCTTAAAAGATTATTTGAAGAAGAAGTTAAGAAGCCACTCAGTAAAAAGATATTGTTTGAAGAAACTACTACCGGAGTTATTACAGTAGATTATAATGTAGACGACGGCATAGTGTTTATACCGCAGGTTGTAATAGATGCTTAAATTAGATACAGTTAAGACAACACCAACACCTAAGATATACTATAACAAATATGCCTTCAAGGTAACTATCGCAGGCAATCAATGGTTCCATGACGCAATACGATTTGAGGATGTATTTAGATGGTTGGCTGATAAAAACAATTTACCTGACATTTGGAATGATTATACTAGTGTTCAACGCAAAAATCTTAATGTGTACTTTCGAGATGTGACTATAGCACAAAACTTTGTAGATGAGTTTTCAGATATAGTCGTAGAACTACACGCACCTTATAATAAAGAAGTATATAAAGAACTTAAGAAAGGCGAATTCGATTGTAGAGAGAAACTATATTTCGGTAAATATAGATACAGAGTAGAACTATTTAAGCACTGGCGTAGCGAAACTTCAGAAGCATCAAAAATTGCTAATGTAATGAGCACTTTATACAAACGTGGTTCTAATAGGATACATCGTAGTAATTCAGGATATTCACATATATTGTATACGAATGAAAAACACGATATAGCAAAGATTAAACTGGTTCTTAATAAAGAATCAGTAAGAGATCTAAAAGCCTGTAAATTATACAGCGAAACAACAACGGAGACATAATGGGATTTTTTAGAGATACAAGTTTAGATAGAAACGCAGTATTTGAACAACTTAAAATAGACGAAGGAGTAGTTAATGAAATCTACCTCGACCACCTTGGCTATCCAACATTTGGCGTCGGGCACCTGGTTCTTGAATCAGACCCTGAACACGGACAAGAAGTTGGCACGCCAATATCAGAAGATAGAGTTAAAGAATGCTTCGAGAAAGACCTTGACACAGCAATCAGTGAATGTGTTGCTTTATACGGAGAAGGGTTTAATGACTGGCCAGACGAAGCACAGCAAGTCGTGGTCAATATGATGTTTAATATGGGTAGAACTAGATTAGGCGGATTTAAAAACTTCAGAGCCGCACTTGAAGAAAGCGATTGGGAAAGAGCAGGTAAGGAAGGCAGAGATAGTAAGTGGTACAGACAAGTTACTAACCGTGCTGAACGCCTTATGGAGCGACTAGAACAAGTATAACAAACTTCCACATAGTGCCTCAATGAGATAAATACTATTTGAGGACACTATGAGAAGAAGCATTGAAATATTAGCAAACACCGGTTCTGACATGAGCAAAACTGGTACTAAAGCAAAATCAGATAGTTATTATGGCTATACTGATGGGATCCATTCTGTAAGTATAAAGTACAGTCAGTTTGTCGGTACAGTAAAACTACAAGCAAGTTTAAGCCTTGACCCTGCTGACGCAGATTGGGGAGATATTAAACTTATTACAAAAAGTACGTCATTTACCGGTACTGAAATCCATACATTCAAAGGCAATTATGTTTATTTAAGAGCAGTTATTGACAGATCTGCTGTTGGTGACGGTGCTACTTACGATACCTCTTATGGTGCTATTTCTCAAATATCTTTGAGTAATTAAATTTATCAGTTTTTGATAAATACTCAAGTAAGAAAGTTTAATGGGAATGATTTATGCCAAACGTAACAGGTGACAATTTAACATTTAATATAGATAGTGTATCTGATAATCAGATATTAGTCTATGAAGCAAGTACAGGAGTATTTGTAGCACAAAACAGCCTAGCCGCAGACGCTAACGCGGCTGTAAGCGGGGCATCTAATACTGGGGCATCAGGGATTGGTGTATTTTCTGCCAAGGATGGCGACCAACTTAAATTTAAGAAAATTATAGGTAGTGGTGCTACTTCAGTTACTGAGACGTCAAATGTTATTACTGTCTCGACAACAGCATATAGTTTACCAACTACATTACAAACAACAGCCACTAACGCCAACTCATTTGTTTACAGAGGAAGAAACTTTGGAGACAATGCTAACGTTGATGCGTATGCTGGAGTTTATAATAATGCTAATTATCCTATTCATTCACAGACTGCTGGCTTTGATGCAAAAACAAGATTTGTTATTGGTTCAAACGATAACACTGACATCGAACTAAAATCAGCACACAGTTTATTTTTAAGTACTAGTACAACAGATGGGCACATTGAAGTAAGAAGTGCTAACAGTACTGTATTTTACGCAGGTAGTAGTTCAAGTACTACTCCAGCATTAAAGATTAATGCTAATAGAAGTTTAACAGTTTCTAACGCATTTACATTACCAACATCAGATGGTACTACTGGACAAGTTTTAAAAACAGACGGTAGTGGTAGTCTTAGTTGGACATCAGTAAGCACAGACGGAGTATCACCGAGCGAACTAACAGCCAACTTAGCAAATTATATTCCTAAGGATGCGTCAAGTCTTCCAAATACAACACAAGCATATGACATTGGTAGTACTTCGAAAATGTACTTAAACATTTATGCTAGTAACTTTAAAGGAACGGCGGACTATGCCATTAGAGTTGGATCAGTTGGTAATAACATTGATTATGCTACATTGTCTAACATGTCAAACAAGACACTTAACCTAAGTGACTTATCATCGGCTAGTGCTTCCAGAACAAATTTAAGTGTTTACAGTAAAGCAGAAGTTGATGCCAACATAGCATCAGCACAATTACAGAATTCAATAAGTCAAGTCAACACAGTTGGTTCGGCTAATACAATTAATGCCGCAACAGCCACTTCAGCAATTAGATTTGAAGCAGGCGATGGCATTGCGTTAAATCAATACTCAGGTAACAGTACAATCCAAATAGCAAAATCAGATGCTATTACAGGCACGTTTAAAAACATGGTGTTTGATGGTACTTATATTGTAGCAGAGACTAACTCAGACACTATGACATTTACTAGCGGTGCTAATATTAGTTTTACAGCAAATCCTGGTAGTGATAGTGTTGTTATTGACGCAACACTAAGTGACGCATCAATTGACAAATACTCTAAGAGCGAAGTAAACACAGCAATAACTGGTAATATTGACGCATTAAGATTTTATAAAACTGTAACAGGTGACGCAGGTTCAACTGCCGCAAGTTCCAAAGACGACACATTTAACGTTGTTGGCGGTTCAGGTATAACAACAGCAGTCACAGGTGATACAGTAACAATTACTAATTCAAATCAACCACAGGATTCATTTAAAAATGTTTCAGTACCTGGTCAGAATACAATAGTAGCAGACTCTACTTCAGACACATTAAACTTTGAAGCAGGAACTGGTATTACATTAACAACTGATACATCAACTGATAAAGTTGTTATTACTAATACTGGTGCTGGCGCAAGTGGTGGAGCCTCAGAAGCATTTAAAACGTTTGGAGTATCAGGTGGTAGTAGTATTACCGCTACAACTACAGGCGAAACATTAACGTTTACTGCTGGTGCTAACGCAACAATTACAGCAGACAATGGAACAAATACAATTACTATCGATGCCAATGGTAGCGGTAGTGGTGCTAAAGGAAATCCTGGAGCAAGTGGTAGTGATGGCTCAGCAGGTGATAAAGGATCAAAAGGTGAAGTAGGAGCGGCAGGTAGTACAGGAGCAACGGGATCAGCAGGATCGGCCGGAGCAACTGGAGCCACTGGCCCGGCTGGCGACAAAGGAACAAAAGGCGATCAAGGAGCACAAGGAACCCAGGGAACAACAGGTACAACTGGTAGTGCTGGCGCACAAGGCCCACAGGGTGATACAGGTGCGGCAGGATCCGCTGGTGCTCAAGGAACTAAAGGAGATGTTGGACCACAAGGAACAGCAGGTTCTACTGGTAGTAATGGAGATAAAGGATCAAAAGGAGAAGTTGGTATTACTGGTTCAGCAGGACCGCAAGGTAATGTTGGTAATACTGGAGCCGCAGGTAGCAATGGATCAAATGGAGATAAAGGACAGAAAGGAGCCACTGGAGCGGATAGCACAGTAGCAGGACCAACTGGTTCGCAAGGTACTCAAGGTACTACTGGAGATAAAGGAGCCACTGGAGCAGATAGTACTGTAGCAGGACCACAAGGAATTGCTGGAGACAAAGGAACTAAAGGTGAAATTGGTGCTCAAGGATCACAAGGAGCAACAGGTACAACTGGAGCCACAGGAGCAGATAGTACTGTAGTTGGCCCACAAGGCGCACAAGGTTCAACAGGTGCTCAGGGTACGCAAGGTCAAAAAGGACAAACAGGTACAACTGGTAGTGCTGGTAGTAATGGTAGTAATGGAGATAAAGGATCAAAAGGAGAACTTGGACCACAAGGAATAACAGGTCCACAAGGTTCACAAGGAGCAACAGGTAGTGCAGGTGGTACTGGCCCAGCAGGATCAACAGGTCCATTAGGGCCACAAGGTAATGTTGGAGCAACAGGTCCAACAGGTGATAAAGGAACTAAAGGAGAACTAGGTGGGCCAACAGGACCAACTGGTGATAAAGGAGCAACAGGTTCAGTAGGGCCACAAGGAGCAACTGGTAGTGCTGGTAGTACAGGTAGTGACGGAGCACAAGGATCAGCAGGTGACAAAGGTCAGAAAGGCGAGAACAGTACTGTAGCAGGACCAACTGGAGCGGCAGGTAGTGCCGGTACAGCAGGTGACAAAGGAGCAAAAGGTGAATCAGGTGGTGGCGGTAGTGCTATTACTGTACAAGACGAAGGTTCAGCATTATCAACAGCGGCTTCAACTATTAACTTTGTAGGTTCAGGTGTTGTAGCATCAGGAACAGGCGCAACTAAAACAATTACAATTAGTGGTGGCGGTGGCGGCTCAGTAACACGTGGTAGCACATACGAAAGATTAAAATTAAACTATAGTACTTCAGGAGCATTAACAAGTAT
>Ga0257110_1000340_pt1 | contig 23733 bp, 24 predicted proteins | sample LP_taG_7_FD_190184 | JGI IMG/M metagenome (GOLD analysis project Ga0257110, IMG submission 190184) | Marine microbial communities from Northeast Subartic Pacific Ocean, Canada - LP_J_2015_P26_10m | ecosystem: Environmental > Aquatic > Marine > Oceanic | place: Canada: Northeast Subartic Pacific...
AGTGTTGCCCGTAGGTCCGGTGTTTCCTGTTGGTCCAGTATTTCCTGTTGGTCCGGTGTTTCCAGTTGGCCCCGTGTTTCCCGTAGGTCCGGTATTTCCTGTATTGCCCGTAGGTCCGGTGTTTCCAGTTGGTCCAGTGTTTCCCGTTGGCCCCGTGTTTCCTGTATTACCAGTTGGTCCAGTGTTGCCCGTAGGGCCTGTGTTTCCTGTGTTGCCCGTAGGGCCAGTGTTACCAGTTGGTCCTGTGTTGCCCGTAGGTCCTGTATTACCAGTTGGCCCAGTATTTCCTGTGTTACCAGTATTTCCTGTGTTGCCGGTTGGCCCAGTATTTCCAGTAGGTCCAGTATTTCCAGTAGGTCCAGTGTTTCCAGTTGGCCCAGTATTTCCCGTGTTACCCGTTGGTCCTGTGTTGCCCGTAGGTCCTGTATTACCAGTTGGTCCAGTGTTTCCAGTTGGTCCAGTGTTTCCAGTTGGTCCAGTGTTTCCAGTTGGTCCAGTGTTTCCAGTTGGTCCAGTGTTTCCAGTTGGTCCAGTGTTTCCAGTAGGTCCGGTGTTACCAGTAGGTCCGGTGTTGCCCGTAGGACCAGTATTTCCTGTATTTCCTGTAGGGCCAGTGTTACCGGTAGGTCCAGTATTTCCTGTTGGACCAGTGTTTCCTGTTGGACCAGTGTTTCCTGTTGGACCAGTGTTGCCTGTTGGACCAGTATTTCCTGTTGGACCAGTGTTGCCCGTAGGTCCAGTATTTCCCGTAGGTCCAGTATTTCCCGTAGGTCCAGTATTTCCCGTAGGACCAGTATTTCCAGTTGGTCCAGTATTTCCTGTGTTGCCAGTTGGTCCTGTGTTTCCAGTGTTGCCAGTTGGTCCTGTGTTTCCAGTGTTGCCAGTTGGTCCAGTGTTGCCAGTTGGTCCAGTGTTGCCAGTTGGTCCAGTATTGCCGGTAGGTCCAGTATTTCCTGTGTTGCCCGTCGGGCCAGTATTGCCTGTTGGACCAGTGTTACCTGTTGGACCAGTATTTCCTGTTGGACCAGTATTTCCTGTTGGACCAGTGTTTCCTGTTGGACCAGTGTTTCCTGTTGGACCAGTGTTGCCTGTTGGACCAGTATTTCCAGTTGGTCCAGTGTTACCTGTGGGACCATCAATTCCATCCAAGTTGATATTATATTGACCATATATTGAAGAGTTGAATCCTTCGATATTTACAATGTTATCTACTTCAATAACACCATTATAAATGTTATATGTTTTCACGCGTCCTTCATATTTATGTTGAAAAGGTGCAGAAGCATATGAAACTAATACAGAACTCCCGGGAAGGTATGCAAGACCCACATCTACAATAAATGTTTCTTGAGCTACATTTCGAGGATTCGACAGCATCGATGTAGAGAGAGTTAAATACCTATCTCCCGGAGAACCAGTATTACCGGTAGGTCCAGTATTACCTGTAGGTCCAGTATTACCTGTTGGACCATCCACTCCATCTAAATTGACAATAAATATCCCGGTAATACTGTTTGAAAATCCATAAATATTTACAATATTATCCAACACTATCGCGCCAGTATATATATCATACGATGCCACACGTGCTTCCAAACTATTAGTTGTAGGTGCTACACTATGTGTGAGCAAAACACTACTTCCTGTGATATATGATAATCCGACACCTACAGTAAACGATTCAGTGACATTATTGCGAGGATCCAACAAAATACTTCCTTGAGACGTTGTCAAATATTTATCCCCCGGTAAACCAGTTGGTCCAGTATTTCCGGTTGGTCCAGTATTTCCTGTATTTCCAGTATTTCCTGTTGGTCCAGTATTACCGGTTGGTCCAGTGTTGCCCGTAGGGCCAGTGTTGCCCGTCGGGCCAGTGTTCCCTGTATTGCCTGTATTTCCGGTTGGACCAGTGTTCCCCGTTGGTCCTGTATTCCCTGTATTACCTGTATTTCCTGTATTTCCAGTTGGACCAGTGTTTCCCGTTGGTCCTGTATTTCCTGTATTACCTGTATTTCCTGTATTTCCAGTTGGACCAGTGTTTCCCGTTGGTCCTGTATTTCCTGTATTTCCAGTTGGTCCAGTATTGCCAGTAGGACCAGTGTTCCCCGTTGGTCCTGTATTCCCTGTATTTCCAGTTGGTCCAGTGTTGCCCGTAGGTCCAGTGTTGCCCGTATTTCCAGTTGGTCCTGTATTTCCTGTATTTCCAGTTGGTCCTGTATTTCCAGTTGGTCCAGTATTGCCCGTCGGGCCAGTATTTCCTGTATTTCCAGTTGGTCCAGTATTTCCAGTTGGTCCAGTATTGCCAGTAGGACCAGTGTTCCCCGTTGGACCAGTGTTTCCCGTAGGTCCAGTGGGTCCGTCGATGCCGTCCAAATTTACATTGAAAATACTTGTAACTGGAGAGACGAATCCATTTATATTCACAATTTCATCCAACACAATACCACCACTGACTATATCATAGGATAATACGCGTGCCTCGAATGTATTTAACAACGGGTTTCCACTATCAGAAACCAATACACTGCTTCCTGTTCTGTATGATAATCCGACACCTACAGTAAACGTTTCGGAATTATTTCCACGAGGATCCAACAAAATACTTCCTTGGGAAGATGTCAAGTATTTATCTCCTGGTAAACCAGTTGGTCCAGTATTACCTGTATTACCGGTTGGTCCAGTATTCCCCGTAGCTCCTGTATTTCCTGTTGGCCCGGTGTTTCCTGTGTTTCCCGTAGGGCCAGTTCCTAAAGGACCAGTATTACCAGTGTTTCCAGTTGCCCCAGTTGGTCCAGTTCCTAACGGTCCAGTGGTTCCAGTGTTTCCTGTTGGTCCGGTTGGCCCAGTGTTTCCGGTGGGTCCTGTGTTTCCGGTGGGTCCGGTGTTACCAGTTGACCCAGTGGGTCCTGTGTTTCCAGTGGGTCCTGTGTTGCCCGTTGGGCCGGTGTTACCTGTCGGTCCATCAATACCATCCAGATTTACATTAAATGTGCTAGTAATATCGCTCGAGAACCCTTTAATATTAACTACATTATCAAACGCTATATATCCTGTATAAATGTTGTACAAATATACTGTAGCCTCAAACATATTAATTAATGGGTCGATTGTATCGTTGATTATCACCGAATTCCCAGGAATATACGACAATCCGGTTCCCACAACCAGAGAAAGTGAGTTTGATGTTCTGGGTTGTAGTGTGTGTGTGTTTTCTGTAGTTGTCAAATATTTATCTCCTGAAATTCCGGTAGGTCCAGTTGTTCCTGTGTTTCCCGTGTATCCCGTTGGCCCCGTGGGTCCAGTTGTTCCAGTGTTGCCAGTTGGTCCGGTGTTGCCCGTAGGGCCGGTGTTCCCGGTTGAACCTGTGGGTCCTGTGAAACCAGTGTTGCCAGTTGGTCCTGTATTTCCTGTTTGTCCAGTTGGTCCAGTTGGTCCAGTTGTGCCAGTTTCACCAGTTGGTCCAGTTGCGCCCGTTGAGCCCGTTGCGCCAGTCGGTCCAGTGGCACCAGTTGTTCCGGTTGCACCAGTGGATCCTGTAGGACCTGTTCGTCCTGTTGCGCCGGTTGGTCCTGTGGAACCAGTGTTCCCCGTGGGTCCCGTATTTCCGGTTTGTCCAGTGGGTCCAGTGGGTCCCGTGTTTCCAGTTGTTCCAGTTGGTCCTGTGGCTCCAGTGTTTCCGGTGTTTCCGGTTGGTCCTGTGTTTCCCGTGTTACCAGTAACGCCAGTAGGTCCAGTATATCCAACAGAACCGGTTGGTCCATCTATTCCATCTAAATTCACATATAAAATTCCTACAAATGTGCTTGAAAATCCATTTACGTTGGTAATATTATCAATAACTATGTTTCCATTTGTATTGTCATACAACATCACTCTTCCCTCGAAATTATTCAAAAGTGGGTTTATCGAGTCACTAACAACAACCGAATTTCCCGGAATATAAGCCAAATGTGTAGAAACAGTCGTGGTTATTTGAGATGGTATAGGAGTATTTAATGTAGTAGTTCCTACAGTTGAAGATAAATATTTATCACCAGGCAGACCAGTAGGGCCAGTATTGCCCGTAGGGCCAGTATTACCCGTAGGGCCCGTATTCCCAGTTTGCCCCGTATTCCCAGTTGGTCCCGTGTTGCCAGTTGGCCCTGTGTTACCTGTGTTTCCAGTGTTACCAGTGGAGCCGGTGTTTCCGGTGGAGCCGGTGTTGCCAGTGGGTCCAGTGTTGCCCGTAGGTCCAGTGTTTCCAGTTGACCCTGTGTTGCCAGTAGGACCGGTAGACCCTGTTGCGCCAGTTGTTCCAGTGGAGCCAGTTGCACCGGTTGCGCCGGTTGGTCCAGTGGAGCCAGTTAGTCCAGTGTTTCCAGTTGACCCTGTGTTGCCAGTTGGTCCGGTTTCACCAGTTGAGCCGGTTGAGCCGGTTGCTCCAGTATTTCCTGTAGGACCCGTTGAGCCAGTTGTTCCAGTAGGGCCAGTTGAGCCGGTTGCTCCAGTATTACCGGTAGAACCGGTTGGTCCGGTGTTGCCGGTTGGTCCCGTGTTACCTGTAGGGCCAGTTCCCAAATCTCCCGTGGGTCCGGTATTTCCAGTGGAACCAGTGTTTGACGCTGCGCCAGGAAGTCCCGTAGGTCCGGTGTATCCAGTCCCGCCATATTCACCGGTATATCCAGTAGGCCCGATGGGTCCTGTGGGTCCGGTTTCACCCTCATAATTTGTTATATACGTCGGTGTATCTTCAACTACACTGGTATATGTTGGAGTGCATCCTTGTATGTGGTTGTTATAACACGGATTAATAGGATTATTATGATTAGGAGTGCAATCGGCTTGTTTCAGTGCAATATTCCGTTTTCTTGTTGTTGCATCTCCGGACGATGACATATATTTATATATTATGAAGTTATAATATATAAAATCACAGAAATTCGCTGAAGATTTATAAGTCATACATAACTGTTAATTTCAAACAGAATGAATAATCAGAATGATTCATGTTTAAGATTCTGCCTTGGTCATCAAGAATAGTAATATGAAGTCTTTGAATATCGACTGGTCCAAAATACACACGTGGTTCGGTAATGATTCTATAATCCTTGTTGATTATCACATTTTCTTTACCTTTGCCATCCATAGATATTCTCGCTAAAATATTTGGTTTTAATCCATTTTTCTCAAAAGCGGTAGTAAATGTTGTATTCACGCTATTATTAAAATCATCCACCGCCAGATATATATATTTGATAGTGTTGGGTTCCACCGGTTTTTCGCCAATATATGTGGTATATCCCAAGTAAGTATCTTTAATGAAACCCAAATTCCACCCAAATTTTGTAGCGATGTACCGCGAATCCTTGTTGCCGTCTTTGTCTGTCGCAAAGTCCAGACGAATTTCCTCTATTTGAGACACAATATTGGGATAGGATGGGTTCACCTTCAAACAAACTTTATTCGAACCACTACCGTCTTCACTATTCAAAAGCTCAAATTTTAGATATGAAAATATTTCGTTCACATTTTTTATTGAACCGTTATCATACATAGGGGCAACAATAGAATTTATTTTATCAATAAGTCCTCGCGAGCTATAGTTTCCATCTGGAATGACAAACACACGTGAGGTTTCCACATCTTTGCCATCATTACTCCAAAATACGGATATATGAAAATAATTATTACAGTATTGGCTGGATATGCTATAAAAGTCAGTGGGAACTTCCAGACCTGTTAATTGTAATTCTACAACTTTACCGATTTTCGACGGTAATTTCACGGAAAAATCGCTGCTGGAAGTAGCATAATAATTTTCCCGGAAACGAGTATCGACTGTAATATACTTACACACGGAACGTTTTTTCAAAGGGTTCATCATTCCCTCAAAATATTCGGAATTTTGTGCATACACATAATTGTTGATGGGTCGTTCAATAATATTCGGAGCCCGCGATGTTGGTAACTCCGCGGAGATCGGTTGTTGGACTTCATCTAAGATGGCATTTTTAGGAACGGTTGTTGGAGTTTTCACTTGTCTATTATTTTTCAAGGTTTGATTGACTGTGTCTAAAAACTCGATAAAATCCCGTTTGAAGTACTGCTGTATTTGGCCCGATTGAAGCATCTTTTCGCGGATTTCGTATACGCGAGTTTCGATCGCATCGTGATTATAATTTTTATCTTTGAATCCCAAGAAAATTTCTAAATCCGTTATGCTATAATTTTCTATATTCAAATCGATTTCGACCATTTTTTATATTAGGCAAAGGTTTATTTTTTATAAATTATACACTATTATTTTATTCGCAGTGACAAAAATATGAAACAAGAAATGGAAATAATGCCATTTACTGTATTTCAACTTGTATGATATACAAGACATCAAAAGAGAACTACCAATACCACCTGTGCTGAAATACATGAGTTGTTTCCATCGAGGGGTCAGAAATATATATCCTTGTAATAGAAATCTCAATCCTACAAAATTAAATATAATCGCATTCAACGCCTTTTTATTTGTGTTTTCGGGGTCTATCCAATATACCAAACAAGATAATGCGGACACGGTATCAATCCGGTATAAGTCATTATTTTTGAATAATCCATACAATGACGAAAATAAGAATGTACTTGAAGACAATGTGAGCAATATGTTAGGATTATATATCATATGGATTCTTATACACTATTATTCTATTATTCTGTTTATTCTGTTTATTCTATTTATGTGAAGAGAGAATATCTTTGTGTATATATATAATATACGCATCTAAATGTCATTAGCGACTTTAAAAAAGAAATCCCAAACAAAATATCGGAATATGAGTGTTGGATCTACGCAAGGAGGATTCTCTTTGAACGGGACGACCAGGAACCACGGATATATCGGTCAAACATCTTTAGATAGACATATTATCGGGACCACTATGAAAGGTGACGTTCCTCAAGGTAGCGGGGGATGTTGCGGAGAGTATTATAAAAATACGGTATTGCCCAGTTCAATTCATAACTTGAATGATACTGGCGCCGTGAAATCTTCCGTTTTATCCAACAAAGGTCGCATACGGAGTCATTACAGGTGGATATGGCGACCGCAACCATATAGCGTGTTCAAAAACGACGCAACAAGCAATAATGGAAATCAAAGCGAATATATCAAAAAGATATCTACTCGCACTGTAAAGGAACTGAATCAGTGCAATATTACCGAAGCAAAGCCTTTAGCTAATAATTCGTGTTTGAAATCCGAAAAAAAACCCACGTGTGTTATCACACAAGACCTTGTCAAAACCGGTGTTGTTGCGGACACACAGAGCAATTACGTGGCTAATCTTCAGGGGTGTGAATTAAACGACAAGGTGTTTCCTAAGGCGACTTGTGGAACACCCATCGTATAATTTTTTCAAAAAGAAAGTTAAAAAATTGAAATGAATTTTCTTATAAATAGTATTGTTATTGTTTATAAGAAATGGATCAAACACAACCCAGCCAAACAGAATTAGAGCAGGAATATATTGAGTCGCTCGATGAAAAACAATTACAAGCGTATCACATAGCCAAAAATCACTTGGGGGAATCATACACATTAGTAAAAAGCAACGGATACTTGGAGTTCCTTAAAAACCGGGAGTCTCAAACAAAATAATTGTATCACCCCGTGTATTGTCCTTTCGCCAATTTCTTGAAATCGCTGAATTTCATCTTTTCCAACAATGGACTTTTGAAGGTCCCTAATGTCTTCATTTTAGGGGTCGATTGTAACAATTTCAAATTTTGTGTTTTTCCTAAATATATAAATTTATTCATAATCTTTTCTTGGAGGGCTTTTTCTTGGAGGGCTTTTTCTTGGAGGGCTTTTTCTCGGGCTTCCTTTTCTCGGGCTTCCTTTTCCGGTTTGAGCGATTCTGCGGGTTTCTGTCTCTCCTCCATTTTTTTTAATTTAGCAAAAACTGGGTTAGAACTTGAAAAGCGTTTCTTCTCTTTCTTCTCAACATCATTTATTTTTTCGGGAGCTTTGAAATGAATATCTATTAGTGGGTTGATGTTTGATTTCATTATGTGCTCATCCAGGAAAAAATGAAGACATCTAAATCTTTCCACGTATTTCATCGCGCAATTATTCAACACATTATATGGCATGACATTTTCATCCGAATAATATGCGAATCCCATTTTGTAGGGGTCATAATACATCACTACATTACCCCGAGGAGTACTTGTCATTAGCATACGTGTTTTCCATATTTTCTCCAAGTTATTCTCTTGTTTCATAGTTGTATCATATTCCGTTTTATCATAAAACAACTTGTCTATATTGGAATTGAAATCTACATCTTTGTTTTCGAGTATTTTCTCGAATTTCTCAACTTGAAGCTCCGCAAATAATTCATCGCGCTTTTTGATGGTGATTATTTCTTCTTTTTTTATGTTGAATATTTTGGTGTATAAAAAATTGAATAACCGGAAATACAACACATAAATAACCTTAGCCGTGAAATATGAATAGTATATTCCATAAGATATGCAATAAGAAATTGGATTCTTCATTTTCATTTGTATTCGTATATAATGATATATACCTTTCCACAATTTTTATATTCTTTTATTACTTCTTCTCAATTTGCGTTTTTCTGTAATCAAACATGTCTTTGATTTCTTTGTCTAAAAATGGGACTTTCAACAACTCGTATGTTTTATTGATATTTTCCGGATGTAAACACACTAAATATAATGCGTCGATTGTCTTTCCGTATTTTTCTTCCAAAATCGTCTTATACATATTCAGTTGTAGCGAATAATGCCAAAACTTGGCATCTGGTAAATGCTCGACGCATTTTGTCTTGGCCATTTTTCCATAATCATTCTCATAGTCAATGGCTTTACATCTCTTCCAATCATATATTTCTAAATGGCCATCGGGCTTCTCAAACACCATATCTATTGAACCCGATATTTTGATATCCTCGTGGAAAACTATCCACTCTGTCCTATATGGTTTCAAATGCGCGTGGTCTTTCTGGAATCTCGTGAAATATTCATATTCCAAACTGTCGTTTTGGACATTCCATCCATTATAGAAACACTCAATATCGTAATGCATCTTTGTTCCCTTACCAGACGCCTCTTCGCCATTCTTTCTCCACATTTCTTTTATCGCCTCGGGGGTCATTTTATAATATTTATTGTCGGGGTCTTCCAGTTTACCACGGCGTATCATTCCATTTATCACTTCATCTGGGTCAAAATGGCTAAACTGTTGATGTATCCACGTTGTTGTCGATGTGTAATCTTGTTTACCATACACAGTATATATGTGTGGCCCTTCGTCGAATGTAATATCTTGATCCCTCGGATGAGGGTTTTTGTTGGTTAATTCCATAGGAACCTTATTTTCAGACATATTGCACAATAAGTAATTATGATGGTTCTATTTTAAGTTATTTATTAATCAATTTTTTCTTGATAGGTTCTCGAATGGTTCTCAAATTCCTAAAATGAAAATGTGTAAAATAAATCTCATAAAAACTTCCTGTGAAATATTTCGTGTATTCTTACACACAAAATATTTTCTATATTTCGAGAACCTAAAATTTATTTTCTAATCGCAAAAACCTCGCCATTACATTTTTATTTTTTTCCTCGTAATTCATTGTTTGTAGATGAGATTGATGTTGTTTCGCGAGCATACGTTCTCGATGTGCGTCTTGCTGTGTTTTCAACATCATTTCAGCCGAAGATTTTTCCAAAGGTGTAAGCACTTGGGACGACCGAGACTGATTGTATTCATCGACGCTGTTGAATTTCTTAACCTTGGCATAGTCCCGTTCAGATACAGAAAACACCGTTTCATCTTTATGAACTTTCCGTAAATCATCGTATTTGAGCTTTCCAAAAGGGTCCGACGAAACGTATGCTTGAGAATTTTCGTCATCATCATACAATTGAGACCCGGACGAATATGCCATATTCTGAAGTTGATTGTGTTTGACCAGTGCCGAGTTTTTCTCTTTTATACTTTCTAAGGTCATCGACATATGGTCTTTCGTCTTTACATCTCCGAACTCATACAAAGGGTCATTACTACGGAACCAGTCGTTTTTGGATTCATCCACTTGCTTGGCCATATTTTGTTCGAAAATACTATTGAACTTCGATTGGAAATCCTTCTTTTCGGATGCTTTTTGTATAGACTTGGCGATCTTTTCATTGGCGGTTTCATTTTCCAACGGCGCATAATCAATATTGGCGTGAGGCACTTGGTATGATGTTTTGGTTTGTTCATTGTAATATTGGAAAACAACTTCATACGCCTTTTTGTAGAATAAAAAATATTCAGACGGTAATCTCGATTTATCCGGATGCATCGTTAGAACCATCTTCTTGGCCCGTTTCAATTCATCCAATGATATTGTGTATGATAAATTGAAAAGTTCCAGAATATCTTTGAATGAATACATTTGTATATTCAAATTGTGAGAACTCATAGACATTATATACTTAAATAAAATATATATTATTTGTTTAAATCGATAAAAGGATATCTAATAATAATAAATATAAGCTGTAAAAAATGTTTAAAAAGATGGCCTTTACAAATGTATATAAAGAACCTATCGTAGAAATGGAAATGAATCAAATAAAACTACCTGAAAAAACTTTATACACGTTATCAAAGGATGGTTTAGCAAAGCTCCTACAGAATAATACTGGGATGGTCATACTGAAATTCGGCGCAGTTTGGTGTGAACCGTGCAAAAAGATTGAAGGAACCGTCTATGAGTGGTTTTCTAAACTGCCCGAAGAAAAGACACAATGTGTTTTGGTCGATATTGATGACGATGAATCATTCGACTTGTACGCCACTCTAAAATCGAAGAAAATGGTCAATGGAGTCCCAACTATATTGGCATACACCAAAGGTAATTTGAATATTATTCCTGATCTAACTGTAGTTGGTTCTGACATCCAACAAGTCAATTATTTCTTTCAACAATGCTTGACATATTTGAATAAAATATAATCTACTTGCGATTTTTGCGACGATTCGATTTATTCTGTTTTGACTTTTTCGATATTGTTTTGCGTTTTTTCCCTCCAGAAGTAGGTTGTGCTTTAGTTTCTGTTGTTGGCGCTGTTACAGGTGCTGTTACAGGTTCCGTTGTAGGTGCGGGTTCCGTTGTAGGTGCTGGTTCTGGTGTAGGTGCGGGTTCTGGTTGAGGTTCTGGAGTGGGTTCTGGTTGAGGTTCTGGAGTGGGTTCTGGCTGAGGTTCTGGCTGAGGTTCTGGCTGAGGTTCTGGCTGAGGTTCTGACTGAGGTTCTGTTGCGGGTCCTTCATCAGCACCGGACTCGGTGAATTTTCCAAGATCATCACTATCCAACAACGTAACCACCGACAATACAGCAGTAGTGAGTCCAAGCATTATATATGTGAAATAAGGGATTCCATTATAACCGAGAAAGAGGGTTTTATTTTCTCCGTTCATAGGCATAGTATGAGTATATTATAATAGATGTATATATTAATATAAAAATATTCAATCAAAATCTGGAAAATCATAATCATCGGTGAGACCTCCAGCATATAATGACATAGGCTTAATATTCGATTCGACAATAAGAGTTTCCGTGCACGTATATCTAACCCGTTCTAGATGTTTCAACTGATTATTCAATATAAATAGATGTTCAACCGTTTCAGCAGAAGGTTCATCTATATTTGGAGTAGAACCTATCAATTTTAAACTTCGCTGATGGAACGTGTTTTCCCTGTATACGCTGCTGATATTCCTAACATTATGCGTGTAGGCAGTTTTCAAATAAACCGTTCGAAATCCATTCATCCTAAATGGCAATAAAATGGTCATAAACAATATTTGTATGATAATAAACATTGTTTCAGTTGTTTCCTCTTCGTATTGACAAAGGTTTATATATTTTCATAAATATCTATGAAAATTAATTAGTTAGGATACAATGACCCTCTAACAAAATTTGGCACGCGCTCTCATCTGCTTTTCATTCCACGCTTCCTTAATTGGCTGAGGAACACGCACTAACCTGTGACGCTCAAATTCCTCTGGGCTATTATAATAAAGCTTTCGTGGTTCTAAATATTCCTTACTTGGAGGTGCGGTTCCATCAGCCACAATAAAATATAGGTCACTATACTTGGAACCAACTCGATGCTCCAAAGACATTCCACTTGAAGCGTGGCGGATAAAACCGTTGGATAACAACGGAGTCGAATAAGATTCAATCTTATATGTTTTACCTTTCAAACGATAATCTAAAGAATAATAATGTTTATCCATTCTCTTATATTCTTTAGTAATCTTTCGCTCTTCATTGACAAATGAATCCAAATCAGATGTTCCATCATCATTTTCTACATTGGTATATTCATTATCAAGCGATGCATCATCCGGTAAATATTCTTCGTGGTACATTGTGGTATAGGGGGAAAGTGTAATATAGTAGTATAATTATATAACCATATTTATCTTTAAGCTATTTTATTAATTAAAAAATTGATTCCTTTTTTCCCATTTATGCTATCATCATAAATCAAAGATGTCTCATAATTCAATGGAAAACTATGTTATGAATGTTGCGGATAAAACGCGTATGCTCCCAGGAGGAATTCATGCACAACTATCTACACACTATTTTACAATGGCCAAAGATGCGGTTATTTCGGTTTTGGTAAACGGAGAAAAATCCGCTGTAATGGGATACACCAGTGGTGGAAGGCGTTCCTTCGAATTATATCGGGCAAATGATGGGGATATTTATGTGATTATCAATTGGCAAGGCGATCACAACGACGCATATCATTTCCTTCCAGGGATGGAGTGTATGTATTTCGAAGGCTACGAAAGTGAGAATCCACAGTGGGAGCCATCTGATAAAGTCAAAAAAATCATAAACGACTATGTTGAACCCGATTATGGATACAACGCAGAACCCGATGTTCCGAGTCCTGATGTTCTGACTCCTGATGTTCCGAGTCCTGATGTTCCGAGTCCTGATGTTCCGAGTCCTGATGTTCCGACTCCTGATGAATAAAGGGCCAGAATTAGCGCATCTTATAAAAATTTATAAATTAATAAAACGATAAAAATAATAAACAATGACAGGAAAAATCAAAAATAGGTTCTCAAACACCCGAAAATATTTTGTGTGTAAGAATACACAATATATTTTTTGATTGGAGTTTTATTATTTTTTCAGACAAATTAAATTTAGGAATTTGAGAACCTACTTATATACTCGAGAACCTACTAAACACAAAATAACACATTTGTATGATTTAGTAATAAAAAGTTGTTTTAATCATACCATATGAATTCTATATTCGATTTAGATTCTCTTACTATAAAACAGATATTACAAAAATCAAGAGAAATTAATTTGTTTGATGATTATTTAACAGATAACCGTATATTTGGTCTACTGTTTTTTGAACCATCTACACGCACGTCTCTATCATTCGAATCTGCGATTCATAAATTAGGAGGGAAAGTTCTAAAACTGGATTACAATTTTTCAAGTAAAAATAAAGGCGAAAGCGATTATGATACTGTAAAAACAATAGAAAAATATGTGGATGTTTTAATAATAAGACATCCAATAAAAGGATTTATATCTACGTGTAAATCATTTATTCAAAAACCAATAATAAATGCGGGTGATGGTGACGGTGAACATCCAACACAAGCGTTGTTAGATTTATTCACAATACAAAAATATTTCAATAATGTAACAGACGAATCTCCACTAAAAATTGGATTTTCGGGTGATATTCGATACAGTAGAACTATCCATTCTTTAGTTTATTTGTTAGAGAAAATAAACAAAAATATTCATTATACTTTTATAAGTATTCCTGATTTAATGCCGCAAATGGATGATGAATTCAAACAATATATGAATACTGAAATGTTTTATAAATATAAGAATTGTTTCTCAACTGACGTTGAAGATGTAAAAAACACATTAAACGATTTGGATATATTATATATGACAAGAATTCAAAAAGAACGTATGGATTCTATTCCGGAAATTAGTGACCATATATTGAAATTATCAGAAGATTTATTAAAAGATACAAAGGATACTCTTATTGTTATGCACCCACTGCCAAGAAATGATGAAATACCAGAATCATTAGACACCAATCCTAAATGTAAATATTTTGATCAAGTTGAAAATGGGGTCTGTGTTAGAATGGCAATACTGTATCTTACTTAACTCTTTTACCTTTTAGTATTTGAGAACCTATTTGCAATGTTTTATGTATTTCCTCTTTGATTTCCTCTTTTTATTTTTATTGGTTCTTCTACGTTGTTTACGACTTTTCCTCCTCTTTTTACCTCCAAACGTGAGACTCTCGAAGGGTTCTCAAACACCTGGAAATATTTTGTGTGTAAGAATACACAAAATATTTTTGATTGGAGTTTTATTATTTTTTTCAGACAAATTAAATTTAGGAATTTGAGAACCTAAATAGTATTTGAGAACCATCCTTTATTTGTTAATTATATTATTCATATTCACCTTTCCTGATGATATCATTTTCTGATATTGTTCTATCATTTCTCGTTTATCAATATCCAACATTAGATGGTCATATTTCATATTTTGGTTTTCAACATCACTATAAGATTCTAATTGTGTTACCGTTGCCGGAATAATCATAAAGAAATACGAAATTTGCTGTAAATGCTTCCAGTACATATCAATCGCATATTGTCTCTTGTTCTCAGGTTCTCGAAGTAAATTTGTCAAGCCGGCTTTAAAATTATTCAGTAATCTTTCGAAAAATTTATTATGCACAATATATCCTGTAGTGGACTGAACGTTCTTACACCGTATCACAAAGTCCGCAACTTGTAAATACGGCGGGCAATTATTTCCAGATACGATGATTACATCCCAAGGAATAGTTGTCTGATGAAACCTCTCTAAATTATTCAAAAACAATTGCGGTTTAGTGAAAGTGATATCGTCTTCGCAAATAAATACATATTCATATTTGCGCTCGATCGCCAATTCAATACATTTTATATGACTCATCGTGCAACCTACACATCCCGCTGTAGTTTTTATCGCAGGGAATCGTTCTCCATTTACACCAATAGATTTCAGTTGTGTTTCAACGTGTGCCTTCCTATCTTGACGATGTTCCAAGTTGATATAAAATGTATTTTTCAATAACTCCATTATATTATTTACTCTGTTTATTCTTTATTTTCTTTAAACGGTACTTCATTTGTTTTCGTTTCACTATGAGAAAATGAATATCTACTTATTTATTTTACACACTTGAATTTATATAAACGATTTCATAAATATCTAAAATCCTAAATAACTAAAATCTGTTTTATTCATCCTCTGGAAACACAATAAATCCTTCCTCGATTTGAGTTCTTTCCTCGATTTCTCAGAAAAAAAACAACTTTTACAAAAAGGGGTCTGGGGACCATCCTGACAAACCCTCATAATTTTAACCTCGAAACGAGTTTAAAGTCAAAAATATATATTTTTAAAAGAAATTTCACCAAATTTTGACAAAATCGCTTGAAATAATGGCACGAACAAAACAAACCGCACGAAAAAGTACTGGTGGCAAAGCACCCAGGAACTTCCTAGCCACAACCGCAGCCAGGACGAGAGTTCCTCCAGGTTGTGGTGGAATCAAGAAGCCTCATCGTTATCGTCCAGGAACTGTTGCTCTTCGAGAAATCCGTAAATATCAAAAATCAACGGAATTATTGATCAGGAAGATTCCTTTTCAGAGACTTGTTCGCGAGGTAGCTCAAGATTATAAAATGGACCTAAGATTCCAGTCTTCTGCAATTCTTGCTCTCCAAGAGGCGGCAGAGGCATATCTTGTTGGTCTTTTCGAAGACACTAATCTTTGTGCGATTCACGCCAAAAGAGTTACCATCATTGTAAAGGATTTGCAACTTGCTCGCAGAATTAGAGGCGACCGCGCTTAAGTGTTCAAAAGCGAGAACGATATAACCTAACAAATCCATTCGAAGTAGGGGGAATCAAGAAATACGGTTCGTGGTTGCCGTAATATTTTATGTAGTCTAACTAATAGCTAGCTAAATCAGAATGTTTCCCCCAACATCCCGATTTGTTTAACGGATATGTAAATGCCTTATGGAATGTTTTTTCTTTCCCCTTAACATATCTAATTGTTCTTCATATCGCCGTCTTGTCCATTTGTTTGAGAACCTGACTTGACAATAGTTTCCAACAATTCTATTCTTTGGGATAGTTTATCTATGCGTTCATTTGTTTCTAAAACATACTTGTTGAATATTCCAACATCAACAAACTCGCGTGGGGGGTCTATTGAAAAATTCACCTTTGAAACGGTCGGTTCTTCTTCGGTCACCAAAGTTTCGGTCACTAAAGTTTCGGCCATCAAAGTTTCGGCAACTAAATTTTCGGATATGTCTTCGCTGATATTTAGTGACGGCGCTGGAGGGGAATATTGTGTATATTCTTGTTGCCTTTCGCGTTTCGCTTGTTCAATCAGCTCATCCATATTTGTGATTGCATCATCGTGGGTTTTTTCTGTGAAGTCAACGTCGGTGGGAACTGGTCGTTGAAATAAAGTATTATATTCTTGTTGTCGGTTCTCAAAATTAGTATTATAACTATCTTGTTTTGGAGAACTTCGCGAGTAAGTAGACTCTAAACCGTTTGTCTGTGGTTGTTGTTGTGGTTGTGGTTGTGTCTGTGGTTGTGTTTGTGGTTGTGTCTGCGAGTTCATATGTGTATTTGCCTGTGTTTTTTGTTCTGTATACAAGTTTTGTATTTCTACCCACATATTAGATAATACTTCTTTATTTATGGAGCTCAACTGTTCCCTTGATATTGGGGTTTGTTCTCGATTTAATACATCGTACCTTTTAGAAATATTATGTTTGAACCATTCTTGTTTTTGATGTTCGGTTTCAAAAACATTATTCAAGTGTTCATGTCTGTGAATCATTTCCCATAATAATGTTTGATTTGTTCTTTCTAAAAATTGCGTCATTCTCTTTGTTGTAATCAAAAATATATTTTTATATTGTTTATTTGTCTTCTTCACTATCAACTGTCATCAGCAGGGTCGTATTCAATTTTCCCCGTTACCTTATCATATATTATCTTAATCGTTTCATTTTCTGCAGGTTTGGGGGGTGGGTTGTTGTCCATCCAAATTCTCAGAGCGTTTTCTACATCCTCAACTTCTTGTAATATCGGCTTTGATTTTTCATGAACTGTCACATATACTTTACCTTCTTTTGTTGTAGATACATTCACTATAACCTTGACTTTTTGTTTGTTGTTTGTTCCTTTTGTTCCTTTTCTTGTTCTTACTTTTTCTTGTTTTTCTGGTTCTTCTTCTTTTTCTTCTTTTTCTTCTTTTTCTTCTTTTTCAAGTTCTCTCATTTTTTCTTCCAGTTGCTGTTCTCTTTCTTCCAGTTGTTTTTCTTTTTCTCCCAGTTGTTGTTCTTTTTCATCCAATGTGTCCACTTTTTTTTGATTTTCTTCAATTACCTTGGCATCGAATTTTTCGTTAATTATCTCTAAGGCAGCTGAGTCAAGCGGCTTATCATCTCCTCCTTTACGGCGTCTTTTTATTTTTGAGACCCCACCTCGCCGTTTCGTTTTCCTTTTTGTGGTGCCTTTCTTTTTTCCTTTTCCCTTTCCTTTCTTCGTATTTCTTCTCGTTTTCAACCTATTCGGTTTTATTTGAATATGTTTCATACACTATATACATATGCAAATATATTTTCACTCTACTAACTTCAAGATTTGTTAAAATACAGTTCTCTGTAATCAAACACCAATTTGTCTGGAATCTTGACTTTGATGAACATTTTGATCCTTTTTTTCACACTCAACTTCTTTTTCATAAATGGCAGTTTACCAGTAAGCATTGTAATGATGAAAAACAGCGAATACATCCCACACTCTGTGTTTCCATTCTGATGTTGAATCCCCTTGTTATTATAATATGTTAGATTGATTCCATTGTGTTTTGCCTGTTCCATTATTCTTTCTACAAATACGGTGATTTCTTTCGGAACTTCACTCGCACCAGCGCTGTCAAAATAGAAAATGAATTTATTATCCACATCAAGAAACAATGATACCCAGTGCGACCCAGCTTGGTCGTGCTTATCTAAATTAAAAACAATCCCGAATTTTGTTTTACCCTTTTCCATCCAATACTTCAACGAGAAATTACAAAGGTCTTCTTCCACGCATTTTCCCCCTTTTTGGGGAAGTTTAACATCGAAATCAATGGAAGTGGGTCCTAAAAACTTAAAATCTTTGTGTTTTTGTTCATATTGATGCATTACGTTAAAAATGTCGAAATTCGAAAGCCATTCATCGGGGTTACTTTTCCACTCTTCCGGCTCGTCTGGCGCAAAACTTAGTCGGTCGATGGTCTCTCGTAATTTCTTATCCTTGATTTGTTCAAGCCAACAGTCCTCTTTATCACACTGGGTGAGTCGTTTTTGAAGAACCGAATATATTTCACGAGGGTCTTTGTCGAGTATCTGGTCATTTGGATGTGTTTTATTGTATTCGTATTTGATTCGTAATAATGCTTCCGGAGTCAAACAACTTTTGGAATTGACACTTTTACCATCAACTAAAGGATTACAATTCATTTCAAGCAATTTGGGATTTCGTTTAGATGTAGTTCTTTTCGACTTTCTCTTTTTCTTAGTGCTGGGCATATTACTATATAATGATATTTTTAATTATTATGAAATAAATATCATTTATTTGGTGCCTTTATTTATTTGCTTCCCCCAGAAGGATTCAACACGCCTATTTGGAATGTATGTGTCTGAGTTTGCTGTGTCTTCTTCACCACTATCATTCTCTTCTTCGGATTCTCCTTCATCTTCATCATAGTCGTTTTCATAGCAACCGCCATTGGTTTTATTGTCAATTGATTTCATTTCAATATATTGTATGATGGTTTTTGTGTAATTTTCGAGAATAGCGTTTACAGATAGATTGAAATCAGTGGTTGGATCATCCAAGAATTGTTTTGTGAGTTTCAAAATTTCGGGTTTATGTCGCTTTATTGATTTGTGGAATTTTTTGCGCGCGTTGCTTTCAGCGGGATTGGTTTTCGACAAATATTTATCATATTGTGATTTGTTCATTAACATCTCCATACTAAGTTGGTCGAAATCAGCCATTTGTATAGGAAAAGAAAATGATATTATCAATCAAACATATTGAATCCGGTTTCTATTCTTCGGTTCTCATTTGTGTTCTTCGGTTCTCAATTGTTGCTCTAAAATTCTATCATATTTTTTGACTAAGTCAGACACATTCATACTATTCAATGACTTTTCCAAAGCATCTTGCTTTTTCTTGGTCTTTTTCAAGTCTTTCATTTTCCCTTCGTCCTTTTTCAACTGTTTCGCCTGTTTCTTCAAGGTTTTCTGTATCGTTTTGAACTTCTGTTTCCTCTCCTTTTCTATCTTTTTAATTGTTTTATTGACATCTTCAACCTTGGTCTTGGTTTCATTTTCCAAATCCTTTTTAACATTTTTGAAGTTCCCTTTATAATGTTGAATTGACTTTTTGAGTGATTCTTTTTCAATGGCGGTAAGACTTCGTTGTCTTGCCTTTTGTTGGAGCTCGATAATAAGTTGTTTTTGTGCCTCGATATCTATGTCCAAACTCTCCTTAATTGTTTGAATTTGTTGCTTGCTCTGTTCGATTTGCTGGTTGAACTCGTCCAATTCTGGGTGGTCCAATAACGCAGGATTCGAAGTTCGAACACGTTTCGCGCAATCGTTTTTGATAACGTTGTATGGCGACTTTTCGAAACGTTCCAATTCTTTAGGATGTTCTTTCATTGTTTTTCTAAACTTTGTTAATGCGCCCCGTTTAGCGGTTTTCGTGCTTTTGATATCATTACGAATATCGGCTATCTTCTTTTTCAAAGGTTTCACATAGGTCTGCATTTCTTGTTTTAAATCGGCAATATTTTTATTAATTATCGCATTACATTTTTTGGCCGGAATATTGTAATCTTTACAATTTCGCTTCAACTCTTTAATCGCGGTTTGGTCTTTGAAATTGGCGTCGAACTCGTTCATCGATTCTTGTAAATCTGCTTCCAACTTTTGTATTGGAAGGTCCAGTTCACTTGTCAATGTCTTCTTTATGTTATTGATGTCGAATTTTTCGATGTCTGACAAATTATCGATCAAAGGCACGGATATCTTTTCCACACGGGGTTGCGAAAATTGACGGGCGTCTTTTTCTCTATTCAAATAACTAATATGTCCAGCAATATCATCTAAATATTTCGTGCGACCTTTCTTTGTAAATTGAGTACCATCCTCATTCAAATATGACTTTGCGAAATCCCCGTATTCAAACTGCATTTGTTGGTCCTTGGTCTTACATAAGTTGACAAGTTGTATGAGTTCCATAGGCGATTCCGTAATGGGGGTGGCTGTCATCAAAAGTAGTCTTACAGAATCCATACCGGAAAGTTCATAAGACGCCATCAAAGACCTATGTAAAGCCTTCATATCTGGGCGTTCAATACTGGATAAATCTCCACCACCGTATAATTTATGTGCCTCGTCAATAATAATAAGTGTCTTTCGCAAAGGGTCTTTCGCACCGTTCTCGCGAACCAACTTCTTATAATACTCGTTTTTCTTTGACACCAAATTCGAAAACTGTTTGTATGAAATAGGACGAATACGCCACGCTGGACTCAATAGACGCATTTGACTCTCGATATCTGTAGGGATATCCTCACCGGCCAATATTTTGTTTCGAATATCTTCGTTACATACTTGACCGAACATATTTTTCCAAATGTCGTTTTTCAAAGTCGTTCTTGTTACCCAGAGTATGGTATATCCGGTAGGGGCGAAATTGGCCGACGCCGCAGCAATCGCGCTACACGTCTTACCAGTTCCAACACTATGCCACAGAAGCATACCTTTTACCGGACATTTGGGAGAAAAGTAATGTCTAACAAAATCCTGCGTAGGAGTATAGTTAAGAATACTGGAGTTGTTGGATTTCACTATTTTTTCGTCTTTCGATTTAGGACAGTCATCGGGAATATCTTTGACGACACAATTATTTTCCATCTTGACTTCATCCCACTTATAATCGCTATAATTGTCTTTTATGTATGTTCTCATATTTTCGAAATTGAGTGGTTTAGAAAAAGGGGCATACGGAAGGGAAAACCCAGTTTCAGCGGATTCTGAATCAACGGGAACCATGAACGGTATTTTGTATTTCTTCCCATCATAAAAGACGAATTGTGTTTCTGTTGGAAAAACGGGGTTCTTTTCATCGTCTTGTGCCTTTCCTCCTTTTTTAGTTGGTTTTTCGTCTTCATCGTCGGAATCTTCGGAGGAGATTGAAAAACTGTGAATATTTTCGTTCAGTTCATAATCCACCGAACCATACATGGTCTCCTTTTCAACTTCGGCGGCCAAACTCAATAGATTAATATTGAAATTCATTGCTTTTAGATATAATTCAAACGCAGTCTTGGAATCACTGAAATTGCCCGTCAACGAACCGGGAATTTCGAGGTCATACACAAATACGTGAAGTGGCCAACCCTTTGTTGGATGAAAGTCGAGACCCTTCTGTCCGCACGTTCTGGTTCCTCTTCCAATAACTTGTTTTTGATCGGCACTATTCACGGAAGGTTCAAAAATATGAACATATTTGATATCAAACAAATCAATTCCTTCTTTGAATCCACTATCCATAACGATAATTCTTGCTAAATCCCCTTGAACATTATCTGGTCTGTCATTGAATTTGGCCAAAATGGCTTTCTTTGTTTTCACCGTAATAGGTTTGTCGTAGACGCTTACCGATGATAACAAAAAGAAATTCTTCCCCTTGGATTTCAAGAGTTGGTCATCCGATAATATCTCCATGGCCCCGTATGACCCGTTTTTCTTCAGTTGCGCGTCATACGCTAAATTCCATCCTTTGGAGATCATCGCCGAACTTATCATTTTAGGACCATATGCGGCGGTCTTAATATCCGAAAATATAAAGTGTTTGAATTTCTTACCGTATTTAGCTTGATCACTTTTGTCTAACGATTGTATCTTATCCAATAATACTCTCAATTTAGGGGAATAATAATCGATATCCTTCTCCATATATTCCGGATTAAAACTTTTGTTGTCGAATTTGTATCGTTTGTCTAATTTACTCCAATTACTTTTTTGTCTTACACATAATGGATTAAACTGTATTTCTGTGTTAGACATATAAATTGTATATATATTGTAAATAAAATATCCTTCGTTTATATATATATATAAATGTCAAGAATGTTTAATGTTAATTTTTTGATTACACCTAAACTTGATGGTCCTAATTTAGGGGGAGGAATCCAGGGTGTTTCTCCTGCTCAATCTGTGTTGAACTATAAAGATGGGGAAAATACACTACAAAGAAAGGTTTTAGTGAAATCGTGGAATACCGCTTACGCCACTGGAACAGTGAACGGTCATTCACGAGTAACTACTCCATTTCGTGCTGTGAATAATTCGGGTGATTTCTTGGGCCGTCAAAATTACAATTGTGGAGGTGCGAACCAGGTCAACGCCAGCCGTCCAGGGTATGGACGTAATATCAGACACCAGAATTCCATTTGTGATTTAACTGGTGTTCCAGCATCTAACTGCAATGTGAAGTGGGTGGCCGATTCTTCTGATTACATCAAGTTTAGAAAGCAGCAAGCATCTAACCGTAATTATAATGACCGCGCTTTTGGTGGAGACCAAAGCAATGCTTCGTATGTTCCTCTAAAAGGTATTCGCATCTAAGTTTTTTCAGTTTGTCGATTTTGATATAAAATGTTAGTATAATTTATATCATATGGCTGGCGTGTATAAGTTTTTATCTATTCATTCATTAAATAATAGTGTGTTATCTGGTGTCAAAGCCATGCCACTAAAAGACAGCACGAGCGATAATACAAGTACGTTTTCTCGCAATCGTAATCATTATATGGCTGGATTCTTTACCCAAACCCCTTTAGAGACCCAGCAAAAAAAATGGATGAATGGAAATCGGGATGCTTCATCAGTGGCTTATAAAAATAGGGTTCATAGTATTGGTAATGGTTCTTTAAATGCTCAAGCTCAGCCGATGAGCTTCACTTCTTCCGTTGAAACAAATAGTGTGCGAAGTGCGTTGATGCGTACCCGTAATGCTGGTTCGATTGTCCCTTCCAAGAAAACACATAGAATGGCACATTTGTAATTATATAAATGGGACCTCTCTTTCGTATCTTATATACATCAAGTTGTTGTCTTCATACAGAGGATTTTGTCCAGAGTGATTATAACTATCCTCTGTATTCATCCCTCTTTCAGTTGTTTTTAAGGTCGAATGATATGTCTTTTCGTGTAATAGAATTGTCGACCGAATCTTCAGGTAGAGCATTAAGATACATAGTGTTAATAAAGCAAGTGTCATCGTGTATATTATAAAGATAAGACTCTGACGAAATTTCACAATCAATTTTTTATATAAAATTATATCATAATACAATATAAATATGTATAACTATTTAGCAGAATTCGTTGGTACTTTGTTTTTTGTATATGTAATAATCGCAACAGGAAATCCTTTAGCTATTGGTGCGGCGTTAGCATTAGTCATCCTGCTTACTGCCAAGCTATCGGGTGGTCATAT
>Ga0257110_1000341_pt1 | contig 23705 bp, 23 predicted proteins | sample LP_taG_7_FD_190184 | JGI IMG/M metagenome (GOLD analysis project Ga0257110, IMG submission 190184) | Marine microbial communities from Northeast Subartic Pacific Ocean, Canada - LP_J_2015_P26_10m | ecosystem: Environmental > Aquatic > Marine > Oceanic | place: Canada: Northeast Subartic Pacific...
GGATCTGATATTAGAGCGTTCTTTGCAACTAATAACAAACCAGGATCAATTCCTGTGTTTACTCCTTTCCCTGGTTATGCAAATCTTAATCAAAGAGGAGAAGTTATTGCATCTGAAAATAATAATGGCGAATCTGATTCGTTTATTACGAAATCAAATAATATTTCCTTTGACAGTAGATCACTTCAGTATAAAGAATATACGTTCACTATCGATAGATTGCCATCATTTAGAACATATAGAATTAAACTTGGGATGACATCTACAGGACAGTGTTTCGTACCAAGAGTAAAAGAACTTAGAGTTATCGCTTTAGCATAATATGGAATTTTATGAGATGAAAGGTCATAAGGATCTTGCAAGAGATCCAGAAACCAACGCAATCGTTAATGTAAATAATTTGGAATATACTCAGTATCTTTCAAGACGTGAAGTGAAAATTGAAAAGAATCAAAAAGTACAGACAATGGAAGAAGATCTTGCTAACGTAAAGAGTGAACTTAATGAAATCAAGTCGCTACTTAAGGAGTTATTAAATGGATCCAGATAGTATTGAACTAAGTAATCTATCAAAACAATTTGCTTATACTAAATTGGCATCACAGATAGATAGTTGTGATGATCGTGATGAATTAAAAAATATTGCAAAATCTTTTTGTAAACTTTATTACAAACAACAAGAAACAATGGCAATGATAGGTATACCTGATGGCATCTAAGACAATCACATTTGATCCAGATTCTGGAGTTCCTTATGGGTTAAATTTAACCATGTATGGAGGAGCAGATTTTTCTACAAATTTAAATGTTCTTAGTACATCAAATACTGCATTTGATTTGACTGGATATTCTGGATCATCTGCAATATCTAAAAGTGTTGCAGTTGGAGCTACTTTAGGAATAACTAGTTCACTGACTGTTGGATTTACCAGTGCATATGATGGTAAAATGAAATTATCATTGAGTGCAGTAAATACTAGAGGAACTGCAGAAGGAAGATATATGTTTGATGTGTTAGTAAGTAAAGGTTCTACAACTTATGCTCTTGCTAGCGGTAATATAATGGTTATCAATCCCGTTTCATCAGCACCCTAAATACAGTTAGGAAACTTGTGAATATATGGCACAACCAGCAAGTAGATCGGATTTAATCAATTATTGTAAAAGGCAGCTGGGTGCTCCAGTCCTTGAAATTAATGTTGCTGATGAGCAAGTAGATGATCTTGTGGATGATGCTCTTCAGTATTTTCATGAAAGACATTTTGACGGAGTAATTCAAACATATTTAAAATATAAAATAACTCAAGACGATATTGATAGGGGAAGAGGTAGAGGTGGAAATAATCCAATAGGAATTGTAACTACTACAGCAACTTCCACTGTTGGAATTACATCTACTTTTTCTTATGAAGAAAATAGTAATTTTATTCAAGTTCCTCCTTCAGTAATAGGTATTAATAAAGTTTTTAGATTTGATAATAGCACCATATCTGGGGGAATGTTTAGTTTAAAGTATCAACTATTTTTGAATGATTTATACTTCTTTAATTCTATGGAGATGTTGTCATATGCAATGACAAAAACATATCTTTCTGATATTGATTTTTTATTGAATACTGAATCGCAAATAAGATTTAATCAAAGACAAGATAGATTGTATTTGGATGTTGATTGGGCAAATGTTGCAGTAAATGAGTATATTGTTTTAGATTGTTGGAGACTTTTAGATCCAAACGATTTTACAAGGGTTTATAATGATTCATTTTTAAAAAAATACTTGACTGCTCTTATCAAGAGACAATGGGGGCAGAATTTAATAAAATTTCAAGGAGTTAAACTTCCAGGTGGAATTGAATTAAATGGAAGACAAATATATGATGATGCTGAGAAAGATTTGCAAATAATTAGAGAGCAGATGTCAAATACATATGAACTTCCACCTCTTGATATGATAGGTTGACGTTATGGTATTAAATCCATTTTTTACTCAAGGAACATCATCTGAACAAAATCTTGTTCAGGATTTAATTAATGAGCAATTAAAAATGTATGGGGTGGATATTTTCTATATGCCAAGAAAATATCTTACAGAAAATAGTGTCATAAGGGAAGTCATACAATCAAAATTTGATATGGCACTTCCTCTAGAAGCATATGTTGATAATTATGATGAGTACTCTGGTGCAGGAAATGTTCTTTCAAAATTTGGAATTGAATCAAAAGATGAAGTAAGACTTATAATTTCAAGAGAAAGATTTGAAACTTATATTACACCGTTGATTGAAGATCAATCAAATGTAAAATTATCTACAAGACCTAAGAGTGGAGATCTTATTTGGTTTCCCCTTGACGATAGAGTATATGAAATAAAAGATATTGAGTATGCAAAACCATATTATCAATTACAGAATCTCTATGTTTATGAACTATACTGCGAACTCTTCCGTCTGGAAGATGAAGTTATTGCAACTGGCGTAGATGAAATTGATAATAATCTCATAGGTGAAAATTATGATGGATCAACTGATGATGGAATCAATACCATACAAGGTCCAACTCAAACTCTGACTTTAGTTGGAACAGCAGTAACCTCAACAGCATTAACAAGTATTGTAAATGGTGCGATTAGATTTATTAGAGTGACAAATAGAGGTGGTGGATATGCAACCCCACCAAGAGTGGCAATATCTTCTGCACCTAGTAGTGGAGTAACTGGTGTAGCAACAGCAGTTATGATTGGTGGAATTAATGTTTGTAACTTGAATGCAAATCCAAAACTACAATCAGTACAGCAAGTACAAGTAATAAACACTGGATCTGGATATACATCTGTTCCGGGAGTGAGATTTATCTCAAATACTGGCACAGGAGCTGCAGGAATAGTTGGAATATCAACTACAGGAGGAGTTGGTATAGTAACTGTAAATGTCGCTGGATCAGGATATGTAACATCACCAACAGTAACATTTACTCCACCAAAACATGTCGGTGCAGCAGCAACTGCTATCCTAGATGCTCCCATGGTATCTACAGGAGTCAGTGTGACATCTGCACCCATAAGTATTGGTACATCGTCCTTCCTGTTCCCAGGAGGCACCACTGGTGGAGTATTCTATAGTACAGCACCTACGGTCACTTTTGCTTTACCAACAGGAACTGGAAATGCTGCCGTAATAACTTCAACATTATCAGATATTAGTCAAACTGGAGGAACTGTAGAGTCTCTTTCGATATCCTCCGGTGGTAAGTTTTACACTAGTGCTCCATTAGTAGTTGTAGCACATCCTGGAACAAGTTACGCGGCAGCAACAATAGGTCTTTCTGGAACAAGTATAAATCCAAGTTCTGTTGCTTTCAGTACAACAGGTAGAGCATATACATCAGCACCAACAGTTACAATTGGAACTGGTATTGGAACAAACACTCCAATTCAAGTTGCGGTTGGTATTGCAACAATCAATTCCATTACTGGTATTGTTACTGCTGTTTCTTTCAATGTATCAGATCCATGGGCAGTTGGAACTGGAGCTACAATTGGTTTAGGATACACAGTCACTCCAACAATTTCCTTTAGTGCCCCATCTCCAGTTCAAGCAACTGCTACTGTTACAGTATCTGCTGCAGGAACTGTTAACAGTGTAAGTATTGGAAACAGTGGATTTGGGTACATTTCTGCTCCTGTAGTTGCCGTAGCAGGTCCAGGAGGTGCTGAGGAACAGTTTAGAGCACTTGGTGTTGCAACCATAAGATCCACATCAATTAAGACTCAAGGAACAATTGGTATTGGATCTACTTCAATTACTGGAATTACAACTACAAATATTATAGTTGGTGATAGAGTAAGACTTGGTGTTGGTTATAGTGATCTATACAACTTCATACCTACAGATACTTTTGTTACTACAATTGAATCAAATACTATATTCATGAATAACGCAGCAACTAATGTTGGTATTGCAACATCTGTATTTGAATTTGGTAGACAAAACTGTGGTGTTGTTACAGGTATTGCAGTTACATTTGGTGGTGGTGGATATTTATCTCCGCCAACTGTAACAATAACTAATGAAGTTTCTGAAAAAAATTATATAAATTTCCCAGGAATATCCACAGCAACTGGCATATCAACGATAAGTCCTGGTGGAACAGTTTCAAGTATCAATATTCTAGATTCTGGATATGGATATGTAATTGTTCCAGAGGTAACATTGTCCAGTCCAGAAAGCACTGGTTCTGGTACATTTATATTCAATGAAATCATTACTGGTTCTTCTAGTGGAACTACAGCAAGAGTTAGAACATGGGATGGATCAACTAATACTCTCGTAGTTGGAACAGTTGCTGGAGAATTTGTTGGAGGAGAAACCTTAGTGGGTTCAACTTCTGGTGCTTCTTATGAGTTACGAATTGTTGATGTGCAACCAGCAGATGATGGATTTGCTGACAATATCAATATAGAAACAGAAGCAGATAATATTATTGACTTTAGTGAGCAGAACCCATTCGGAATGCCCTAAATAAAAATATCTTATACTTTGAGATATTGTAGGATTAACAATGTTTGAATATTTTTACAACGAAATTTTAAGGAGGACCATCATATCTTTTGGTACTCTGTTTAATGATATTTCTATTAAGCATACAGATTCTGATGATAATACTGTTAGTGTTGTAAAAATACCTTTGGCATATGGTCCAACTCAAAAGTTTTTAGCAAGGATAGAGCAATCTCCAGATTTAAATAAACCATTTGCTATTACTCTTCCGAGAATGTCATTTGAGTTTACTGGATTAACTTATGACGCTTCTAGAAAAGTAACTACAACTTCAACTTTTGTAGTAAAAGATCCTAATGACGGAAAAGAAACTAAAAAGTCTTACATGCCGGTTCCATATAATATGCAGTTTGAACTTGCTATTATGTGCAAATTAAATGATGATGCTCTTCAAATTGTAGAACAAATTTTACCATATTTCCAACCAGCATATAATGTTAGTGTTGAATTAGTTCAAGGACTTCAGGAAAAAAGAGACATTCCTGTTATATTAGAAAATATTACGATGCAAGATGATTATGAGGGAGATTTTTCTAGTAGAAGAGTTCTTCTTTATACTTTAAGATTTACTGCGAAAACATATCTATTCGGTCCTGCATCTAAGGCAACCAAGGATATCATCAAAAAGGCTACTGTCAGTTATCTTACGGGTACAGATACTTCCAACGCTACAAGAGAGATTACTTATTCTGTAGAACCGAGGGCAATCAAGAATTATACTGGAAACGCAACAACAACTCTCGCAGAAGATATTACAAAAGCAAAAATATCATTCAATGTTGTTGATGCTAGTGGACTTACTGAAAATACTTATGTTGATCTTAATGGAGAAGAAATATTCATCACTAAGATAACAAGTAACAAAATTAATGTGAAGAGAGGTCAAGATGGAACGACTATTACTGATCACGTAGCAGGTGAAGAAATATTCATTATTGATGCTGAAGACACTGCATTAATTGAAACCGGAGATGATTTTGGATTTGATGGTGGATTCTAATGACAAAAAAATTTGATAACCTTAATGATACTTTTAATACCTCTGATGATGTAATTAAACCAGAGGTAATTGAACATAAAATTGAAAAAGTAAAAGAAGGTATTGATGATATTAAAAAAGATTATGAATATACTAGAGGAAATCTTTATTCTATTATTGAAAAAGGACAAGAAGCTCTTAACGGAGTTCTTGAACTTGCTCAAGAAAGTGAAATGCCAAGAGCATATGAAGTTGCAGGTCAATTGATTAAAAATGTTGCTGATGCAACAGATAAATTATTGGATTTGCAGAAAAAACTAAAAGATGTAGAAGAAGAAAATAAATCAAAAGGACCATCAACGGTCAATAATGCATTATTTGTAGGATCTACAGCAGAATTAGCAAAGATGCTCAAAGATGGATTAAAAGAGGACAATAAATAGAAAGATAGAGGAGATATATTAAAGTGGCACTAAAGAAGCCTTCAGATTTTTTTGGTAAGAATAAAAAAACTCACCTTGATGAAGTAAAGGAGAGTTATGATTCTGCGCGTCCAGAAAAAATAGAACAGGTTTCAGAGGCATTTGGAACGTTCAAAGAAAACTTAAATCATATACAATCATTATCAGATTTTACTTCTACTTTTGATAGTTTTAAAGAAAACTTAGAAAAAGTAGAAACTGTTTCTAGTGAAGTTAGTAGTATAAAAAATGAGATAAAAACATTAATTAAAAAAGAAGATTTAGATAGTGCTATGATGGCACAACTTCTTTTTGTAGATGAATCAATAACAAAAATTGAATCTAGAGTATCATCTGTTAATGGAAAGACTGTTGAAAAAATTAAAGAAGATTTTGTAAATCTTTCAAACTCAGTAGAATCTTTTCTTAGTATTGATGCGCCAAAATATAAAAAATTAATTTCAGAATCTGAAGTTAGAATAGATGGTAGGTTTGATACTTTTAAAACTAATGTAGAAGAAAACTTAGATACTATTAGAGTAGATGTAGGTAATGAAGTTACTGCTACTTTAGAGTCTATTGAAAGTGTAAATGAAAACACTATCAATATAGTTAAAGCAGAATTTAAAGAAACTGTTAGAGATGTCAATAAAAATGTAAGTGAATTAGTAGAAAAAGAACTTCCAAAATATAATAAACTTTTTGCAGAAACCGAGGTAAGAACAGAAGAAAAAATTAATGAGGTAATTGATTCTTACAAAAAAGATATTGAAGATCTTAATGCAAAGGTAAAACTGTTTACTGAAACAGAAATACCAAAGTATAGTAACCTTTTAATTGAAACTAAACTTAAATCTGAAAAAGAAGTAAAGGATTTAGAAGAAGAAGTCCTTTCTAAGGTTAATATATTATCTGAAAAAGTTCAACTTATTTCTGAAGGTGTTCCAGAAAAAACCTCAGAAAAAATACAAGAACTTAAAGATATAACTGATGAATATAAAGAAGAGATGGATTCTATCTCTAAAAAATATCAGTCTCTATATAAAGACTTCAAAAAAAGAGAAGTTAGTGAGAACAAAAAACTAGAAAAATATTCTAAGGATATTGAAAAATATCATAAGAGATTTAATTTTTTAGAAGAAACAGTTACTGAAGATCTTAAAGAAATTCAAAATGTTTTAGTAGCATCTAATAAAAGTTATTATTCCAGTTTAAAGACTGAATCTTATGAATTCAGAAATAAAATTTCTGAGCAGATGAAAGATCTTCAGATAGATCTTGTCACTAGTGAAAAGCATATTAAGAAACAGAATGATAATATTGAGGGTATTAGAGAAGAAATAAAGGAAGTATTTGATAAACTTCAGTTAGATTTATTAGAAGAAAAAAATAAAGAATTAGTTGATAAAATAAACCTCATTGAAGAAAAAATATCAAACTTCAATGAGAAAAAACTTTTAACTGAGGATAATCCGACTTTACCTGGAGATCCATCTACAAATAACTCTACAGATCCATTAACTCCATTAAATCAAAAATTTGCAACACTTGACGATCTTCAAAATCATTATAGAACATTCATTAATAGAATTCAGCAGCAAATTGCTACTATAGGTGGTGGTGGAGAAACAAAACTTCAGTATCTTGATGATATTGTTGGTATTGCCACTAACCTTAATGCATACAATGGAATGGTTCTTCAGGTCGATGTAAATGGACCTGCAGGGAAGAAATTTAAGTTTGGTGGTGGTGTTGGTGCTGGCGGAACATGGGCATCCAATTCAATTGGAATTAGTACAACTAAGAATATTGGTATTGGAACCACAACTGCGAAATCTGGTGTTGCATTATTTGTTGCTGGTGATATTGAAGCAACAAACGTCAATGTTGCAGGAACAATTACATATGAAGATGTAAAGAATGTTGATTCTCTTGGTCTTAGTACATTTAGAAGTGGAATTGAAGTTAGAACTGGAACTGCAACTACAGCACTTTTAGTTCAGGGTGATGCTAGAATTGTTGGTGTTCTAACAGTTGGTAATGCTTCTGTTACTATTGATGGTGATAACAATACAGTAAGTGTTGGTATAGTTACGATTACCAACTCTGAGGTCATTCTTGGTGATAACGTTACTCTTAATGCTAGTGCAACTGGTATCAACTCTGCACCAAACGTATTATATGTTGCTAAAGATGGTATCGACACCAATAACGGAACGTCGATTGATAATGCAAAGTTGACTATTGCAGGTGCTGTTTCGATAGCACAATCAGGAACAGTTATTAAAGTTTTATCTGGAAACTATGTTGAAAATAATCCAATTGAAATACCAGCATTTGTTGGATTAGTAGGAGATGATCAGAGAACTGTCAAGGTATTACCAAATACTGCAACAAGTGATATATTCCATGTAAACAAGGGATGCAAAATTGCTAACATGACCTTCTCTGGTCACACTGCTCCGGCAGCTGCAGTTGCATTTCCTACAGGTATAGCAACTAATGTTGGTGGTGGTAAGTGGAAAGGTCCATATATTCAAAACTGTACTAGTGATACTACTACTGGAACGGGTATCTATATTGATGGAGATAAGGCAGAGAAAACTAAATCTATGAATGTTGATGCTTTCACTCAATATAATCAAGGTGGTGTTGGTGTTGCAGTTACAAATGAAGGTTATGCACAATTAGTTTCTGTATTTACTATTTGTTGTGACAAAGCGATTACCGTTCATAAAGGTGGACAAGCAGATTTAGCAAATAGCAACTGTAGTTTTGGAACTTTTGGTTTGGTTGCAAATGGTTTGAGTGATCAACAGTTTATTGGAACAGTAACTACATCTGCAAGTTCTACTCAAGATAATATAATTATTAATGTTGGATCATCAACTACAAGACCCTATGATGGGCAGGTAGTTTATTTTGATCAATTATATAAGTCCGTAAAATCTATCACAATAACTAATGGAGGAAGTGGATATACTTCTACCCCATCAGTAACCATCACATCCCCTACAGGTCCAAATGGAGAGGTAGCATCTGCTTTTGCCACTGTTGAAGGTGGTGTAGTAACAGAAATAGATATCATTAGTAGTGGTAGTCAGTATACAAGCACTCCTACCATCACCATCTCTGCTCCAGACTCAGGTGCAACATCCACTGCCACAGCAAATATGGCAGATACTTATTACACAATAAATAGTTCGACTCCAATAGTTTCTGGAATTACTACATTAACTCTTGCTGAAAATCTTATCAATACTGTTGGAGTAGCATCAACAGCATACTTCTTCCAACAAAGTAAAATTATTGCAAGTTCGCATACTTTTGAATATATTGGTTCTGGAAACACTATCACATTAGCTACACCCAAACGTGGTGGAGTTACAATTCAAGCAAATGAGGTTGTAAGTGAAAATGGTGGAAGAGTAATATATACCAGCACAGATCAGGCAGGTAATTTTAGAATTGGTGACGATTTACAAATAAATCAAAGCACTGGAACTATTAGTGGAAGAGCATTCTCTAAGAGTTTGTTCTCAGAAATAACACCCTTTATTTTAGCACTCGGTTAAATGGCACAACTAGCACTTAATAGGTTTAAAACTAAAACCTTAACTCTGACTACTGATGATCAGACTGTATATACTGCACCTTCGGGATACACTGGCATTATTTTATATGCACATATTACAAATTATGCTTCATCTGCAACTACAGTAACTGTAAAACATGTTAGATCTGGCACTGAAACTGAAATTATTAAAGAAGCAAATGTTCCAGTCAATGATGCATATATTCCTTTAGATGGGAAATTAGTTTTAGAAACAAATGATTCAATAAAATCTAGTGCAGGCGCAAATACAACATTAAAAATTATTTTATCTGTTTTGGAGACAGCAAACTAATGCCAAAACTTCTTAGTACCGTCAATGGATCATCCCAAGTAGGAATATCTAGTGATGGAACCAACTTAGGTAATATGACTAGATTAAATTATGAAAGTAATAGAATTAAATTGGATGTTGCTAGTGGTATAGCGACAGTATTCAGTGATCCCCTTACAATCGTAGGTTTATAATTTATAAATATATTTGTGAACTATTACAAATATGAAAAACGGAAAGTGTTCTGCAGGACAATACTACTGTTATACCGATAAGGTATGCAAACCTATTCCTAAAGGGTTTAAGATGGTCGGTCGTGCTGGATATCTTCGTAAGGAGAATGGTCATTCTGTGGATGATGATGAGAATAAGAATGGAAATGGTTCCAATGGGAATGGAAATGGTTCAAATGGTAATGGTTCTAATGGAAATGGAAATGGTGGAGGAGTAAGTGAATCGAAAAGTGGTGATTCTTCTCTGCGTGACTGGTTTGGCAAGAGTAAGTCTAGTGATGGCAAGCCTGGTTGGGTTCAACTGGGTGGGAAATACGCTGGAAAACCTTGTGCCAAGCAACCAGGACAAACAACAAAACCAAAGTGTGGTTCCAGTAAAATGAAACGTAATCTCTCTAAAGATGAGGAGCAAGCAGCGTTTCGTAGAAAGAATTCAAAAGATCCAAATCCAAATAGATCAGGGAAGGCAATTAACGTGAAGACTGAAGAATTTACAACCTTACCACTCCAAGTTGAAGTTCCTACTGAGATTAGAGATTTCAATCTTGGGTTGATGTTCCGTGAGAGTTTGGATATTAATAGTGGAATGCTATTCATTTTTGATGAAGTTGCAGAACAGTCTTTCCATATGAGAGAGACAAAAATTCCTTTAGATATTGCTTTCATTACAGAAGAAGGTATTATTGAAAGTATTAAAAAATTAGAACCATTTGATGAGAGTTCAGTTGCCTCTAATGGTGATGTTCTATGTGCATTAGAAGTTAATCGTGGATGGTTTACTGAAAATAATGTAGAAGTTGGAGATGAAATTGATATTGAGGAAGCAGCAGGAGAAAAAGATGCTTGCTATCATAAAGTCAAGTCACGTTATTCCGTATGGCCTTCTGCATATGCATCAGGTGCCTTAGTTAAGTGCCGTAAAAAAGGTGCTGCTAACTGGGGTAATAAAACTAAAAAAGAAGAATTTATAAATTGGAGAGATACTTTTACTCCAACCGAATATGAATCTATAGATCTAGTTACACCAGAACCTTTACAACCAACTAAAGGAATTGGAAGTAAGATGCTTGATGAAAAGTGTTGGAAAGGATATACCAAAAAAGGTATGAAGACTATGTTTGGTAAGAGATATCCAAACTGCGTGAAGAAAGAAGAAGTTGAACAAATTGATGAAAAGAAAGGATGTGTTCATACTCACAAAGGTGATGAGTGCCCAGTTCATGGTAAAAAAGAATGTCCAGCACTTGAAAAAGTAGATGAGGCAGTAAGAATTCCAGCAAAAACTGGTAATATTATAAACACTGTTTTTAGGTTTAGAAGTTCAACTATTATGTTGAAGATATTCTTCCCACAAACTTCAGTACCTAAAAAATCTGATGTTCAAGATCAGATTGAGAAAATTTATCCAGGTGCCAGATTACTGACTTACATGGTTTCAGACTATGAACCAGGGCAACCGATTCTTCATGCAGAAGGTGCTGCCTGGACAAAATCAGCAGGTAAAAACAAAGAAGGTGGTCTTAATGAAAAAGGACGTAAGTCTTATGAAGCAGAGAATCCTGGTTCTGACCTGAAAGCACCGTCTAAAAAGAAGGGTAACAAAAGAAGAGCATCATTCTGTGCAAGAATGAAAGGTATGAAGAAAAAATTAACTTCGGCAAAAACTGCAAGAGATCCAGATAGCAGAATAAACAAATCATTAAGAGCTTGGAATTGTTGAGGTTAGTATATGAGTGAAGTATATCTTGGTAATCCTAACCTAAAAAAAGCAAATACTGCTATTGAATTTAGTCAAGAAGAAATTCTTGAGTTTATGCGATGTAAAGAAGATCCTGTCTATTTTGCTAATAACTACATAAAAATCGTTTCTTTGGATGAGGGTCTTACTCAATTTCATCCATATCATTTTCAAGAAAAACTAATTAATAATTTTCATGGAAATAGATTTAACATCTGCAAAATGCCGAGACAGACTGGTAAAAGTACTACAGTTGTGTCTTATCTTCTTCATTATGCGGTATTCAATGACTCTGTTAACATTGGCATCCTTGCTAACAAAGCAGCGACTGCTAGAGAACTTTTAGGAAGATTGCAGACTGCATATGAGAACTTGCCCAAATGGATGCAACAGGGTATTATTGCATGGAACAAGGGATCTCTGGAGTTAGAGAATGGCAGTAAGATATTGGCAGCTTCTACGTCTGCAAGTGCTGTCCGAGGCATGTCGTTTAATATCCTCTTCCTCGACGAATTTGCATTCGTTCCAAACCATGTTGCAGACTCGTTCTTTGCATCTGTTTATCCTACTATTACTTCTGGTAAAAACACCAAAGTAATTATTGTATCTACCCCACACGGTATGAATCACTTCTACCGAATGTGGCATGATGCAGAAAATGGAAGTAATGAGTATATTCCTACAGATGTACATTGGTCAGAAGTTCCTGGTAGAGATGAAAAATGGAAATCAACTACTATAGCAAATACTTCAGAAGCACAATTTAAAGTTGAGTTTGAATGTGAGTTTTTAGGATCAGTTAATACATTGATTGCTCCAAGTAAATTAAGAACTTTTGCTTATGATAATCCTATTCAAAGAAATGCTGGATTAGATGTTTATCTTCTCCCAGAAAATGATCATGATTATGTGATGACAGTTGACGTTGCAAGAGGAGTTGGAGAGGATTATTCTGCTTTTGTTGTTTTTGATATTACAGAGTTTCCACATAAGATAGTTGCAAAATATAGGAATAATGATATAAAACCAATGTTATTTCCAAATATCATTTATGAGTTAGCAAGAAATTATAATAGTGCCTATGTATTATGCGAAGTCAATGATATTGGCGATCAGGTTGCAAGTATTTTACAATATGATCTTGAATATCAGAACCTTTTAATGTGTTCCATGAGAGGAAGAGCAGGTCAAGTTGTTGGTCAAGGATTTTCTGGTAAAAAAACACAATTGGGTGTCAAGATGTCCAAGACTGTAAAAAAAGTTGGATCACTTAATCTCAAGACCCTTATTGAAGAGGATAAACTTATCTTCAACGATTATGAAATTATTTCTGAATTAACAACCTTTATCTCAAAGCACAATTCTTTTGAAGCAGAAGAAGGTTGTAATGATGACCTTGCTATGTGTCTTGTCATTTATGCATGGTTGGTCCAGATGGACTACTTTAAAGAACTAACCGATCAGGATGTTAGAAAAAGGTTATATGAAGAACAAAAAAATCAAATTGAACAGGACATGGCGCCGTTTGGATTTTTGAATGATGGATTAGGTGAAGATAGTTTTGTTGATGCTCAAGGTGATCGTTGGTCTAATGCTTCAGTTGGTGAATATGGTGACATGTCCTACATGTGGGACTATCGTTAATGGATTTAGATGGTCAAATAAAACTTGGTCACCTTTTGCTACAAGATAGAAAATGTAGATCCTGTGGACAACTAAAAAATCTTGTAGAAAGTTTTTACAGAACTAGAAAAGATAGAGGACCAGTTGCTTCATCGTATTCGTATGAGTGTAAAGAGTGTACTATAACAAGAATAATAGAAACAAAAAAATCTAAAGTTAGTAATTGTGAATATCCAGATTGGTAGTTCACGTCATGTTTCCCCTATGAAAAGTATCTTTTTAATAAATATTTCTAAACTGAGATCACGGAGAATCAAAACATGGCGACTCCTCAATTATCTCCTGGAGTATTAACCAGGGAGGTTGACCTAACAGTAGGAAGAGCTGATAATGTCTTAGACAACATTGGTGCAATTGCTGGACCTTTCAAAATTGGACCAATTGACGACCCAATTGACATTTCTACAGAACAAAATCTTATCAATACTTTTGGTAAGCCTATGTCAACTGACTCACAGTATGAATACTGGATGAGTGCATCTTCATATCTTTCATATGGAGGAGTCCTTAAGGTAGTAAGAACAGATGATACTAACCTTAACAATGCTAATGCCGGTGTTGGTATTGCATCAACTACTAGTCTTAAAATAAAGAACTATGATGATTATATTGGTTTCTATACTGGAGCAACCAATTTTACTTATGCTGCAAAAAACCCTGGAACTTGGGGTAATGGATTAAAAGTTTGCACAATTGACGACTTTGCTGACCAAAGAGTTGGTGTTGCAACAACTGCTCTTAGTCTTGCTGGCGCAACTATCGGATTTGGTGTAACAGCATCATTAGACAATGCAGTAATTCCTGGTACTGGAAGTACTTCTGGATTCACTGGATTCCTGAAGGGCATAATTGTTGGTCTTAACACAGATGCTAGTGGTGGTTCTAGTACAATTGATATTAAAATTGTTTCTCGTGTAGAAACAGTTGGTGGTGGTGCAACAGAAACTGCAGTTACTTATCAAGAAGCTTCTGAAACAAGAGCATTTGGAACAGGTACAGCACTTCACTTTGTTAATAATGCTGGTGTTAATAGCACAGGACTTGGAGCTGCATCTGCAGTTTATACCCCAGTTACTGCAGTTGACTGGTATGAGCAGCAAACTTTAGGTCTTACAAACGCAACAACTTTCTGGAGATCTATTGCTCCAAGACCTGTTTCTAATGTCTATACAACAGATAGAAACGGTAAGAATGACGGAATTCACGTTGTCGTTGTTGATGATCAAGGAATTGTTACTGGTATTAAAGGTAATATTCTTGAGAAGCACGTTAACCTGTCCAAGGCAGGAGATGCAATCTCTAATGTAAATGCACCTCAAAGAATTTTCTACAAGGATTACCTTGCAGACTTCTCTGCTAACATCTATGCTGGTTATAATCCATCAAATGCATTAGATGCTTTCCACAATACAATACCTAGAGCAACTGGATTCTCTGCTAATTTTGTTCAAGTCACAACTGCAGATGGACTCTGGGGACAAGATGCTCAAAATGTAACATTTGCTGGAATCGGAAACGTTACATATACCTTTGGTGGTGGTGTTGACTATTCCGCAACTGGTGGAATGAAAGCAGAACTTTCAAACCTCATCACTTCATATGGACTCTTTGCTAATAAAGATGAAATTGAAGTTGACTACCTAATCATGGGTCCAGGTTGTGCAACTGAACCAGAATCACAAGCAAAAGCAAACTATCTGATCTCCGTTGCTGAAGACAGAAAAGATTGCATGGCAACAGTTGGTCCTCACAGAGGAAATTTAGTTAATATTACTAACACCAACACCCAGACAGAAAATCTAATCAAATATTTCAGTTCACTTTCTTCTTCGTCTTACGCGACGTTTGATAGTGGATATAAGTATCAATATGATAGATTTAACAACGAGTTCCGTTACATCCCAACAAATGGTGACATTGCTGGTCTCATGACTCGCACGTCAATTGTTGCATATCCTTGGTTCTCACCTGCTGGACAACAACGTGGTGTTATTAACAATGCCGTTAAACTGGCATATAATCCCAACAAAGCACAAAGAGATCGTTTGTATCCCGCAAGAGTTAACTCTTTCGTTACTACACCTGGTATTGGAACACTTCTCTTTGGTGATAAGACTGCACTTGGATATGCTTCTGCGTTTGACAGAATCAATGTTCGTCGTTTGTTCCTTACAATCGAACAAGCATTAGAGAAAGCAGCACAAGCTCAACTCTTCGAACTGAACGATGAGTTAACAAGAGCAAACTTTAAAAACATCGTAGAACCTTATCTTCGTGACATCCAAGCAAAGAGAGGACTTTTTGGATTTATGGTTGTTTGTGACAGCACAAATAACACTCCCGATGTCATCGATAATAATGAGTTTAGAGCAGACATCTTCCTGAAGCCTGCTAAGTCAATTAACTATGTAACACTTACCTTCGTTGCTACCCGTACTGGTGTTAGTTTTGAAGAAGTGGTTGGCAGAGTTTGATAGCATTATCTAAATAACAAAAGGAGGATTAAAAAATGCCACACTCTATCGAAAAAATCAAATCAACTCTGATTGGGGGCGGTGCCCGCCCTAATCTATTCCAGGTAGACTTAACGTCTTTCCCTGGATCTGGTGATAACGGGTATAGTTCAGATAATTTCTCTATTCTATGTAAGGCAGCACAACTGCCTGCGTCAAACGTAGCATCGATTGACGTTCCTTTTAGAGGTAGAATTTTCAAAGTTGCTGGAGACAGAACCTTTGATACTTGGACTGTTACAGTCATTAATGATAATGACTTTACTATCCGTACTTCTATGGAAGGATGGATGCAACAGATTGCACAATATGCTGATGGATCTGGTCTGCTCAATCCAGCAGATTATCAAGTTGATGCTGTTGTCAAACAATTCAGAAGAGCTGCATCCGATACTGCTGCAGTATCTGGTGATGGTCTTGAGACCGCTAAGAAGTATAGGTTCTATGGACTTTTTCCAACGAACATTGCTGCTATTGATTTGTCATATGACACAGCTGATACTATCGAAGAATTCACTGTAGAATTCCAAGTCCAGTATTGGTCCCCAGATGGCACTGCTGATTGATCTATAAATAGATCAGACTAAAGTTAACTTGTAATAATGGCATCCAAATTATTTGGGTTCTCTATTGAGGACACAGAACCACTATCTCCTAGTGCAGTCAGTCCCGTTCCTCCTAACAATGAGGACGGGAATGACCACTTTGCGAGTAGTGGTTTTTTTGGTACTCATGTTGATATTGAAGGTGTTTTTAAAACTGAGTTTGATTTAATCAAACGATATCGTGAAATGTCTCTTCATCCTGAGGCAGATAGTGCAATTGAAGATATTGTAAATGAAGCAATTGTATCTGACAGTAATGACAGTCCTGTAGAAATTGAACTTTCAAATCTTAATGCCAGTGACGGTATTAAAAATACAATTCGTAAAGAGTTTAAACATATTCTTGATCTTCTAGATTTTGATAAGAAGGCACATGAAATTTATAGAAATTGGTATATTGATGGAAGAATTTATTATCACAAAATTATTGACTTAAAGAAACCTGAAGAAGGAATTAAAGAGTTGAGATATATTGACGCAATGAAAATGCGTTATATTCGTCAACAAAAGAAAAAACCAAACAACGGTAGAAATAATTTATTGGTTAATAATAGAGATCAAAATCCTATGGATTATGATTTCCCAGAAATTGAAGAATATTTTATCTATAATCCTAAGACTGGATATGGCGGAAACCCCATGCAATCCAGTGCAAGTCAAGGAATTAAAATTGCAAGAGATGCAATTTCTTATTGTACATCTGGATTAGTAGATAGAAATAAAGGAACGACTCTCTCATATCTTCATAAAGCAATTAAAGCACTCAATCAACTTCGTATGATTGAGGACTCTCTTGTAATCTATAGACTATCAAGAGCACCAGAACGTAGAATTTTCTACATTGATGTTGGCAATCTTCCTAAGCAAAAGGCAGAACAATATCTGCGTGACGTTATGATGCGTTATCGCAACAAACTTGTATATGATGCAAACACTGGAGAGATTCGTGATGACAAAAAATACATGGCAATGCTTGAGGACTTCTGGCTTCCCAGGCGTGAGGGTGGAAGAGGAACTGAAATCACCACTCTCCCTGGCGGACAAAACTTGGGCGAAATCACTGATATTGAATATTTTAAAAAGAAACTCTTCCGTTCGCTTAACGTCCCACCATCACGAATGGATGGAGAAGGTGGGTTTAACTTGGGGAGATCTTCTGAGATCCTGAGAGATGAACTCAAGTTCACGAAGTTTGTCGGACGTTTGAGAAAGAGATTTTCCAACATGTTTAATGACATGCTGAAGACCCAATTACTCCTGAAGAATGTAATTACTCCTGAAGATTGGGAGTTAATGAGTGAGCATATTCAGTATGACTTCCTCTATGACAATCATTTCTCTGAACTGAAAGAAGCAGAATTAATGAACGAGAGACTTGCTCTTGTTGCAACTGCAGAACCATATGTTGGCAAATACTATTCGCAAGATTATGTTCGTCGTCATATTCTACGTCAAACTGATATGGAAATTCTTGAGCAAGACAAACTAATTGAAAAAGAAATCAAAGATGGTGTAATTCTAGATCCTAGTGTGCCAGTTGATCCACAAACGGGACAACCTTTAGATGCGGCAAGTATGGATTTAGGAAAACCTCAAATGGAACCTGAGATTGATGCGTCTTCTGCAGAACCTATAGAAATGCCTAAGGGTGGTGAGATATAAATATACCTAGTCGTTTAATATACAATTAAAAAATGGATGACCTTTTAGATATGATCATTGCGGATGAGTCACCATCTCAAATTAGTGATGCTATTAAAGATGTTCTTTATGCAAAATCTGCAGAGAGAGTAGACGCATTCCGTCCTTTAGTAGCAAATTCTACCTTTTCTGGGGAGGATCAAATCGAAGTTGAGGACGAAGCACCAGAAACTACAGATGGTGTTTAATTTATAAATAACTATTATAAATGAATTTTAAAGGATAATGGGACATAAACCAGTAGGATTAAATTCCTCTTTTGCAATCACTAGTGCAACCAATGTTCGGGGTGTTGACAAAACACCCCAACAGTCAGACTCTTTGAGAGTCGTGGCAAAAGGTGCAGGTTGTCACGTTGCCATTGGTACTTTTCCAACAGCATCAGCAAGAAATTATTATGTACATGCAGGTGAATCTGAAGTTATTTCTTTAGGATCAGTACAAACAAATAAAGTCGTAGGGGTTTCAACTACGGGAACTGACACTATTATTGATTTTGCTGAAGGAACTGGATCCCCTTTTGGTGCAGGAGATGCTGTTACATTATCCGTAATAGGGCAAAGTTATCTTAATTTTACTCATAAAATTGTTTCCTCTGTTGATTCTAGTGCTGGTGTTAATGGATTCTATAGTACAAGAATTGTTGTAGATCATGATTATGGTGTTGGGTATGCACATACCAATGTGATTGGACAGGCAGAATTGAGAGGTTCCTTTATGGTTGCTTCATTTGGCGACGGAAGTGGAACAATTCATTATCAACAAGTACAATCAAGCGGAGGAGCATCCTGATGAAACTTATTAGAGAAGAAATTGAATCAGTAAAATTTTTAGTTGAGACTACTAAGTCTGGCAAGAAATCGTTATATATTGAGGGAGTTTTCCTTCAGGGTAACATCAAAAACCGCAATGGTCGTATGTATCCCATGGAAACTCTCCGTAAGGAAGTTGCTCGATATAATGAATCAAATGTCAATTCTGGCAGAGCACTTGGAGAACTTGGACACCCTGATGGTCCTACTGTAAACCTTGACAGAGTTTCTCATAAAATTGTATCACTTAGAGAAAGTGGTTCAAATTTCATTGGTAAAGCAAAGATTTTGAATACCCCAATGGGTAAAATTGCTTCTGCTTTAGTTGAAGATGGAGTTAAACTTGGTGTTTCTTCCAGAGGTATTGGTTCATTGAAGCAGACCCGTGAGGGTGTTAACATTGTCGGTGACGATTTTATGTTGGCAACTGCTGCTGATATTGTTGCTGATCCATCTGCCCCAGATGCTTTTGTTGAAGGGATTATGGAAGGAAAAGAGTGGGTTTGGGACGGAGGGCTTCTTCGTGAGAAGTATGCAGAACAGACTAAAAATACAATTAACAATTTAGTATATCAGAAAAAATTAGAAGAACATAAGATAGAGTTATGGAATAACTTCTTATCTAATCTTTAATTTTATAAATAAATATAGTTTTAATACGGAAAAAAACGGAGAGTTCAAATGTCTCGTGGAGATTTACAAGAAATGGAAGTAAAGACACAGCAATCCCGCACCGCTGTTAATGCTGGAGCTGCAGCTGCTGATCCTATGCCCAAACTTACTACTGGTGGCACACCTGCCTCCTATGAAGATTTGGGTGGTCCTACACCAGAAAATTATAAGGTTGATGACGATTCAGCAAAGTTAAAAACTCCAGGTGGCAGCCTTAAGCAAGTTAAGGATGTAGTTAACAAAGGTGCGAAATCTGCTGATGCCATGAAGGGCATGAAGGAAGAGGAAGAAGTTTCCTCTGAAGAAACCATCGAAGAAGGAGAAGCAACTACTGACGAAGTTGTTGCTGAAGCAGAGACTACCGAAGATGAAGTTGTTTCTGAAGAAGAAGTAACTACTGATGAGGTTGTTGCTGAGTATGATGTTCAAGAAGACATCAATGCTCTGATCGCTGGTGAAGAACTTTCCGAAGAGTTCCAAGAAAAAGCACGTACAATCTTTGAAGCAGCAATCAATGCTAAAGTTGCTCAAATTAAAGAGCAACTAGAAGCACAGAATGCAGAGAACTTTGCAGAAGAAGTTGCTGCTGCTAAAGAGTCACTCGCAGAAAGAGTTGATTCTTATCTTGAGTATGTTTCTGACGAGTGGTTTGAAGAGAACTCACTCGCAGTTGAATCTGGTCTTAAGACCGAAATGACTGAATCATTCCTTGCTGGAATGAAGGGTCTTTTTGAAGAACATTATGTAACTATCCCTGAAGACAAATATGATGTGCTGGAAAGCATGGTAGAAAAACTTGATGATATGGAGACAAAACTCAACGAGCAGATCGAAAAGAATATCTCACTCAATGGCCGCCTCGCAGAGTCGGTTGCTGATAGTGTCTTAGATCAGGTTTCTGAAGGACTCGCGTCTACTCAGAAAGAGAAGCTCGCCTCACTTTCCGAAAGTGTAGAGTTTGAAAGTGAAGAACAATATCGTGGCAAACTGGAAACACTCAAAGAGTCGTATTTCAACTCTAAGAAAGAGTCTTCCAGTGCTAGAACTGAAACCCTCTCTGAAGGTGTAGACAACTCTGGTGCTAATGCAGTATCAGATTCAATGGCTGCATACATGAGAACCTTGGGTTCTTTTAGCAACAAAAACTGAATTTAATATTAAAATCAAACCGTAAACTTATTAGGTAACAGCAAATGTTCCAATCAGAACATCTGCAGGAAAAGTGGGCACCTCTCCTCAATCATGAGGGTCTTGATTCAATCAAAGACAATCACAAGAGAGCAGTAACCGCAGTCCTGTTAGAAAACCAAGAAAAGTTCCTTAGGGAACAACAAGCTTTTGCATCGTCAGGTTCATTCCTGTCTGAGCAACCAAACGTAAATACCGATCCTTCTGGAACTGGCAATGCTGGTTTCTCGGGTTCAGGTGCATCACCTGTTGCAGGTTTCGACCCCGTACTGATCTCATTGATCAGACGTTCAATGCCTAACCTGGTCGCATATGACCTCGCAGGTGTGCAACCAATGTCCGGACCTACTGGACTTATCTTCGCAATGCGTTCGAAGTACACCTCACAGGCAAACGCCAACGAGGCATTCTTCGACGAAGCAGATACCTCATTCTCTGGTCAGAACAAAGGCAGAAACCTGACTTCTAGTGCAACTGATGCTAATGCTGGTTTGGGTACTACCCAGGCACAAGCAGGAAGCAACCCAGGTGCTCTGAACCCAACTGGTACGGCATCTTCGACCGGATATGATGTCGGTCAGGGTATGACTACCCAATCTGCTGAAGGACTGAATGGCACTGGTGATGCAGCATTCAACCAGATGGCATTCTCAATCGAGAAAGTCACCGTAACCGCCAAGTCAAGAGCTCTGAAAGCAGAGTACTCCTTGGAACTGGCACAAGACCTTAAGGCAATTCATGGTTTGAATGCCGAGGCCGAACTTGCAAACATCCTCTCTACTGAAATCCTTGCGGAAATCAACAGAGAAGTTATCAGAACAATCTACAAGATTGCTGAACCAGGTGCTGGTGCTAACACTGCAACTGCTGGTGAGTTTGACCTTGACATCGACTCTAATGGTCGTTGGTCCGTTGAGAAGTTCAAAGGACTTCTATTCCAAATCGAGAGAGATGCGAACGCAATCGCACAAAGAACTCGTCGCGGAAAGGGCAACATGATTCTGTGTTCCGCAGATGTTGCCTCTGCATTGACCATGGCTGGTGTACTTGATTACACCCCTGCACTCAATGCAAACCTTAACGTTGATGACACTGGCAATACTTTCGCAGGTATCCTGCAAGGTAAGTACAGAGTCTACATTGACCCATATTCTGCCAACGTTGAAGCTAATCAGTACTACGTTGTTGGTTATAAGGGTTCTTCACCTTATGACGCAGGTCTATTCTACTGCCCATACGTTCCTCTTCAGATGGTTCGTGCAGTTGGAGAGAACACCTTCCAGCCCAAGATTGGCTTTAAGACCCGCTACGGCATGGTCGCAAACCCATTCGCAGAAGGAACAACTGCTGGAGCAGGTCGTCTCCGTGTTAACAGCAACCGTTACTACAGAAGAGTTACTGTTAAGAACCTCATGTGATCCATCGGATACACATTTTTTCAAGACCTCCTTCGGGGGGTCTTTTTTTTTATCTCTAAATAAGAATGTAGAGAACTAAGTAACATGCCTTTTCATATTAAAACCCCAAGTGTCATGAATCCCACGATTGGTGACGTATATTACAAAGGTGACAACACCTGGTCAGAAACTTATGCCGATAGAAAAGTTTATACAAATGAGTCAGATGCCGATGCTGTAAAAGCAACTACGGTTACTACCAATGGAGTAACATATGCACCTAAGCATTTTGCAAATTCAACAGTAGTTAGTGAGTAATGGCAACTAGAAAAAAACCAGCAGAAAGACCTGGAACTCCCATTGAAAATAGAAATTTCTTATCACCAACTGGTTTTAAGTTTGCATTAAAAAGAAGTCCTGCTGCAGCGTTTTTCTGCAACCAAGCAAATATTCCATCATTAGATCTTGGGATTGCTCAACAAACAAGTTATCTAAAAGATCTTGATATTCCTGGAGATAAGATTGTTTTTGGTGATTTAACTCTTAGATTTTTAGTTGATGAAGATCTTTTTAATTATATGGAGATTCAAAATTGGATAAGGGGACTTGGTTATCCTGAAAAATTAAGTCAATTAAGTGACTTAGATAAATCAGGAAAAATAACTGGAAATTTTGCGAAAAGAGGTGAAAACATTTATTCTGATGCTACACTACAAATATTAAGTAATAGTTTAATTCCAAAATTTCAGGTGATGTTTAAAGACGTATTTCCATATTCGTTATCAACTATTACTTTCGATGCTACTGATACAGATATCGAGTACTTTACAGCAGACGTAAGTTTCAAGTATACTATCTATGATATGCAGGATATGTCCGGAAACACTTTATGATCGATCTTGATAAACTTCAAGAGATGTGGGAAGAAGATTCAAAAATTGATAGAGACAATCTACATGAAGAATCTTTAGGAATCCCATCTCTACATGCAAAATACTTTGAACTTTATAATACTACCTTTCTTCTAAGAAAAAAAGCAGAGCAACAAAGAAAAAATATAAGACACGAACGATACGAATACTTCAGTGGTAAATCTGATCCTGATGTGTACATAGAAAATCCTTTCCCTAAAAAAATTAGAGATAAAGATACGATGCAAAAGTATCTTGATGCAGACGAAAAACTTTCTACAGTATGTTTAAAGATTGATTACTACGATACAATATTAGTATATGTTGAGAGTATATTAAAACAGATAACTAATCGTACATATCAAATTA
>Ga0257110_1000344_pt1 | contig 23596 bp, 16 predicted proteins | sample LP_taG_7_FD_190184 | JGI IMG/M metagenome (GOLD analysis project Ga0257110, IMG submission 190184) | Marine microbial communities from Northeast Subartic Pacific Ocean, Canada - LP_J_2015_P26_10m | ecosystem: Environmental > Aquatic > Marine > Oceanic | place: Canada: Northeast Subartic Pacific...
AAATTAGACAAAGGTTCCATAGTAGTGACAGACTGATGTGTTGGTTTGACTTTTTCAATCACGATAGTGAAAGAGTGAAGCGTGATATGACTGCATTTATGACAAAAGTTGTACCAATCATAGAGGAGGGAAATTAAATGGACAATAAAAGACAAATTACACCATCATCAGTCTCACCAGGTAGACCCGGTTCTGCTGTATTCCCTACTAACCCATTAGGAGAAAAACACGAAGGTATTGCTACAGGGAGAGATGTAGAATGGGAACCTTTAGTGGATTTTAGAAGAATGGATATTTCAGAGAATACAATCCATGGAGCTGTTGCTTGGGCTCATGGAAATGAGATTGTTCATTCATTTGGAGGAAATGTTCTTGTTTACGGTAGATCAATGATGAAACCACTAATGATGAAGGCTTTTGCAAAAGTATTGGACGATGAACTAAATTGGAAACAAAAGGCTATTTCATGTTCATCTCATAATGGTGATACTGAGCATGTAGCAGCTGCACAATCGATACTAACTGAATCAGAATGGGGACTTATGCAATGTCCCCTAGATGTTCCACTTATTCAATTTGGAAGACAGGTTAGAAGACCGAGAAGATGGTTCCATACATGTTCAGGAGAACATGCTGCATTATTGAAAGGTTTACGAAAAATGGGAATGAATAGAGCCGGCTATACGCTACCAAGTTCACCATGGTTTCCTATGTTTTTAGATGTCCTAAGAGATTACATGAACAAACCAAATTGGCAACCACTTAGAGTTGCTAAAGATGGTTGCGGGCTCCCTACTGTGTCCAACACTGTTGACGAACTTGCTGTGATGTTCGCAGGTCTTGCAACTAACAAAGATGAAGATTGGATATGGGAAGCGATGAATAAAAGTCCTGATTTAATAGGCGGGTTCAATCGTTTAGATTCTACCTGCTTGAAAGCTGGAGATGGAAAATTAATCGCTAAAGAAGGAGCCGATGGATTACTTGGATTATCTATAGAACATCCTGATTGGCCCGAAGGACTCGGTATAGTCATAAAAATTGCTCATGGTTGGAATTCACAAGCAACATGGTATGTGGCAAGAGCAGTTTTAGGAGTATTAGGTATTGAATTAAGAAATCCTTACCCTCTACATAGACAGAAAGCATTTATTGTTCCAGGAATAGTTCCAGAAAAATATCAAGATGCCTTAGAAAAGGTAGTGACATGGGATGAATGGGACCCTGATCAAGATAGATTCAACTTAGATTGGAATGAATACTCAGCAGGTATGACTCGAAAAGGCCCATTTTCTAATGAAGGCGGTTTGGAGGGATAGATTGAAACTCCAGAATTACATATCAGGTTTATTTATAGAGCCAGATTCTAAAGAATGGATGGATGATTATTCACCCGCAACGGGAGAAATAATAGGGCAGGTTCCAAAATCACAAAAAAGTGATGTGGATAGAGCAGTAAAGGCGGCGAAAGATGCATTACCTTATTGGTCATCTTTGACTAATATTCAAAGGGCTGATTGGTTAGATAAAATTGCAGATAATTTAGAAACAAAGTATGAAGATATCGCTCATTTAGAAAGTAAAGATACAGGGAAACCAATTTCATTAGCAAGAGAAGTTGATGCTTATCGTTCTGTTAAGAATTTTAGATTCTTCGGAGAAATGATTAGAAACTTAGAAGAGGAAAGTTTCGAAATGGAGGATGCTAACAACAGAGTAATCTACAAACCAGTAGGAGTCGGTGCTCTTATCACTCCATGGAATTTGCCACTATACTTACTTTCGTGGAAAGTTGCGCCAGCAATAGGAATGGGGAACACAGTAATTTGTAAACCAAGTGAATTGACGCCATTAACGGCAGATTTGTTGATGAAATCAATAGATGAGATAGGGTTGCCAAAAGGAGTCATAAATCTAATTCATGGAGATGGAATGGGAGCAGGTGCACCGTTAGTATCGCATGAAGATGTAGATCTTGTCTCATTTACAGGAGGAACCTCGACAGGCGCCAATGTCGCTCAGTCAGCTGCTGTATCGTTCAAGAAATTAAGTCTAGAATTAGGTGGTAAAAATGCAAGTATCATCTTTGATGACTGTGATTTAGAAAAAACTGTTCCAGGAGTTGTAAGATCGGGATTCTTGAATCAAGGACAAGTATGTCTTTGTGGAAGTAGAATACTTGTGCAAGAAAATGTATATGATAAATTTGTAGATAGATTTGTAAATGAGGTTGAGAATATGAAAATCGGGGACCCATCTAATGAAGACACAAAATTAGGTGCACTAATATCTCCTGAACACTTATCTAAAGTTGAAGAATATATACAAATAGCCAAAGATGAAGGCGGGACTATTCTCACAGGAGGATATCCTTGCTTACCAAAAGAATTTGAGAATGGAAATTGGATAGCACCAACAGTAATTGCAGATTTAGATGTATCATCACGCTGTTCAATAGAGGAAATATTTGGACCAGTTGTTACAATTCATAAATTTGTCAATGAAGAAGAGGCGATTAAAATTGCAAATAATACAAGATATGGTTTAGCAGGCAGTATATGGACTACTGACTTAGAAAAGGGAAATAGGGTTGCAGAGTCAATTCATACAGGAATGATATGGATAAACACTTGGCTTCATAGAGACCTAAGAGTCCCATTTGGGGGAGTCAAAGATTCTGGAGTGGGAAGAGAGGGAGGAAGATGGAGCCTAGGATTTTTCTCAGAAACAATGAATATTTGCACTAAATATGATTAATTAACGGCGATTCTTTCGCCCTTTTCCTCTTTTTGCTTTACCCGATTTGGAATCCCAATTTCTCCCTGGTTTATTAGACCAAGAACTTGTATCCACATCTGAATAATTACTCTTTTCTAATTTTTTTCTCAAACCTCTAGGTAATTCTTGAATTGATTGGACGTCAAGTTTTACACCAATATCTTGTTCAAGTCTACGTATTCCTTCACCTCCAGAACCTATAATCGATCCAATTGCAGAATCATCAACATAAATAGCAGCCGAAGAGTCTGTAAGGAATTTCGCATGTTTTATAGTGATACCTGTAAGTCTAGTAGCCTCTCGTTTAAGTTCTTCAGATGCTAGATTCCATGCAGGACTACCTCCATCTTCGCCCTGAGCACTTACAGGAACTACTGCTATTTCTGAGCCAAAAGCGAACATTTCATGAGTCAGACGATTCGAAGGGAATTCTCTAATCTCAATTACAGGACGGCTTAAATCAGATTCCATACCAGTAGGAGCTCTAACAACCATTTTTAGTTCTAAAACTTGATTTATCTTACCTTTTTCTATATGAATTACCGTATCTAATACTTGAGAAATCAGACCAAGTTCTACTTTACCAACAAGCCTTTGAATAGCTTGAAGACCACTATTTGCATGAGTTACTCCGAGAAGACCGACTCCTGCTAAACGTACATCACCAAATATTTCGAAATCTCTTGTTCGACGAACCTCATCGAATATCACGAAATCTGGTCTTAATAGAAAAATAATCTCTGCAGTTTTTTCTAAATCTCCTTCTAAAGGTGCATATTGAGTTACTCTTTGAGGTACTTGTAAGTCCCTAGGGGATTCCATTGTCTTTACCATGGCACCCATTTCAGAGTCAAGATAAGAAGCAATTGCTTGTGCAAAGGTAGTTTTCCCAGAACCAGGTTTACCAACTACAAATATTCCTCTGTGATGATTTGAAATTCTACTTATTAATTCTTGATCTAATTCGTAATCAGATAATTGTAAATTTGCTACCGGTCTAACAACAGTTATTTCCCAAGCATCTGAAAAAGGAGGCCAAGCACAACTAATCCTTAAATCTCCAATTTGCATTACTTTACAGCCATCCCTTTCAATCTCTATAAAACAATCAGAACGAGCTGGATTCTGATCAATTATTAATGATAAATCTTCAGAAAGAGCTTCTAAAGATGGTTTGTTCCATATATCACCCTCAAGTTCATTTAAGCTCAGAGATGAAATATGTCCACTCTTAACTCTGGGTTTACATTCAGCCTTCAAGAAAACGGTAGATACTGAATCATCTAATAATAATTGTTCAAGAGTTTCAGGTAAAAGTGGATGTTCTCCAAACGATGCCATATACCTAAGATAGGCTCTTTAGATTTCATGTTTGTCTTAATATCGAATATAATGCTCCAATAAGGCAATACTGTACATGTGTATTAAAGAAAAGCGGTAAGACTGAAAGTACAGTCATTTAGCCAAGGGTGATAATATGGTATCGGTTGGTATAATTGGCTTGGGAGCGTATGTTCCACCTAATGAAATGAGCAATGAAGATTGGATGGAATATGTAGATACTAGTGATGAGTGGATAACCACAAAAACGGGTATGAAAAAAAGAAGAATTGCCAACTCAGATATGTGTACATCTGATTTAGCAGTTGAGGCGTGTAAACAGGCCCTAGAAGATGCAAATTTAAAACCTGAAGATATTGATTTACTAATCTTAGCAACATCATCACCAGATGTACCATTATCCTCAACTGCTGGAATCATACAAGATAAATTAGGTTGTGTAGAATGCGCTGCTTTTGACATAAATGCTGTTTGCGCGGGATGGGTACATGCACTAGATATAGGGTCAAGATTTGCAGGAACTAGTGGATATCAGAATGTACTTGTGGTGGGGTCAGAAATATATTCAAGAATATTGAATTGGAAGGATAGAGCTACATGCGTATTATTTGGAGATGGTGCTGGCGCAGTTGTACTTTCAGAAGTAGAAAATGACAAGGGAATTTTAGGTTCTTGGTTGATGTCAGATGGGTCGGGATCTTCAGTAATTGAAATACCAGCTGGTGGCGTCCGTACTCCATTTAATTCAGAAGATTTTGAGGAAGGGAAACAATACTTCCATATGGATGGAAGAGCAGTATGGGATTTTGCTATTGAGGCATTCCCACAAGCAGTAAGAAATGCTTTATCAAAAGTAGGAAAGCATATAACTGATGTAGATTTAATCATACCTCATCAAGCGAATATAAACATAATTAAAGCAGGAATGGAAAACCTCAATCTAGGGATGGATAAAACATTCACTAATTTACACAAATATGGGAACACAGCAGGAGCAAGTGTACCAATTGCAATGCGTGAAGCAATGGATGAAGGACTGATTAAAGAAGGTACGCTAGTTGTTACAGCCGCATTTGGCGGTGGATTAGCATGGGGAGCCAACGTAATACAATTCTAGTAATTATGATATTGTATCCATCCACCAGTTGCTGCATCATGTCGAAGCAAAGTATTATCTGAATTTTGACACCATACTTGGCCAGTTTCATCAGCCCATACTTTCTGACCATACTCATTTACTGGTGTTCCTTCAGGTGGAGTAATTGTTTTTGGTTTAGGAGGACTAGGTAATTCATTTAGTAGTGCATCAATATGAGATGTGTCTCTTTCCACTTCTACAACTACCTCTTCTACTATATCTCCAGAGTCTGGTTCTTCATTAATAGAATCTAAATGAGTATCTAGGTTTGGAGTTTTTTCAGTCATCCCTTCGTGAGGATAATCAACTTCAATAACAGATTTCTTTTCATCTTTATTCTCTTCTAGATCAGTACTACTTCTTCGCAAAGTAATAACTCCTAAGTATCCAATAATTGCTAGTGTTAAGACACCTGCAGATACCGCTAAAATAAACTGGAAATCATTTTGGAAATACTTGAAATTAGGATGAGAATCTGATTCATCTCCTTTTCCATCACCATCTGAATCAAGCCACTCAGAAGTATCATTGGGGAACATATCTTCTGAATCTATATAACCATCATTATCACTGTCCGCTAACAAAGGATTCGTCTTCGCTAATATTTCATCACTATCAGAAATACCATCTCCATCGTCATCAGTATCGGCATTGTTTCCGATTCCATCTCCATCCGTATCTATCCATTCATTAGCATCTAGACTACTCCAATCTTCAATATCTGAGAAACCGTCATTATCATCATCTAAGTCGATTATATCGCATTCCAAATCTAGATCTGTATCTAAAGGAATAGATTGCGACAAAAGTGGATTTGTTTCACATATTAATTCTATGGAATCTAACCAACCATCACCATCATCATCAGTATCTGAATTATCACCTATACCATCGCTATCGGTATCTGTATCCTCTGATGCGTCTATTGGGAAATCATCATATTGATCAAGTACCATATCATTATCATCATCATTATCTTCTCCAAAGTCTTGACAACCATCACTATCTACATCTGTAGATAAATTACTAATCCATCCAATTAGCCCCGGAGTACAATCGTCAACAGAATCTAATCGACCATCGCCGTCATCATCATTATCATCGGCATCAATAATTCGATCATTATCGGTATCTAAAAAGCAGTCATCAACAGAGGTTGCTCCCTGAATAATGGTAATATAATTGGTTGGACATGCCCACAGGAATGTACTAGCAGTAGAATCAGTGTAGAAATCAAATGGATTTATTTGCTGAGATGTTTGACCTTCGTCTGACACATAATATCCTGCATCAGCATCTATACAGGATGATTGAGCTGGTGACGGCTGATAAGTTCCTTCATAACAGGGTGTTTGACTTTGGGACATATTACCAGTAACGAAATAACCTGATTCAGCAGAAATACACGCTGTTTGCGCAGTATCTGGCTGATATGTTCCTTTTATGCATTCAATATAATCAGATTGACCGAGATTTGCTACAAACGTACCTTCAGGAGAATCTAAACAAATACTTGAACCCTCAGATGGTTGATAAGTTCCTTCTAAACAAATATCTTGAGATGACGAGCCTTCTGAAGAAACAAAATATCCTGGTTCTGCAAAGGAGCAGAAACTCACATTAGTTGCTCCAAATAGAGGATTATAAGTCCCAATAGGGCATGGGACTTGTTGGTTTGCAGCAGACGAAGAAACATAATATCCAGGATTAGAATTATAGCAACCTAATTGTGCAGCTTGTGTTTGATAAGTCCCTGGAGAACAAGCAGTTTGATTTGATGACCCCTGAGTATCTACAAAGTACCCTGAATCTGCATCAATACAGGAGGGTTGACCTGTACTAGGCTGATATGTACCAGGGAAACAGATAGATGGTGATGAAGAACCTGAGTTTGAAACATAATAGCCCACACCTGCCTCTAAACAAGCAGATAAATTATTTGATCCAATATTTGGATTATATGTACCTGGAATACAGGGTGTCTGTGAAGGTGAACCTTCAATATCCACATAATGACCAGAAGTTGAATTTAAGCAACTTGTACTCGATGTTGAAGGTTGATAAGAGCCTAAATCACAAGGAGTTTGAAACGCTGAGCCGTTGTTAGGGACATAATTGCCAGGTGATGATTCAATACATCGAAATTGACCAATAGAAGGTTGATATGTTCCTAAATCACAAGGAGTTTGGAAAATAGATTGTAGACCGGATGAATAGTTTCCTTGACTTGCATTAATACAATATGATTGACCTGTAAAAGGTTGATAATTACCTGGAGTACAAGGGAATTGATTTGTAGATCCTGTAGTTGGCACATAATTTCCGGGAGAGGCAAGTATACAAGTTGTCTGAGCGGTATTAGGCTGATATGTCCCGTTTGAACAAGCAATTTGGTCAGGAGAACCATCAGATGATGTATAATAACCTGCATCAGTATCTATACAGAATGTCTGAGCGGTTTGATTTTGATAAGTACCTGCAAGACAAGATTGCTGATTAGTTGCGCCGATAGTGTCTACATAATGTCCTAAAGAAGCAGGTATCTGAATGAATGAGCCAAATGCTCCAGTATAATGTCCTAAAGATGTAGTTAAACAACCAGATTGACCAGTTAGACCTTGATATGTACCTGGTGAACAAGCTGTCTGTGATAAAGCACCAGAATTAGAAACAAAGTATCCTTGGGCGGCATTAATACAAAAGGAATTACCAGAGGTAGACTGGAATGTACCAATTGGACATAAAACTTGATGAACACCAATTTCAGCATCTATGCTATTGGAGATATCGCCCAATAAAGAAGAGTCTTCGACATTAAAATAACTTAAATTCATGTAGTACAAACCAGTAGAATTTATTCTCTCAACTTCAATAAAAATAGTCCGTTCAGATGAACTAGAAGTAGCATTTGTGGTTACATCTTCTGAAGTTAATTCAATACTATTACTTGAATCAATAAGACCCATGGAAGAATTATACAGAGAGATTGAAATCTCTGCAGATGAAGATTCTGCATCTATAGATACCCCATAGAACTTAGCCAAATCAATCTTAAAATAATCATGCGTATCTGATACCGAACCAATACGTGCAGTATAACTAGCACTAGTAGAACTAAGATTGGTTGAAGTATTATATGAGTTACCTGAATCTCCGGTTGTAAGTGAAACAAAACTACCAGGATTGGATAATAAACACGAGGTAGAACTGATTGCATCCTGATAATATCCTTCTGGACAAATTATCTGAGAAGACGCGGCTATCGAATTAACATAGTGGCCAGCAGATGCACCATAGCAAGAAGATTTACCAGTTTGACGTTGATATTCACCAAGAGAACATGCTGACTGATATAATGCTGAGAAAACGGAGTAATGACCTACCGAAGATTCTGTGCAGCTAATTCTTCCCCATGAACCGAGATCACAATTCATCCATCGAGCAGGATTATTTGGATATGGATCATTTGGTGACGGTACGCCATCGCCATCATCATCGCCTGCCATATGGACATCTAAGAGATTGAATATTCCATCACCATCCATATCTTGGTCTGAAAAAGAAATTTCAGAACCATTATTAAAATTCATAGGATAAGGCAAAATTAGAGGACTCGTTGTGTTGTCAAATTCACCATCTTGATTACCCCAACAATAGATATAATATATATCAGATATTGAACAAGTTGACTCCGAACCTGAAGAAACTGCAATCATATTTTCAGAGGAATTAATTGCGGAAAAATCAACATATTGAGGTGAATTGGAATTTGAACCAGTACATCCACTGGATGGAATTACAGAAGAACACTCTCCATTTCCAAGTTGCCCGTAAGTATTAATTCCCCAGCAACTAATTGAACTATTATCCAGTATAGCACAGGTATGAGAATTTGTACCGTCGATGGAAACAGCATATCTTCCAGCATCTAATGATAATGAAACAGAACCATTAACAGGAATTCCATCAGGAGATGAAATAGTATATGAATCCCCCCAACAACTAATTGAACCAGCTGAAGAAAGTGCGCAGACACTGTAACCAGGTGTGGTAATTGAAACCACATTACCGATAATCGAATGATTTACGATTACTGGAATATTACTATCGGTAGTAGTTCCATCAGCAAATATACCATATGAATTATCCCCCCAACAAGAAACTTCACCCGTATTTAGTAAAGCACAAGTAAAATCTAACCCTGCAGATATAGATACTGCAGTTTTGTTGATACCAAGATTAACTGATATAGGTGCATTTCGATTACTATTTGAGCCATCTCCCAATTGCCCCTTGTTATTCCTTCCCCAACAAGATACAGAACCATCATCTAGAATAGCACAAAAATGAGTGTTTCCTTGGCTTAAAGCAGCAGGAATCTTGCCATTAAGATCTACATATCCACTTAATAATTGTTGATTTCCTAGACCAAGTTGACCATAATTATTCAGACCTGAACAAAAAAGACTGTAGTTTGTAGAAATAGTGCATTGACCAGATATCGAAATGACATTATTCTCAGAAATAATTGATGTACCATTAACGAAAGACAATAGAGAACCATTATCAAGAACTAAAGTAGGGGAACCTGAATTAAGTTCAAAAACTGCATCAGAGAATACATTTCCTCTTTCAGAACCGGGTGAATTAATTCCTAAAATCGATCTACTTACAGAAAAATTATCTTCTGAATTTGAGTTTACTTCATCCGGTGCATCAATGAAATTAAGAATTGGTACGCACAAAAATAGTAAACAAATTGTGATAGCAAGAAGCTTTTGCAATGGCATATTACTCGACATACAGGCCTAGCGTCCATCTTGAGACTATGACTATTGCTCTAAATTGATATCTTGATGCATCAAATTTTTAATACTTTTTTTGCTAACAAAGGCATTTCTAAATCTGACATAATGAATGCTTTTTCGACTGTATCAAAAGGCGAATCTGATTTACGACTTGCTTTCGCTCGTGAACTAACAATTCTCCAAGCTCCCTTCTTACCAATTCCTGGAATTGCCTCTAATTGTTGCTGAGACACTGAATTAATATCAAGGCCTAATTCTACACCTGAAATACTTCTCATCCCATGTCCTGTCACTAAAATATCTGAATCAGTTTCAAGTGGTATGTGATAAGGAACACCGACTAGAATGGGATAAGCTCCTATTTGTCTACCGAAAGTGATTCCCGATTTACCATATATTGATTTATCTCTATGAATTGGATTTAGAACTTGTTCTGGTCGACGAATTCTATCATCATGAGTTTCCCACCAAACATCATTCAATACTGATCCAAGAGGAAACATTTCTTCGAGTAAAGGTTTGTCAATATTCTCACGTACTTTTTTCTTGAATGAACGGAAATCAGATTCAGAAATTTCTTGGAAACCCTGGCCTTCGACTTGTCGAATATTAATACGTCTTAACCACATTCCTTCTGAACGTAAATCGTTTAATAATTTCATGTTCATATCATAGCTATGTTTAGTTTCACCATTAAGTCCGGCTATGAAATTGAGTCCGGGAAGAAGTTTTGGTAGCCCTCTCTCGCCCCTTACTCGACCAAAATCGTTAATATGGCGTATAGCAATCTTCAGTTGTTCAGAATCACAATTTAACCAATTCATCTCATGAACAGTTGGGTCAGCAGATTCTAACCCAAAAGAAAGAACTGCTCCATCGCTAAGAGTATCAATCATAGATTTAGTAATTTCAGTAGATGGTTCAATATTCTCTGCAACAATTGAAGGATTACCATTATCTACATGTAATATGTTCAATCTTTCATCTTCTCGTGCACCATAAAGAACTTTAGAAATTGGGTCCGGATTTGGAATGGGATATTCGAGATCTCTGACTCCTTCTGCGCGATAAGTGTAGATATCTGTTGCTCCTCCAATACGTATATTTGTAACACCAGAATCTATAGCACCAGATATTTCTTTCAATATATCTTCTTCACTACGCCACAAAGGAACTCCTTTTTTGGGTTCGATACAAAATTTACATCCTCGCTTGAACCTAACACATCCTTGGTAAAGTTCGATTTCATATGTTAAAGGACCTGCACGACCATCATCCGTAAATAAATCGGGATGATTTTTTACTGCCTTAGATGTAGAGCCATTTTGAGCCCATAAAGTCCATTCATCTTTTGTTCTTTTACTATGTTTCCAGATACCCGTTGAAATATAATGATTCAAAGAAGCATCAATATCGTTAACTGCACAAAAAAGATTAGAACGTAATGGAGTCCAGCCAGAATAACGCCAATTTTTAATAGCCCAACCCCCACATAATATTGGCTGATCATTTGGGAAAACCGCAAGAATTTGATCTAATTCTTTCTGACTAATGGGTGTACCTCTAACATATTTCCCAGGAACAATTGAACCAGCAAGTACGATTGTTCCGGATAAATCAGATAATTCTCTGCGTAACCTATCTCTTTCATCCTTATCGTTGAGTAGATGTTTATACTTCAATCGCCATTGATCTATAGTCATATATGTATATTCAATACCTCTTGATTCGAGAACCCCACAGATATAACGAATGTGAAAACCTAGGTAGTTAGGTACTCCAAAAGCAGCAGGTTCATCTTCGTAGCCATCAATTACAAGCCACCCCTCCATATTAGATGGGGCACCTACGTCTACCATGAATAACTCGCTTATTTCTTACGGCGTGAACGATTTTGATTGGAGCTCCCGCGCGACTCATTAGATTCTTGAACACTAATTTTTCTTCCATGAAAATCAAAACCATTTAACTCTTTAACTGCTTTCTGACCTTCTTTAAGATTTGAGAATTTTATGAACGCAAATCCTCGAGATTTACCTGTTTCACGATCTTTAGCGATATGAACTTCTTTGAGTTCCCCATAGGTTGAAAATAGTTTCCTTAAATCATCTTCATTAGCATCCCAAGAAATACTCCCCACAAATAACTTAACTCCTGAATATTCGGCAGATTTTGCTCTAGCTGACTTCAATACTTCACGTTCAGCGGATAATTCTTCTTTAGTTGCAGTGCCATCATTCACCTTATTCATACAATCTCTACAACGGATTGGCTTCCCAGGAGTTGGTTTGAAAGGTACTTGTGTGGCACTAGAACACATAGTACAAGTGGTTTTGTGCATTTCTCTACGTTGACCGCCTGAACGATTACCTGAGCGATTATTATCGCGCATCTTAGAGACAGATGCTGGTATCTCATGATTAATTCCTCTTCTAAAATCTGCTAAAGGTGAAAGATAAGGACGGACTCCATCGTGTCCAAGTATCTTCTCAGCTTCAGATGACCAACGTTCACCTGGACGATTCAATGATGTAACATCTGAGCCCTCCGGAATTGAATATCCGTGACCAAATCCACTAGAAAGAACTCTATAACCAGAATAATCACATCTTGGACATGACACATTAAAATCAGGCAATAAATCACTTTTTTCTAGTACTTCACCGCATGGAGGACATATAGCATAAAGAACTCCTAATTCAGGATCTTCGCGAGTTGATGCTTTTAACATTGGTTCGAATTGAGTTATCTTAGCACGAACAATATCTCTAGAACGCATAGCATCACCTGCTGAAGGAATATATCTGTCTACAAAATCTGTAACATAGATATCTGCAAATAATTTTAGAGCAGGTATAGTTCTATGACCGCCTTCTTTATCCTCAATATGGAGAATTCTGATTTCAGCAGTTTTAGCATTAAGACGATTGACTTGCCCTATAACCACATCTCCAATTTTGGGTAAATTAGCGGTTGAACCTGAAATCTGAATTGAAATTATACCATTTTCTTGTACTAGTTTACCTGAAAGAGACGCTAAAGCACCAGATTCTGTAGAAATTACACCTTCTCCCAAGATTAATCCATCATCAACTACAACAGATGTTCCAGGCGTTACAAAGTCGCCTGCTGAAGCACTCATAGCGTACGCGACTGGTCAACCACGTATGAAGAACACGGATGTTAATAATCAAACATTTAGTTTGGGCATAAACGCCAGAAGCCTACTTTTGTCTTATCTCTTTGTCTTTTATGATGAGAATATTTAGCAGGTAAAGCGAATTCGGCTTCTCCATACATTTCTACGTCCCATCCTTTTGATTCGAAAAATGGACGAATATGGGTTGCATTAGAACTGTGTAGTAAATGAGCAACGGATCTATTTCGTAAAATTAGTTCTAAAAACGGTCGATCGGCTTTCTCTTTTTGCCTACCCCAAGGAGGATTACAAATTATTAGGTCTACTTTCGTGAAAGGCATACCTGAGACAATATGTTCATTAATTATTTGACTAGAATTTTGAATTTCATGATTGATTAAGTTCTTTTTAATGGCGTTACATGCTTCAATATCAGTTTCAACAAAAATTACTTCTTTGGCACCTAACTTCAGTGCTGCAATACCTAAAATACCATTTCCTGCACCTAAATCCCCAACTAATGTATTATCATCGATATCCCCAAATGAGACTATATCGAAAAGTAATCGAGATGCTAAATCACCGTCTGTAGAATACTGCTCTAAATCAACATCATTACAAGGATGAGGCTCTAAGTTAGAAAGAACCATAGCAAGACGACGAATTCTCATAACTCTTGCGAGTCGGTTTTACGTTTCAATGAATTCTAATTATTTCTTTGAAAAGTACTATCTAGAACTGTATTTGAATCATGTAGAATTCCGTCTGCAAGTATTAATTCTGCCAATAGCACCCCATAACCGGCAGCCCCACGAATAGTATTATCTGAAACCACCTTAAACCTCAATTTTTTGCCAATAACTTCTATTTCTCCAACTGACACTGCCATAGCAGAACAAAGATCTTGAGCAGGGTTCCTAGATTCTGAACCTGCCCATCTATCTTCATCGACATCTAATTTGCCATCAACAAAATTAATTATCTTAGTTGATGATGGCAGTCTTAAATCATGTGATTCAGACGAATAGTTTTGCCATACCTCAATAATTTCATGAGCACTTATTTCATTAAGAAAATCTATCTCAATCATTGCTAAATGTCCATAATCACGATTAACACGTGAGCAAGAAACTGTAACATCGATATTAGAATTTTGAAAAATCCCCTCATTCTTTTCTCCTAAAATTCTATTTAATTCTCTAACAACACTCTGTGATTCACCAGGAATTTCTGAATCCATAACTATACTCTTTCGACCTTTGGAAAGCATACCTCGGCCACCCCCTGAAAGTGATTGCTCAGTGATTATACTTACAGATGAAAAATCAAAATTAGAGTATAATGGAGATAACGTTAGTGCAATTGGTACCACCATACAGTTACTACATGAAATTAAAAATCCGGTTCCAAAATTCTGAGATTCCAATATCGAAAGATGGTTTGGATTAACATCAGGAATAACTAGAGGTACATCAGAGTCCATTCGATGTACTAATGCATGACTAATTACAACAAATCCTTCTTTAGCTAACTCTTTTTCCACTTTAATAGCGACTTCATCTGGAATTGCTGAGAAAATTATCTGTACTTTTTCAGATTTTAATTCGCGAACTAGAGTATCTAAATCACTCAAACCTTTGATATTTATATCTGGCAGCTCTGGTCTTTCTTCATCTAAAGACCAGGGTAAATCACTTATTTTTTTACCAACAGTTGAAGAGGAACCAATTACAGAAACTGGAACTAACCAATTATGATTAATTGTTCTTTGAAGGTAACGCTGTGCTACAAGGCCTCTAGAGCCAAGGATAGCACAATTCACTCTCCCGAGTTCAGACATGATTAACGCACGAATACAAACCATCTAAGAGTAACTGTTTATTGTTTTAGATAAAAATATAATTAATACAACGTGTTGAAGTACTTTCGATTTCAATACATTGTCATGGCAGACATCGAGATGATAGTAATAGCGGCACTTACATTTGCCTTGATTATAGCTCTATGGCAACTAATGAATAATTCTAGTTCAAGTAATGGTATCGAAATCCGTAAAGAAATTCGTGAAATGGGGGCTGAACAGATGAATACTTTACAGGCACTTGGAAGTTCTCAGCAGGAACACTTGGCTACAGTTTCAAGAAATATTGAGAGACTCAAAGAAGGTAATGAAAAAAAACTCGATCAAATGCGAGAAACTGTTGATGAAAAATTACAAGAAACTTTAGAAAAGAGAATCACAGCATCCTTCCAACTCGTTAGTAAGCAATTACAAGATGTGCATAGCGGACTAGGTGAGATGAAAAATCTTGCAGATGATGTAGGAGGACTGAAGAAGGTTCTTTCAAATGTTTCAACACGAGGAGCTCTTGGCGAATTACAAGCTCATCAAATTCTAGAAAATTTCCTCTCACCTGAGCAATTTGGAATTAATGTTCAAACTAATCCCAACTATAATGGAACAGTAGAATTTGCAGTCGCATTACCAGGATATGATGATTCTGATGAGATTTTATGGTTGCCTATTGATTGTAAATTTCCAATTGAAGATCATCAGGCTTGGCTTGATGCGTTAGACATTGGAGATAAAGAACTCATAGAAACAGCAAGAAAATCTCTTGTTTCAAATGTCAAGAAGAAGGCTAAAGACATCTCACAAAAGTATATTTCACCCCCTCACACTACTGATTTCGCAATTATGTTCTTACCTACAGAGGGACTTTATGCAGACATAGCAAGGCAACCTAGTCTGTTAGAAATACTCCAAAGAGAACACCAAGTAATGATTTGTGGTCCATCAAATCTTTCAGCATTTATTTCTAGTATTAAAGTTGGATTCAGAACGTTAGCATTGAAAGAAAGTGCAGGTGATGTTTGGAGAGTATTAGGAGCTGTGAAAACTGAATATGCTAAGTTTGGAAAGACGATTGAAAGTGCACATAAAACTGCTAATGCACTTACTAATAAATTATCAATAGAGGGTGAAGTTCAAGTTAGACTTCGTGCAATGGATAGAGCGCTGAAAGATATCGAAACATTGCCTGCAAAAGACTCTGCAAAACTTCTAGATTTACCTGATGACAATCAGGATTAAAGTAGAAAAAATCATGTATAATGCCTTACTCGAGGAATCATGATTGATTGGCAAACCGGAAGATATCACCCAGTAGTTCATCTTCCAAAGGAATATGAAGTTAGAGATTTTACAACTGGTAATTATGTATCTTCTGAATTTGAATATGATATTGGAAGGTATGATGAATTGAGACCTAGTATGTATTCTACTGATCTATTCTCTGATGGAAGATATTTGCATATAGGTATCGATATTGGAGCACCTGTTGGAACTCCATGTATGGCCTTTGATAGTGGAGAAATTTCACATTTTGGATATAACCCTGCAGATGGAGACTATGGATACGTAATAATCACAAAACATTCAGTAGGAGGAATTCCAATATGGGCTCTCTATGGCCATCTCGATTCAAAATCAATAGAAGGAAAGAAAATCGGACAAAAAATTTCACATGGAGAAATTATTTGCTGGATGGGTGATAAGCATGAAAATGGAGGTTGGGAGCCGCATCTGCATTTTCAACTATCAATAATTGAACCTAAAACTCATGATATGCCAGGAGTAGTAGACCCTAATGAAAGAGAAATGGCTTTAATTAAATATCCTGACCCCAGATTAGTTCTTGGACCGATATATTAGATTGTAGAAAGATGAGCTTTTAGTTCTGTAATAGAACCCATCTCAGAAGGGTCTACACCTTGTAATAATGCTAAAGATATACTAATCCAATCTGAAATATGAGAGGCGTAGAGTAATCTTTCAAGTAAACTTTCACCTTCACAATCAATTATCCAAGAGTTATTATTCTCAATATTTTCTAGCATCCAATTCATCCTAGAACGAATCCGTGGATGAATCTCATTACAAGAAAAATAAATCAAAGAATGTTCGTTACTTTCTGATGATGCCCATGCAACTATCTCATTATGATTCATCTCGGGCAATTCGGATGAGCGTGCAAAAACATCTGAGTTTTCATTTAACTGATTAGTAAAACGTCGGCCTGCTGAACTCAAAACAGTTGGTGTAATTATACCAATTTGTTTACCTAACATTGATTCTGCGACAGAGGTAACTAATCCATTACCTCCACTAATATCAGAGTCTATAGATAAAGAGCGCAAGCGTTCAATCATAGATGAGAGTTCTTTCACACCGGGCTTTTCAATAATTCCAATTTCCCAACAAGTTGCTAATTGCATCCCAAATAAGTGACCAAAGGCAGAACGAGGCATTTGACCGCCAGGGACAGACAAATAAAGACAATCATCATTATCTGAAATGATTTTTTCTAATTCACCGCCTGAAGAAATCCCAATCACAGTCCCTCCTGATTCTAGGGCCTCACGTACTCCATCAAGTGTTTCTTCAGTATTTCCTGAATAAGAGGTGGCAATAATTAGCCAGTCAGGACCCCACCAAGATGGCAGACCGTAATCTCTCCAAACTACAAATGGAATTCCCCCCGAATGATCAGCTAACGTAGAGAGATACGTACCTCCTGCACCTGAACCACCCATACCTAAACAAAGAACACCTGTCCAATCAATATCTTTCTGAATATCTAGTTTGGAATTGACAGCTTGTTCAAAATCATCTATAAATCTTCGAGTATAGCCCGCCATATCTTGTAGATCTAATTTTTCTAGAAGTTGATCCATATCTTCTGAACTCATATCTCGACCTCTTGAGTAAACCCTGGTAATGCCACCCATATATCATCTATGTAGCCAATACGTAATTTAGTAGACTTAAGGTCATCATCATAGGGTAAAGCGACTGTTGTCATGGTATAATCGTGAGGAGTCATGACTTCTGCTGCAGAACTATCTCGATTCATTATGTCTACAATATATTGTTCAGACGTAGAACAAATTATTCTAGCTTTTTCCATATCTCTCCAAGATGCTCCAGAACGTTGGAAGAAACTTAAACGACGTATGATAGGTCCGTCTTTCTGCCATGAATCAATTAACCATAAATGATTATTTAATTTAACAACATCTCCTACGGCATATGCGGGTTTACGGTAACTAACTGTTAGTCTTGTGATCTCTATGCCATCCCTCATACCAACTACAGTTGACGTTTCCTTGATTGTTCCACCGAATTTTTTTGTTAATATACGACCCCAAGACCTTGCCATTGATTTAGAACCTAATTGTAAATCCCAGCCACCAGTCACAATACCTTCCTTAGTTATGAAAAACATAGGATCTGCTTCCATTCCTCCAAGCATTTCATCAAGAGTCTCTCTTAATTCTTTAAGTTCGTTTTTTGATAATTTGCGGCCTGCAGAGCGAAGTTGGACGATTGCTTCAAAATAAGCCCCATCTTTTCTAGTACATGGCGTACAAATTGCATTACTAGTCTGTATTAACACTTCATAAGTATCTTGAAAAAGGAAACTATCAATAGTTCCTGATACATCTATTTGAACTCTATTTGTTCTATCATCAATAACTTGAAGTCCAAAATCAACATCTACATCTTCTGCTCTTTCATCAACTTCAAGATTATCTCTAATTCTTAAATCTGCTAAAGGTTCGTGACCCATTTTTGACCATCTGCCACGAATTTCATAACATTCACATTTAGGGCAACGAAATTGCTGAATCACTTTAGGCATTTTTGATAAATTAACGCGCTTACGAAAACAAACCTCACAAAGACGATTTGATGAAAGGTTTGTTGTTTCGCCGCAAACAATACAAAATGCGTCGTTAGACATGTCTCTCGACCTTTGCGAAAGCATCGTGCATTAGAATCATTCGCGACATGAAAATTACTCTTCTTCTAAATTAGAGACCTGAAGTTTCCATTCAGCCTCCTTTATTCTAACTCTAAGGTCGTCTAATCTTCGCCCTATTAAAATAATATAATAAGATAAAATCGAACCTAATATAGCATAAGTAATTACATATGATTCAAAACCGTTCAATGGACCACCTCTTCATCTAGAGAATAGAGTAATATTTGTAATCTTTTTTCTAGTTTATACGCCAAAAAAGTCAGGATTGATAGACCAATCATTAATATCCAAAAGGAGATTATGCCCATTATTAATACCTGTTGCATCTTAGGATCAAGTCCAGTTTCATCTGTTTGTGCTATAACAACAGCAGGGTGTCTTTTTTGGTAGACAGTAGTTGCAACTGCAGTAATTGGCACAAGGGCAAAACCAAATAAACCAATAGTAGAAAGTGTGTCTCTCGTGTCTACTCCATCAGGTTGAGAACGTCGGGAAAGTACTATGAAAAGTGCCACCGCAGTTAGTAAGCCAAATGTATTTAATCTCAAATCAGCCCAATCCCAAGGAACACCCCATTCAGCAGAACCCCATATAGGTCCCGAAATCACAACACCTAAACCAAAAAGTAAACCTAAATCAGAACCAGTACAGAACAAGTTCCAACCCCATTCTTTCCTCTTAACAAACCATGCAATTGCCCCCATGAATAATAAACAAAAAGCAAGGAAAGAGGTCCAAGCAAAAGGAACGTGCCAGAATAATATACGATAAGCTTCAGGTGATCTAAATGGAGGAGACTGTACTAAAGGAGCATATGTGTAACTCAATACTGCGGTTAGTAAAACACCTGCTCCACCTATACAAGTTAGGACCCAACCATAATGTTTCATTGAGACCATAAACCTGCGAACACATACTCTATCATGAATGCTCGTTTTCAAGCATCCGGGAGATAAACTGAAATTCCCCAAACTAGTAGACTTACCAGACTAGCTAAAATAATCATTGATAATGGTTCATCTAAAGAATATCCAAAACTCATCCCATTCAGTATAATCATCTCTAAAGCATCTATTAATTCTAAAAATGGCCATATTAAAACTAGCAATAATAGTGACACTACAGATGTACCGGAACGCCTCAAATCTGAAACGAGTAGATGTAAAGATGATGCTGCCAGAGCTACACTAAACATTACTAATCCAGGAAGCCATAGCCAAGGTAATATATCCGAATTATCCAAATAATCTATTCTATCACTAAGTATTAACCAAGAAATATATATCAGAGGTAAAGGAAGTATTATTGAAGACCCTATTATTGATGATGCCATACGAAACTTTGGACCGATTATTGCCGCCCACCATCTACCACAATTCTCTTCAGCATATCTTTGAATGAGTGCAGGGGGTATTACTACGCATATGAATGAAGGCAATAGAATTAGAGCAGCAAAGAAGTCAGTGCCCACTACTGATATCTCTTCTTGAGAAATTAACGTATGAGTCATTAATAGAGCTAAGATTGCAGGAATCAGACGACCAATAGTATCGATTGGATTTCTTTTTTCCATTCTGTAAGCCCAACGGAATAAACTAGATAATTTACTTATTTCAGCATCATTAACTGGTTCTGGCAACTCGGAATTAGTAGAAATAGAATTTTGAGAAGTTTCAGATACATTACCTATTTCATCGAATCGAATGACTCGGTCAGCTGCTAATATTATTTCAGGATCATGCGTTGCTAAAATTATCCCATGACCTCTAGATACAAGTCCTCTTAACCAGTTAACAAGCAATAATCGGGCTGATTCATCGAGTCCTTCAGAAGGTTCATCCAGTAATATTGCCCGAGGCTTTTGAGACATTACAGCAGGTGCCAAACCTGAAAGAACCGCAAGACGTCTTGCTAGCCCCCCAGAAAGTTGAGAAATACGATCATATCTACGGTGTTCAAGACCCCATGAGTTGAGAAGTTGAGATACTTTGACATCATTAATCTCACAACCAGATACGGCTAAAACAATCTTCAATCGTTCTTCAACTGTTTCTTCGCCCGACATGCCATTTTTCTGTAATGTTAGTCCCATCGGAGGTAAAGAATTTCTTCTTCCTTCTGAATCTCGAATGATTTTCATTTCTGAATTATCACATCTCCATTGAATTTTACCCGATGAAATTGAATGCATGCCAGCACTAGATTCGAGAAGAGTCGTCTTACCACAACCATTGTGGCCTACGAATGCTACAACTTCACCTTCAGATAATTCAAAATCTATTTCGGAGATTATGAGTCGGTTTCCTCTATGAATATCTAAACCAGATAACTGGATTAATGGCAGCACATTCACATACCTCCGAGTGCGGTTCATCGTTTGAGACGTTCGTCATAGAATAGAAGGCGCTATTGCTAGAATACGGCCGGATGTAATTTGTGGTAGTCACCTCCGACAGCGATATTTTTTGGCATGAGCTAGAAAATAGTGATTTGATATTTTTATCAATCTATATTATTGTAGCCCTAATTCCATTCATTAATTCTTACAGGCAGAAAACTAGTATTGCCTTGGCAATGGTTTTATCATTACTTCTTGTAATGTTTGTAAGATATGTTTTGAATTTATTAGATATTGGATTTTATGAAATACAACTATTAGCAATGATTCCGATATATTCTGATGACCCAGGACAGATATATCGGTTTGTAACTGCTGCTTGGCTGCATGCAGATTGGTTGCACGTACTTTCGAATATTCTAGTCATAGGATTGGTAGGAGTCCCTCTAGAACAGAGGCTTGGAAGTAAGAGATGGATAATAGTTTATTTCCTAGGATTTATTGGAGGAAACATTGCTTGGGCAATTACTCATCCCGAATCGAATAATCCTGCCATAGGGGCTAGCGGAGCCGCATTTGGACTACTTGGTGCTTACATGGCATGTTGGCCAAATGATGAGATTGAATTTCCACTTTTATTTCTGATTAGAGCTTGGCCGATTTGGATAATTGTATTCGTAAGATTAGGACTAGAAATTTATCAAATATATTCAATTCAAGAAGGCACATCTGGAGAAACAAATATTGCACATATGGCACATATTGGAGGATTCATTCTAGCATATTTGTTGGCAAGAATTATCGCCAGAGGTGCCCCTAGTTCTTTAACAACTGAGGATTCTACACCTAATGCAGTATCACATAATGAATCAATGAGAAAAATTGCAAAAAAGAATATGGGGGATCTAACAGAAGACCCATGGACATTAGCTGAAAAACCATTAAAAGGAAATGCGGAGAGAATATTGCAACAACTAAAATTACAAGGGGATGAATTAGAAACTAGACAAGCATGGTTAGAAGAACTTGCAGAAAATACCATGTGTCCGATTTGCAATGGTGAAATAAAAATAAACGAAAAAGATGAGATTTATCGACTTGTTTGCACCACCAATGGCGAGCACCTATTTTGGCCTTAATTTAAGTATTAATGAACTAACTATCGGTTCAAATTATACCCCACTTGATGCTGGCTCTCTAAGAGAGCCATGGCAAGAGCATCGAAAACAGTAGTTCCAATGTTAGTTGTAGCGTTGATGCTAGTCCTAGATTTATCAGCAGGAGTTTCGGCAATAGTTCCAAATGAGGATAATGATAATCAAGATAATAATTATGAATCAGAATTAATTTTAACACAGTTTGAATTAGATATTCCTGTATTGCAATGTAATAATGAAAATTGCCCAGATAAGTATCTTGGAATAGGTTTTCCTCCATGGGATGCTAGCCCCGCTGTAGAAGAACCATATTGGTGGAAAAGTTTTGCTACTGATCAAGATTCTAATGGAATGGAAGACAGTCTTCAGTATATGATAGACGGTCAAAAAGAATCTCATTCGGCGACTGCAATAATTGGGGATGACGGTAGGATGACAACCGCAATTATAGTTGGATATTCATGGCACCCTGGTGAAACTGATTTATTAAAATTAAAAGAAATCCTAATTGAACATGGTTGGGAGGAAGAAGGATCATGGTTTTTCCCTGTAGATTATATTGATTCAGTAGTAATTGATCATGTGCCAGTTAGTTCACTGATAGAAATTTGGCAACAAGACGGAGTTGTAATGATTGAAGAGCAAGATAAAATAGTATCATACCTAAGTGTAGCAACTAGAGGGTCAAAAGTTCGGAATTCTGATGTATATGATGAAACTTTGAGAGATTTTGGTTATGATGGTTCGGGAGTAGTAATTGCAGTTTTAGACTCTGGAGTAGACAATGAACATTTCTCTTTAGATGATTTCTCAGATAATAATTATGATAATGAAAATGAACCAAATGACCTTTCAGACCCTAAATGGTTAGCGGGATGTGACGCTACATCATGGAATTCTCAAGAATGTAATGATGGTGAATTCGACCCCGACGATGGAAATGGACACGGAACTCATGTAGCAGGTATTGCATTGGGTACTGGAGACGATAGAAGAATAAACCAAGGTTATGCGCCTGGTTCATACTTAGTTGACGTCAAAGTTATGACTGACTCGGGAGGTAGCGCTG
>Ga0257110_1000346_pt1 | contig 23552 bp, 29 predicted proteins | sample LP_taG_7_FD_190184 | JGI IMG/M metagenome (GOLD analysis project Ga0257110, IMG submission 190184) | Marine microbial communities from Northeast Subartic Pacific Ocean, Canada - LP_J_2015_P26_10m | ecosystem: Environmental > Aquatic > Marine > Oceanic | place: Canada: Northeast Subartic Pacific...
AATTGTATCCGTTCTTGGAATTATAAAATCAAAATCAAAAAAAGAAAAATTACTTTTAGAGGCTAGTTTTTATGATATTAATAAAAACATTTTATCTTTAAATGATGTAAATACGAAAGTTTCATTTCGTTATCTTCGTAGAATGTTTCTAATGCATTTTAAACAATCTTTTCAACGATTATTAACATTAATTGAGATAGTTGCGGAAGGGAAAATTAATTTAACAATTTTTAAAAACCATACTAACGATATCAATCTACAATCATCGAAAATTTTAAAAGTAAAAAAACGCGCTTTTAAAGACGTACTTAATATTGATAATTATGATATTGAAATTTTTGAAAGAAGCAATTTAAAAATTATTTGTACAACTATAAATAGTTTATATTTCCGTATTCCTGATTCAAGAAAAGATTTAATCCGTGAAATTGATCTAATTGAAGAATATGCACGTTTTATAGGATATAAAAATTTCCAAGAAATTTTCCCACCTATTGTTGCTAACACAAAAATAAATGAAAAGACAAAAAAAATTGAAAAAATAAAACAATTTTTATTAAATTATAATTTCAATGAAGTCTTCACAAATTCTTTAGTTTCGGAAACAAAACGAATAAACAGTTCAGTTGCCCTAAAAAATCCTTTGAATTCAGACTTAGCATTATTACGTAATTCTTTAATTCCAAATATACTCGAAATTTATCCAAAAAATTTACGTTTTGGAATTAACTATTTAAAATTCTTTGAAATCGGTCGTGTTTATGAAAGTAATAATGGAAATATTCGAGAAAATGAAATGTTAGCTTGTAATTTCGCTGTTCAAGCTAAACAATTTAATTCGAAGCTCGAATTTTTTACAGCAAAAAGTTTTATTGAACAATTTTTATTAAATTTTAATAATATTGATTTTAGTTTTGAGAAAAATATAGACGAAAACCCTTATTATCATCCTAAGAAATATTTAAGTATTTATTCAAAAAATAAATTGGTGGGAAATTTTGGAGAAATTCATCCTAATTACAAAAAATATGTGAATTTAAAACAAAATATTTATATTTTTGAATTAAATTTAGATTGTCTTAATAACAATAATTTAAAAAGCAAAATCCGTGTGTATAATGATTATTCAAAATATCCTGTGATTACAAAAGATTTATCAATTGTTATTGCAAAAGACGTTAATTTTAATGAACTAAAAATTTTTATCAAAAATAATTTAAGTGATTTAAAAAATATTAAACTTTTCGATATTTATTTTGAACCAAAATTATCCAATACGTTGAATTTGGGTGTACGGTTAGAATTCCAGTCTTTCAAAAAGACTTTATTAACAGAAGAGATTGATGAAAAATTAGAAAATTTACTCTTTAATTTAAAAGAAAATTTCCAATGTGAACTAAAAGTATAAAAAATTAATTTGTTTAGAATATTAAATTAGAAAGAAAAATAATAACATTATAGAGTTTTTAACTTTTTGTATATATTACAAATGCAAACATGAATATGATCTTAGATGATGAAGACTATGAAGATTACGATGATGATGATGAAGAAAAAGGACCTGCCTTAGAAATTTATGGTACTGATTTAACATTATTGGCAAGATTAGGGCAATTAGAAGAATGTTTTGGACGAGAACGTGAATTACTTGAAATGATGGAGATTTTAGTACGTCGTCAAAAAAATAACCCTGTTTTAGTTGGAGATGCTGGAGTTGGTAAAACTGCTATTGTCGAATTATTTGCAAGTAAAATTGTTAATAATTTAGTTCCATTTGTATTAGAAGGTCGAAGTCTGATTAGTCTAGATCTAGCAAGAATTGTTGCGGGTTCACGATATCGTGGAGAATTTGAATTACGTTTCCAACGAGTGCTTGATGAAGTTTTAGCACAACCTAACATTATCATTTTCATTGATGAAATTCATAATATTGGTGGAACAGGTTCGGCTGAAGGATCATTAGATGCGGCAAATATTTTAAAACCAGTTTTATCAAGAAGTGGTTTTCAATGTATTGGTGCAACCACAACAAAGGAATACCAACGTATCGAAAAAGATCCGGCTTTAAACCGACGTTTCCAACCTATTAAGGTTAATGAACCGTCTATCGAAGAAACAGTAAATATTTTATACGGATTACGTCCGGGATTAGAGGCATTTCATAATGTTGAAATTTTACCTGGTGCGTTACGTTTATCCGCAGAATTATCGTCGCGTTATATTTATGATCGATTCTTACCAGATAAAGCTATTGATCTGGTTGATCGTGCAGCTGCAAAGGAAGTTATTCGTTTAACAAATGTTACAGAAGGTTCGGTTATTTCTTCTTTAGTAAATGCTGCATTAAATAATATTGGGACATTAAGAATTGAAGCATTTAGACGAGGAGATATTGCGTCAGAATTTGTTTTCCAAGAAATTGAAAATGCATATAGAAACTTCTTATTACGTTGGATTGAATCACCTTTAACAATACCGGAAAATCCAAAGCCGATTTTATCACCTATTTCACAAAGTTTATTTGATAAGATGCGTATATCGGTATTAACCCGAGTTGATGAATTATTATTTTCTTCTAGTAAACCTCGTAAATTTACCAAAACAGTAAAGAAAGTTAAAGATTTATCGATAGAGAAAAATATTGAAATTTATAAGAATATTACCGCAGATATTAATAGAAAAAATTATCCAACCTTAAGTATTTATAGAATCTCATTGTTTTTATTTGGTGAATGGTTAGAGGGTGGCAATGTTAATTTTTTAACGTCAAGCTTTAAAGACCAATACTTTAGTGATATTGCTACTTTAGTCCATAAATCAAACATGTACGAATATTTAGTTAATACGAGAAAAAATATTGGCATGGATCCTGTTGAATTTTCTATTACTTCAGATTTTTGTGACAGCGATGTTGAACAATACGAACAAACATTTGAAGTTTTAAGTGAATTGGAAGAAAAACGTATAGAAGTGTTCCGTGATTTTATTGTTGATTTGAAACCCTTATTACGAAAAGGTATTGTTGAAAGTTTAAAATACAGTTCTGATCTACAAATATCAGATTCAGAATTATCAACTATCTACACTTTGTTAGGTTATTTTTCAACTCAAACAGGACGTGAATTCTTATATAACTTAGATGATCCAGACTTGTTGAAGCGTGCGAGAAAATTAGGTAATTTTAGTGGACTTAAAAAACGTATAACGCAAAAGGAAATACGTGAATTATTAGCTGATATGACTGGTATACCGATTCAATCTATTTCAAACGTAGAATCGCAAAAGTTAATAAATTTGGAATCAACTTTACATAAACGTGTTATTGGCCAAGAAGAAGCTATTTCGGCAATTGCAAAAGCAATACGCCGTTCGCGTCTAGGAATTCAAAACCCAAATCGTCCAATTGCGAGCTTTATGTTCTGTGGACCAACCGGTGTTGGTAAAACGGAAGTTACAAAAGCACTAGCAGTAAGTATGTTTGGTTCCGAAAGTGATATGATACGTTTTGACATGTCTGAGTTTATGGAGAAATTCACAGTTTCTCGTTTAGTTGGATCACCACCAGGTTATGTAGGATACGACGATGGGGGTCAATTGACGGACAGTGTTAGAAGAAAACCTTATTCAGTAGTTTTGTTTGACGAAGTTGAAAAAGCTCATCCTGATATTTTAAATGTTTTATTACAAATTTTAGAAGATGGTCGTTTAACTGACAGTCAAAAACGTTTAGTACCTTTTGACAATACAGTTATTATTATGACTTCAAATGCTGCGGCCGATGAGATTCAACAAATTATTAAGCAAGAACGTGCATTACAAGCATCATCTGCTGAAGTAGAGGAAGAAGAATTAACAAGTCACACTGAAAAGAACAACGCGGAAAAAGGAATTAAAGTTTACGACGATGAATATGCAGGAGCCATTAAATTTTTAGAATCTCCAATTACCGAAAACTTCCTTGTTGATATTAAAGATCAATTAAGAGTTGAGTTTGAACGTTCATTCCGTAACTTAAAAGAATATGATTTCTTAGAAAAAGAAATAAGTAAAGCTGGTAACAATAAAACGAAAAAATCAGAAAGAGAAACAAATTCGAATTTAAAATCAGCCGTTTTAGAACGTTTAAGTACTATGTTTTTACCAGAGTTTTTAAATCGTTTAGATGACATTATTGTTTTCCAACCTTTAAAACCTGAAGAACTTAGAAAAATTTGTGATATTATGGTTCGAGATGTTAGCGAACGAATTAAATCAAAACAAATTATTTTAAATGTAGATGATAAAGTAAAAGTTAAATTATCCCGTGAAGGATATAATCCGCTATTTGGGGCTCGTCCATTAAGACGATTAATCACTAAATACGTAGAAGATTTAATTTCAGAAAACATTTTAAATAATCCTTTAACTAAAAAAACGCGAACTATTAGAATTATTTTAAATAATGATGATCAGATTGTAGTTAAAAAAGATGAATATTAATATTCATCTTTTCTACTCTTGACAAGTTACTTAATAACCGCATATAATAGTATTATCAATTGGATTCTAGTTTTAAAATTTGTTTCCATGATGATATAAGCCGGGATAGCTCAGTTGGTAGAGCAGTGGATTGAAGATCCTCGTGTCACCAGTTCGAATCTGGTTCTTGGCATTTTATACACTTATATATTTTCGAAACTAGTATACTGAGGACTAAACGATAGACGAGCAGTTCCAAGTGGCCCATTTCGATGTTTTGCAACAATAAACTCCGTTACATTATTATTATTATTTTTTTCATTGTAATAATCATCACGATATAACATAATTACAATATCGGCATCTTGTTCAATTGAGTTGTGGAGAATTAGACCATGTTTTACATAATTGTGATATATAGGTACTGTTTTATCAAAGACATTATTCAACCCATTATATCTTATGTTTTTTAGACGCTTAAAGGTATAAATTGTATTTTTATTTTTTGAAAGTAAACAATATACTTTTACATTTTTTTGAAGTTCGGATACGCTAATCCAACCAAATTGTGATAAGATTTTGTGATTCGCTGTTAAACAAATTTTGGAATCATTACCAAATGTTAATTCAAATGTAGGCTTAATACCTTTAAAATCAAAATTTAAGTAAGGTTTTGTTACAATATCATCAATATTCCAATGTTGACTAACTAATTTTTTGTAATCTTTTTCAATACACCCACTTTCTCTTAAATCAGACAACATAGGACGTTTATTTACCCGTGATTCAACATTTCTACTTAATTGAGATAGAATAATAACTGGAATCTCAAATTCTTTCGCTAAAATTTTTAAATTTCTTGTAATATAAGAAATTTCTTGAACACGGTTTTCCATATTAGTATTTAATTTCATTAACTGTAAGTAATCAATAATTACTAAGCCAGTTTTTTTCTTTTCAATAAAGACTTTCCTTACTTTAGACCGAATATCGGAAATTGTTAGGTTTGGATTATCATCAATAAAAATAGGTAGTTTTGATAAATTAACCATGGCATGACTTAATTTCTTCCATTCGTGAGAAGTCATTTTATTAGATTTCAAACGATTGTTATTTATTTTTGCTTCGGTTGAAATAAAACGATAAATAATTTGTTGTCGCGACATTTCCAAACTAAAAACAAGTAATGGTAAATTATAGTTGTCAACTATTTTTTTTGCTAAATTTAAAGAAAAGGCCGTTTTTCCCATAGAAGGACGCCCAGCAATTATTATTAAATCAGATTTTTGAAATCCTTGAAGAATTGAATCTAAGTCACGATATGACGTAGTAAAACCGGCATTTTCTTCTTTGTTCATTTTTGCTTTCATTTCTTCAAAAATATCGTCTAATATTTCGCCGGTTGTGTAAAGCTTGTTTGTATTATTTTGTTTATTTAATTTGAATAAAAATTTTTCAATTTTATTAATAATTTCAGTTATAGAAAGAGTATTAATATAACCTATTGTTATAATTTCTTTTCCAAATTCAATGATTAAACGTCGAAGATATTTTTCATTAAGTAATTTTATATACTCATCTAAATCAGAAAAATTTTCGAATCTATTAAGAATTTTTATGATAGATTCAATGCCACCAATTTCTTTTAATTTGTCTAAATCTTGAAGATAACTTATTAAAAGTGTCAAGTTTAAAGAACTATTTTTTTCAGTTAGTTCAATAATTGACGTATAAATTAAGCGGTGTGTTGGAAAATAAAAACAATTTGGAGATAAATTTACAAGACTGCTTTTAATTAAATTGGGGTTTGTTAATAAAATATTTAACACTGCTTGTTCAGCCAAAAAATTATTCGGAAGCGGAGTGATCTTAGAGTAGTTTAACTTTACTTTTTTCATTTTTTTATTTTTCCCTAAATACAACTCTAGAACCTTTTGTAATTTAGTACATTTGATATTATACTGATTATGTAATATTATTAGATGTAGTAATAAAAAAACTGTTATTACAAAGCGCCTTTAGTTCAGCTGGTAGAACGTAAGTCTCCAAAATTTAATGTCAAAGGTTCGAGTCCTTTAGGGCGCGCTAATAATAAACTCAGGTGGTTTGAAAATATAATTAGATAATACAAAAACGATATTTTAAAATAATATGGCGAAAAAAATTACGGCATTTGTTAAATTAGCTTTAGCTGCAGGTAAAGCAACGCCGGCTCCTCCAGTTGGGCCGGCTTTAGGTCAACATGGTTTAAATATTGCGGGATTTTGTAAAGAATATAATGCGAGAACAGCTGATAAAGCGGGTTTAATTATTCCAGTTAAAATTACTGTTTATGATGACCGTTCTTATTCTTTTATATTAAAATCACCACCAGCATCAGTTCTTTTAGCTAAATACGCTAATGTAAAAAAGGGCGCTTCAGAACCAAACAAACAAAATGTTGGAAAAGTTACTTTAGATCAAGTTAAAGAAATTGCGGAATTAAAAAAAGCAGACTTAAATACTAAAGATATTGATAAAGCGGTTTTAATTATTAAAGGAACAGCTAAAAATATGGGTATTACAGTCGAATAAAATTATTAAACAATTTAAAAAAATTTGATTTTAACTTTTAAAAAATTTATGAAAAAATATTCAAAACGTGTACGTGAATTAAAAAATTTGATTACAAAAGAATCTTATCCAATTCAAGAAGGTATGGCTCTTTTAAAAAAATTGGGTACTGCAAAATTTGTTGAATCAGCCGAAGCGCATATTTCATTAAATATTGACCCAAAATATGCTAATCAACAATTAAGAACAAGTTTGGTTCTTCCAAATGGAACAGGAAAAGAACTAAAAATCGCGGTATTTACCGAACCGGATTATGTAGAAGAAGCACTTAAATTAGGTGCGTCGGTTGCTGGTTCAGATGATTTGCTTGATGATATGACGGCGGGTAATTTAGATTTTGATCTTCTAATTACAACACCCCAATTAATGCCCAAATTAGCTAAATTAGGTAGAGTATTGGGACCGAAAGGTTTAATGCCATCACCAAAGTCAGGTACAGTAACTACAAATTTAGGAGAGGCAATTAATGAGTTTAAAAAAGGTAAATTGGAGTACCGTGCTGATAAAACTGGAATTGTCCATTTAAGTTTTGGTAAAATTTCTTTTACGGAAAAACAATTAACCGAAAACTTATTAGCATTATATAGTTCAATTGAAAAAAATAAACCTAGTGGCGTAAAAGGCCGTTATTTTAAATCGTTAAATATCTCGACTACAATGGGGCCCAATGTTAATTTAGAAATGGGATCCTTAAAGATTTAAGGATCTAATTTTGAAAAACTAATATAGTTTGTTAGTATTAAATTTGTATCAATTAAACGTATTATTTTACGGATTATTATATTTTGTAACGATTAGAATTTATTAAACTATGAACGATAAATTAAATAAAATTGTTGAAGAATTAAAAACATTAACACTTTTAGAAGCAGCTGAACTTGTTAAGGAAATTGAAGAAGTTTTTGGAGTTGACACGTCGGTTTCAGTAGGTGCTGTAGCAATGGCGGCGCCAGTAGCAGCTGCAGATGCTGGTGGTGGAGATGAACAATCTAGTTTTGATGTTAGTTTAGATGAAGTGCCATCAGATAAGAAAATTGCGATTTTAAAGATTGTACGTAACGTAACAGGTTTAGGTTTAAAAGAAGCTAAAGAAGTAGTTGACAACGTACCAAAAGTAGTAAAAGAGGGTGCTTCGAAAGAAGAAGCCGAAGCTATGCAAAAAGAAATTCAAGAAGCTGGCGGAAAAGTTTCAATTAAATAAAAAATCAGAGAAGGTAATAACTACTATTACCTTCTAAATTTATAATTTATTTAAAAAAAAATAAAAAGTTAAGTTTCAGAATTAGTCTTTAGGATATAACTCTCCCATTTTTTGACGTTTATCTAGTGCATTAAAATCAGGTTTAATAGCAACAAACGGATCCATTTCACCTTCAAGGCCCGCTAACACTTCATAGATAATATCAAAAATATCTTCGACTAAAACGATTTGACCTAATTTGTCTGTAGGTACAACGGTACGACTAGTTGCTGAAGCATTTTTAAACATATCTTCAAGGTACAATAGCATTGCAACAATATCAACCGAATCAGCTTCATAATCGATAACTAAATTTGCACCCAATTCAACCTCATCTTTTTCAATTTCGTCTAATTGTTTAGTAACAACTTCAACAATAACATTGAATAACTCATCTTGAGTTAAAGACTTTAAGTCCCAACTATCTTTCCATCTTTTTAAAAATGCCATATTATCATATAAAAATTTGGTTTATTACTTCATTTAATACACTCAAGTTTTATAGATATATAGGCTAACAACAATATAAACGTAATGCAATATTTTTGTTGATATTATATTTTAACAAAGTAACTATTAAATTTATTTTTTTCTTGCTATAACTTGACGTTATTGCCTAATATACATATTATATTGTTATATAGAGACTGTATCAGCTAATCACGGGATGTAACGCAGCTTGGTAGCGTGTCTGCTTTGGGAGCAGAAAGTCGCAGGTTCGAATCCTGCCATCCCGATTTTAAAATATAAATTAAATTTAAGTATCAAATTCAGTTTCTATAAGTTAAAAAACTTAAGAATTAATCAAAATTAGTTTATCTTTATATAACAATATAGATTCCAGACTTATTACCCCCAAGGGAATTCGAATCCCTGTTACTTCCGTGAAAAGGAAGTGTCCTAGGCCACTAGACGATGGGGGCTTTTATGTTTCAACATATACAAGTATATTATATGTATAATATTTTTGTTTGTCAAATAGTGAATTATAATAATTTAGTAGGTTAACGAGTTTCTAAGAAAAAGGGATATCTAAGTATTTCAAACGCCTACCGAATAAGACTATTCTAGTTTAGTTTAATATTAAAAATTAAAATGTATTATCATAAGGTCAGAAATTAGATTAATGTTAGTTACATTTAAAAGTCTTAAATAAATATTAATAATAAAATGTGTACAGAATTTTTCCTTGCGTGTCTTTATTTCCTAATTCTAAGTGTAATAAATTTTTTCTTACTTAAACTTTTAAATATTTATTTGAGAAATATTTTTAAATTACAAAAAATTAAAAATATTTCTCAAATTTATCCAAATAATGAGCTATTTCGTAAATTATACAGATATTCCGACAAAAGCTACCAAAATTCAAAGTCATTAACTAATTTTACTGTCGGTGATACAAAGAATATCGATGCATTAATTATTGGAAATACATATAAATATTTAGGTGATAATAATTCAAAAAATTTAAATGCAGCGTCGCGTGATTTTTATTTTCAATTATTGGAAAACCAATACTTATCAGTTGAAATTAATGTAAAATAGAACTATATTAATCTACGTAGAATCAGAAAAAATTGGGTCACCTGGGAATCGAACCCAGAACCTATCAGTTAAAAGCCGAGTACTCTACCATTGAGTTAGTGACCCCTCTTGGATGAATAGATTATAACTTATTAATTAAGTCTTGTGCAAAGTTTTTAGAGTGTATTAAATGATGAATAATTTTAAGAAAATTTTACTCATAATGAACATAAATTTAGTTGGTCAATTATTATCAATCTTTTTTATTGTAACATCTGGTCCAGCCGTGATTGCTTACTTAGCATACAAAAAAGCATTATAAAATAACATTTGTAAAAATCATATAATAGAAATTGACGAGATATTTTAAAGTAAAATAAGTTGGAGTTTTTAGTATCTCGGTTATTTTTGCTATCGTAGCAAAATTTTTAAAGATTTAAGAAAGGAATAAATTATTTGAAGTTAACTAAAAAATGTAGACATGGCTTTACCTTGGTATCGTGTTCATACAGTTGTATTAAATGACCCAGGACGTTTAATTGCAGTGCATTTAATGCATACATCACTTGTTTCTGGATGGGCTGGTTCAATGGCGTTATATGAATTAGCTATTTTTGATCCGTCTGATCCTGTTTTAAATCCTATGTGGCGTCAAGGAATGTTTGTAATGCCATTTATGGCAAGACTCGGTATTACAGAATCTTGGGGTGGATGGACAATTACAGGGGATAGTTCGATCTCACCAGGTATTTGGAGTTTTGAAGGTGTTGCATTAACACACATTATCTTATCAGGTATGTTATTCTTAGCTGCTATTTGGCACTGGGTTTACTGGGATTTAGATCTATTCCAAGATCCACGTACAGGAGAACCTGCATTAGATTTACCTAAGATTTTTGGTATCCACTTATTATTATCAGGATTCTTATGTTTTGGATTCGGAGCATTCCATGTAACAGGTTTATTTGGGCCTGGTATTTGGGTTTCAGATGCGTTCGGTTTAACAGGACACGTTCAGCCAGTTGCCCCTTCATGGGGACCAGAAGGGTTTAACCCATTCAATGCTGGTGGTGTAGCATCACACCATATTGCTGCAGGAACATTAGGTATTATTGCTGGTATTTTTCATCTAACTGTTCGACCTCCTCAACGTTTATACCGTGCTTTACGTATGGGTAATATTGAAACGGTTCTTTCGAGTAGTATTTCCGCTGTTTTCTTTGCAGCATTTATTACATCAGGAACAATGTGGTATGGTTCAGCAACTACTCCAATTGAATTATTTGGTCCTACTCGTTATCAATGGGATAGTGGATATTTCCAACAAGAAATTGAAAGACGTGTGGAAGTTTCCGTAAATAGCGGTAGTTCAGAAACGACTGCTTGGTCAGAAATTCCAGATAAATTAGCATTCTACGATTATATCGGAAATAATCCTGCTAAAGGTGGTTTATTCCGTTCAGGTCCAATGAACAAAGGAGACGGTATTGCTGAAGCGTGGTTAGGTCACCCGATTTTCCGAGATAAAGAAGGTCGTGAATTAACAGTTCGTCGAATGCCTGCATTCTTCGAAACTTTCCCAGTTATCTTAGTAGATAAAGATGGTATTATTCGTGCTGATATTCCATTCAGACGTGCTGAATCGAAATATAGTATTGAACAAGTAGGAGTTACAGTTAGTTTCTATGGTGGTAAATTTAATGGTCAATCATTTAAAGATGCCCCAACAGTTAAAAAGTTTGCCCGTAAAGCACAATTAGGAGAAGTCTTTGAATTTGATAGAACAAGTTTAGAATCAGACGGTGTATTCCGTAGTAGCCCTCGAGGTTGGTATACATTTGGTCATGCAAACTTTGCTTTATTATTCTTCTTTGGTCATTTATGGCATGGAGCGAGAACAATTTTCCGTGATGTATTCACAGGGATTGGACCAGAAGTAACTGAACAAGTTGAATTTGGTGCTTTCAGAAAAATTGGTGATAGATCTACACCTCGTAAAGGTAGCGTTTAATTATTTAAATATAAAAATATGGAAGCTTTAGTTTATACATTTTTATTAATTGGTACATTAATGGTACTTTTCTTTTCGGTATTCTTCCGAGAAAGTCCACGAATTGTACGTTCGTAGTAAAATGAAACTAAACGAATATTAATTCGTTTAGTCATCATCTTCTTCAAATGGGTCAATTAAATTTTCAGATCCAGGTCCAAATGAACTGTAAACGGTTAATAATGTAACCCCTATTGTTAAGGAAGCGATTCCAAAGGCTAATAATGCAGTATCAAAATTCATAAATAATTTTTACTTTTTTATTTTTTAGTTTTGTTTGTTTAACTTAATTAAATTATATATCAAAATTAAATGTTATTACTATTTTAACTTTTTAAAACTTTTATGGCACTAAAAACTCGTTTAGGTGAAATTCTTAAACCATTGAACGTCGAATATGGTAAAGTTGCCCCAAATTGGGGAACAACACCAATTATGGGGCTTTTTATGGCATTCTTCTTAGTTTTCTTATTAATTATTCTTCAAATTTATAATTCATCATTAATTTTAGAAAATGTTGATGTTGATTGGAGTGCATTAGAAAGCTAAATGCAAAAATGGGATGGAAGTTAGATAAAAAATTTATCTAACTTCCATCCCATTTATTTTTAATTAATTTGATTTAAGAGCTAGCTGAAACTTCAACAATCTCTGACAACGAAAAATTATTTGTATTTGTCCCGCTATAGTTTACTGATTCAAAACGCACTACTACAGGATATCTAATAACTTCTGATTTTTCCACACTAACTACATTACCAATTTTATTAAACCAATAAGATTCCTTTCGTAAAATTTTAACTTTTGATCCTTTTGCTACCATGTTGCAGTCTTTAATTAATTTCTGATCTCCTATTATAATTTTTTTTCTAAAAAAAATTTTTATGAAATTAAAAAAAAATACTAACATTAACTAATATTAGTTAATTATTAACAATTAATATTATTCTTAATTTAATAAAACATTAAATGGGTTTTAATACTTAAATGTTACATTAATATAGATATTAGACGTATAAATCCGAGGAGAATTAATTGACACAATAAAATTATATAATATATATAAGATTAAAAATATGAAAACATTCATTTTATTATTATCTGAAGATACCAATTCTTGGATATCTCTTATTAAGACACCGATAACGATTATAACAGGATTAATTGTCTTAGGATTTGTTAGTGATAAATTTTTAGGCATTTTTGAAAAAATTTGGGGGAAAATCTCTAAACGTATATTTGACCCAACAACAGATTCATATGATCCGTTTGGTGAATTTACAAGTTTGGATGCAAATATTGTTTCCGTCTCAACTGATATTAACATTAAATTTGCTGATGTAGCTGGTAATGAAGAAGCTAAAGAAGAGCTAAAAGAAGTTGTTAAATTTTTAAAAGAGCCGGAACTATTTTCAAAATTAGGAGCCGGAGTGCCGAAAGGAGTACTATTAGGTGGCCCACCCGGTACTGGTAAAACATTATTAGCAAAAGCAATTGCAGGAGAAGCTGGAACACCATTTTTAAAAGTATCCGGATCACAGTTTGTTGAATTGTTAGTTGGGGTAGGTGCAGCGCGAGTACGTGAATTATTTGATAAGGCTCGTGATTTAAAACCTTCAATCATATTTATTGATGAAATTGATTCAATTGCACGTGCACGTTCGAACAACAATAGTATGGGAGGCGGAAATGACGAACGTGAGCAAACTTTGAATCAAATTTTAACCGAAATGGATGGTTTTTCATCAGAAAGTGGTGTAGTTGTTATTGCAGCATCTAACCGAATTGATATTCTGGATCCAGCTATTAAGCGTCCAGGTCGTTTTGATCGTCAAATTACAATCAATAACCCAAATTTAAAAGAGCGTCAAGCAATTTTAAAAGTACATGCACGTGGTAAAAAATTGGCACCTTCGGTTTCATTAGCGCAAGTAGCACAAAGAACTATTGGTTTTTCAGGTGCAGATTTAGCTAATGTTTTAAATGAAGCTGCAATTTTGGCTACCCGTCGAAGAAAGGAAAATATTGGAATGGAAGAAATCAATACTAGTATTGATAGAACCGTTATTGGACTTGAGGGAAAACAAGTTGCAAGGGTAAAGGCCCGTCAAATTACTGCATTCCATGAAATGGGGCATGCTTTTGTTGGAACTTTAGTTAATGAAAATGAAGGAATTGAAAAACTAACCTTAGTACCACGTGGTAATACTCAGGGAACAACATGGATGATTCCATCAGCTAGCCAATATAATTCTAGAAGTTCATTTGTGAATCAAATTTTAGTTGCTATTGCAGGTCGTGCAGCAGAGGAAATCGTAAGTGGGACAAGTGAATGTACAGCGGGAGCACAACAAGATATTGCCCAAATGACGCGAATTGTACGTACAATGGTTCTACGTTATGCTATGGCTCGTTTACAGGAATTAAAACAACAAGCACAACAGAGAAATTTATTCTTCTTAGGTAGCGATGTCAAACAGGAATTAAATAACATTGTTGACAATTTTACAACGAATTTTATGGACATTACGTATAACGAAGTAATTTCGTTTTTAGAAATTGTTCGACCAGGAGGTGAAAGACTAGTTGATGAACTGATGGTTTCGGAAGAAATGAGTGGAAAGGATTTACGTTCGATTGCACGTGAATATATTTCAACATGTTCGTCATTAGAGCTTTTAAGTAGTACACGTAAATCGTCTTTATTTGATTTAATGGCACCCGAGCTGAAGAAGTCTGTTTCGGAAGTTGAAGAAGAAGCAGTACAATTAGTCTCAAAGTTACCAAAGGTTAATGCTTAGTGATATTAGAAAAAAGTAATTATAAGAATAGAAGAGCGGGTCAGAATTAAAATATTCTGGTCCGCTCTTTTTTAGTTAATATAAGTTTTCTTCTTCATGACATAACACAGTACAATCTGAAGCAGGGTAAGCTACACATGTTAATGCGAAACCACTTTCAACTTGATCTTCGTCTAAGAAGGTTTGATCTGGTTGATCTAAAGATCCTTCTGTAACTTTACCTAAACATGTAGAACAAGACCCAGCACGACATGAGTACGGTAATTCGATATTATTATCTTCTGCCGCTTCTAAGATGAATTTATCATCTGGACATTCAATTGTAACATCTAAACTGTGTTTCTCACTTAAAAGTCTTACTTTATAATTTACCATGATTTATAATATCTGTTTAAAATTTTAATAGAATACTGTCTTGATCATAGCATTAATTTGACAAAATATCAATTTCGATATTAACTTTGTTTTATTAGTAAAAATAAATATTTAACCTAAATTAATTAAATTTAATAATATGTAACCAATACCTGCACCCCCGAAACCACCAGTAATAAAACCAGAAGTAAATTGACTCCATCCTTTAGAGTTCAAGAAATCAACAGCGGAATTCTTTGGAGGTGTTTTCTCTGAAAAACTTACAAAACCATAAATTAATAAACATGTTGTTAAAATGATAAGTAAACTGATGGTCGAAACGAACCCAACAAAGTTAGCCATTGGACTATCACGTAATGGACCACATTTAACAAATGGTCCTAATAGTAAATAACCATGAACAAAACCAATATTTATACCACGTAATAATGGAGATAACCCTTTTTTATAAGCCGGTAAAAGACTTAAATATGTTTTTGTTAAACTTGATGTTGTGATTGGAGTTGATAAATGTCCTACAAAAGGATCATCTTGAAACGGCGATACAACCTCGAAACTTTTATCTTGTTTATTAGCTACCATATTAAAGTAATAAATTTTTAATTTAATTTTATCTAACTTATTATAATAAAATTTGTTGAAAAAACTTAAATACTACCAACTGTAGGATATATTTTCGAAATCAGAACGTAAATATTGTATAATAGCCTCTATAGTTTGAAAATAAATTATAAAAAAATTACAATCAATATTTAAATGAGCATAATTCTTAATTATTTAATTTTATCTGGTTTCATGTTTGGTGTCATCACTGCATTATATTTAGGGTTAAAAACAATTAAATTAATTTAATTGTTTTTACTAATATGACGTAAATTAACAAGGTCTTAATAACAAAAAGAATGAATAATAACGAAATAATTAAAGAAGAAATTGTTGGAGCAAGAAATGTTAATACTTTTGTAACGATGATAATTTTATTTATAGCTGGCCTTGGTTTTTTTCTAGCTGGTCTATCTAGTTATTTAGGGATTAATCTATTAATATTAACTGATACATCAGGAATTAAATTTGTTCCACAAGGAATTGCTTTGTTATTTTATGGAACAGGGGCGATTGGTATTTCTATTTACTTACTTTTAACAATTTATTGGAATATTGGTAGTGGATACAACGAATTTGTTGGGGAAGAGAGTCTCGTTCGTATTGTACGTCTAGGATTCCCGGGTAAAAATCGTACAATTTTTTTAACATATGACTTTAAAAATATAAAAAGTTTAAAATTTTTAATTAAACAAGGATTAAATCCTCGTTGTAATATTTTACTAATGTTGAAAGACAAGAGGGAAATACCATTATTTCCAGCTCAATTTCTAATGAGTCCAAATGATACAGAGAAAAAAGCAATTCGATTATCTAACTTTTTGAATGTTCCATTAGAAAGTTTAGTAGTTTAACTTTATATAAAAAATACAAGCAGTAAACTATTTTGGGTATTATATAGAGTGTAGCGAGCATAGTTTAGTGGTAAAACTTCAGCCTTCCAAGCTGATTATGAGAGTTCGATTCTCTCTGCTCGCTTTAAACATGTTTCAATATCTTTTATAATAAAATTTTTGTATATAATAGTGTTAACATATAAATCAATATATATATGCATATATATGTATCAGGAGTGACAAAAGAAGAATTTTTACTATCAAGATTAGTAAAAACATGTCTGGTGGATCTACAGGAGAACGTCCCTTTACCGATATCTTAACGAGTATTCGTTATTGGATTATTCATAGTATTACAATTCCTACATTATTTTTATCTGGTTGGCTTTTTATCAGTACTGGTTTAGCTTACGATGTTTTTGGAACACCAAGACCAGATGAATACTTTACTCAAGATCGTCAACAAGTTCCTTTAGCAAATGAACGTTTCAATGCTAACCAAGAATTAGAAGATTTAAAATAAATTTTAAAACAAATCAATACACATATTATGAATCGAAATTTTAACAGATCGGTTGCTTATCCAATTTTCACATTCCGTTGGCTCGCAATTCATGGATTAGCTGTTCCCACAGTTTTCTTCCTTGGAGCTATCACGTGTATGCAATTTATTCAACGATAACAAAAACGAGTATTAAATTATGAGTGGTCCAAATCCTAACAAACAAGCTGTTGAATTAAGTAGAACGTCTCTTTTTTGGGGACTTTTATTAATTTTTGTTTTAGCAGTTCTTTTCTCAAGTTATTTCTTTAATTAAATTTTACATTTTATATTTTTATGGCAGATACTAGTAGACGTGTGCCTTTATGGGCAATTGCCTTAGTCGGTGGTATGGGTGTTTTCACAATCCTGGGATTATTTATTTTTGGTTCATATTCTGGTTTAGGTTCGTCTTTTTAAAAGAAAAAAAGAAAGTGTTAGAGTAAAATTTACTCAACACTTTCCTTTTCGATATAAATGAATAAGGCAGCCATTGCTACTCCAGGGAGAAATATTCCAATTATTGGTACTAAGATAGATGGGAAATAAGGAGCGATCATTTTGTTACCTCTCTGTTATATTAAGTTATGAATAGTATTATAGTAGAATCTTTAATCTTAAGAATTTTAATTTGTTTCTGGGTTTGATTCGGTTTAATATTAATCCAGTCTTTTTATACACTAGTTAGTAGTAAATGTATGGAATATTACAATCAAACGAAATATGAACAAAAACAATCTTGATTTGAAAGTTATTGAATCAATGCGACAATTTGCAGAAAGTTACGCAAAAAGCACCAATACTTTTTTTTGTAGTGACTTAGAAGTCACAGAATCAGTAATTCAAGGCTTATCAAACAATAAAAATGAATTTGGGGCTCCTTTATGTCCTTGCCGTTATTATGATAACAAGGAAGAAGAAATTAGCTTGGCTTATTGGAATTGTCCGTGTGTACCAATGCGGGAGCGTAAAGAATGCCATTGCATGTTATTTTTAACACCGGATAATGAATTTGCTTCAACTAAGCAAGCATTTGAATAAATATTTCTGATTATTAACAAGGTTGTAGCAATTTTAATATTTCAGCAAAATGAAGTTATGAACTCTTTTTGATGAAAATTCTTTATTTAATAAAAACTAAAAATTACATTTTATGACACCATCTTTATCAAACTTTATTTCAAGTATTTTTGCCGGAGCACTTTTAGTAATTGTACCAATTGGTATTGCTTTAACAACAGTTAGCAAAATTGATCCGCTTGCCCGCGAAGAAGCATAATTGAAATGATTAACATCATTATTGAGCCGGCACTACTTCTTGGAGCAGTATTTGCTTTAGTAATGCTTTTCTTATACGGTTTAAGATTTGTAAATCCTGATCTTGCAACAGATTGGGATATTTTTATTACTACCTTGGGAATCGTTTATAGTTCAATAATTCTTATACATGGCTGGAGATTGGATCCGATTTTATTATTCAGTCAAGTTTTATTAATTTTTATAACGTTCTCTTTTTGTTGGATACTTATTCGTCAACGTGAAATTATTCGACGTTTGATCGAAGGTATCTAATAAAAATTTTTAATAAATTTTTTCACGTATAATAATTCATAAGTTTCTGAATTATAAAAGAATACTTTTATTTGAATTGTAATTAAATTGATTAAACACAACTCTTTATACTATGTTAACATTAAAATTATTTGTTTACGCAACAGCATTCTTCTTTATTACTGTTGCAGTTTTTGGATTATTATCAAGTGATATGTCACGTAATCCATATAATGTTTAATTAAGATTTTCTTAATTTATTGTGCTTAAGTGTGATGAAAATCTTTATTAATAATAATATTTAATGGCAAAAATATATAATTGGTTCCAAGAACGTCTTGAGATTCAAGCAATTGCAGATGATATTTCGAGTAAATACGTACCTCCACATGTAAACATTTTCTATTGTTTTGGTGGTATTGTATTCACATCTTTCTTAGTGCAAGTAGCAACAGGATTTGCAATGACTTTCTACTATAGACCATCAGTTGCAGATGCGTTTGCATCGGTTGAATACATGATGACGCAAGTAAACTTTGGTTGGTTAATTCGTTCAATTCATCGTTGGTCAGCTAGTATGATGGTTATGATGATGATTTTACATATTTTCCGAGTTTATTTAACAGGCGGATTCAAAAAACCTCGTGAATTAACATGGATGACAGGAGTAATTTTAGCTGCTGTTACAGTATCATTTGGTGTAACAGGATATTCATTACCTTGGGATCAAGTTGGTTACTGGGCATGTAAAATTGTTACGGGAGTACCGGATGCAATTCCAGTAGTTGGAAGTTCGTTAGTTGAACTTTTACGAGGTGGTACTAGTGTAGGTCAAGCAACGTTAACGCGTTTTTATAGTTTACACACTTTTGTTTTACCTCTAATTACTGCCGTATTAATGCTTGCTCATTTCTTAATGATTCGTAAGCAAGGTATTTCAGGACCTTTATAAATCTTTTCCTTATTACTAGTTTAAACAATAAATTAACTTTAACAAATCAAAATTATGTCAGTTATTAAAAAACCCGATCTATCTGATCCTAAATTAAGAGCAAAATTAGCAAAAGGTATGGGACACAACTATTATGGTGAACCTGCTTGGCCTAATGATCTTTTATATATTTTCCCTATTTGTATTTTTGGTACATTCGCTTGTGTTGTAGGTTTAGCTGTTCTAGCTCCATCATCATTTGGAGAGCCTGCAAATCCGTTTGCAACACCGTTAGAAATTTTACCTGAGTGGTATTTCTTCCCAACATTCAATTTATTACGTGTATTACCAAATAAATTATTAGGTGTTCTTTCAATGGCGGCCGTACCAGCTGGATTATTAACAGTTCCATTTATTGAAAATGTTAACAAATTCCAAAATCCATTCCGTCGTCCAGTTGCAATGACAGTATTTTTTGTAGGTACAGTATTTGCAGTATGGTTCGGTTTCGGGGCAGCAATGCCAATCGATAAAGCAGTTACTTTAGGATTATTCTAAAGTGCTTATTTTTCTTTTACTGAAATAAGTAATATAATTTAGTTGTTTAGAAGTTGGCTCTGTAGCTCAGTTGGTTAGAGTGAGGGATTCATAACCCCTAGGTCGCAGGTTCAATTCCCGCCAGAGTCATTTTTAAATAACTTAAATTATATTGAGGAGTGATGGCTGAGTGGTCGATAGCGGTAGATTGCTAATCTATTGTAGGGTCCTCCCTACCCAGGGTTCGAATCCCTGTCGCTCCTATAGTATAATGTGGGTATGTTGGGATTGTAGTTCAATCGGTTAGAGCACCACCCTGTCACGGTGGAAGTTGCGGGTTCGAGTCCCGTCAGTCCCGTTTTTTACGAAAAAACGTTTTGTTAATTTTTGCTCTTAAGGGGGTTTATTCTACTTAAACTATTTGTTATTGTTGAAAGTATAGATTTTATATTTGTTAAACAAATAATAGATTTATTTTGAATATTTTTTTTAATTCAATAGTTAATAATAAGAGTTTGAAATTATAAACTTTATTTACACCATACTTAATAAATATTTAGGTTTTATTAAATCGACACAAACTAGATGAAAAAAACAATCTCAATTAAAGTATATAATGAATCGGGGGTTTTGACCCGAATTTCGACTGTTTTTTCAAGTCGAGGTTTTAATATTGATAGTATTGCTGTTGGGCCTACTGAAAATAGTGAAATTTCACGTATTATATTAGTTTTATTAGGGGATAATCAAACGATTGAACAGATAACAAAACAATTAAATAAGTTAATACAAGTTATTGAAGTTAAAGATATCACTACTCGACCTTGTGTTGAACGCGAATTAATGTTAATTAAGGTGAAATCGTCCAGAGAAACAAGAACGGAAATTTTAGAAATTGCGAAAATTTTTCGTTCAAAAATCGTAGATATTTCTTATAATTCAATTACGGTTGAAGTTACAGGTGACCCAGGGAAAATAATTACAATTCAAGAATTATTAAGTCATTTCCAAATCATTGAAATTGTTAGGACAGGTAAAGTTTCTTTAGAACGAGAATTAGGAATTAATACAGAGTATTTGAAAAATAATTAAAATATATTGGGGTCGGTGGGACTTGAACCCACACGACCAAATTAGTCAACAGATTTTAAGTCTGTTGTGTCTACCATTCCACCACGACCCCTGCAAAGGCGGCACCCAGATTCGAACTGGGGAATGAAGGATTTGCAATCCAAGGCCTTACCACTTAGCTATACCGCCTTTCTTCTATACTTATATACTAATAGTTTTTTTTTAATAAAGCAAGGTAAATATTAAACTTAAGTTATCTTATAATATGTATAGATATTTTATCATTGTTTTCGGTTTAATATTTTAAAATTATTTATTTCATCAATTTATATAATACAAAAATCTTTATATACTTTATATTCCTTATGGTATCAACAACAGATAAGAAAGCAATTGTTAATAAATCGGCTTCAAAAGAGACATTATTAACTCCACGTTTTTATACAACAGATTTCAAAGAAATTTCTGAATTAGATATTAGTTCTAATATCGATGAAATTGAGGCTATTGTCGAAGAATTTAGAATTGATTACAATCGTGATCATTTCATTCGTGACAAAGAATTTTCAAATAGTTGGGATGCTTTTGATGACGAAACCCGTAATATTTTTATTGAATTTTTAGAACGTTCATGTACAGCTGAATTCTCAGGGTTTCTATTATACAAAGAGATTTCTAGAAATCTTAAGAAAGCAAATCCTCTTTTAGCAGAAGGCTTTTCGTTCATGTCACGTGACGAAGCCCGTCATGCAGGTTTCTTAAATAAAGCTATGAGTGATTTTAATGTATCTTTAGATTTAGGGTTCTTGACAAAAACAAGAAAATATACGTTTTTTGCTCCTAAATTTATTTTTTATGCAACATACTTATCAGAGAAAATTGGTTATTGGCGCTATATTACAATTTATCGCCACTTGGAAAAAAACCCGAATTTCCGTGTTTATCCTATTTTTAGATTTTTTGAAAGTTGGTGTCAAGATGAAAATCGTCATGGTGACTTTTTTGCCTCGGTTATGAAATCACAAAAACACTTATTAAACACTTTTGAAGCTCGTTTATGGTGTAAATTCTTCTTATTATCAGTTTTTGTAACAATGTACTTAAACGATTTACAACGAGGAGATTTTTATTCTACGATTGGTTTAGATGCTAAGCAATTCGATATTCATGTTATTCGAAAAACAAATCAAAGTGCTGGTACATTATTCCCTGTCATTTTAGATTTAGATAATCCTAAGTTTTTAGTTTGTTTAGAGAATTGTGCTGAAGCAAACCAAAGTTTAATTGATATTGAGAAAAATGATAATTTAGAAGTTGTTAAAACATTAAGTAAAATTCCACAATATTTCAAAATGGTGACGAATTTAATTAATTTATATTTATTACCAGCCATTGAAACTAAATATATTTGGACAGAATAGTAATAATTAAACCTAAAACTTTACTATTTGTTTAATAGATATTACAATACATTATATACTTATAAATGTATATGCATATTGAGAAATGAAATTAAAAACACGTAAAGCAGCCTTAAAAAGAGTTAATCCTAAGAAAAGAGGTTTAGCACGTAAAAGTGCATATCGTGGACATTTATTAAGAAGAAAAAATTCTAAACGTTTGAGAAGACTGCGTGAGCCTGTTCAAGTTCACGTAGCTGATCGTGTAGCTTTTTCTTTTATGTTACCTTATGCTTAATTAGTACATTCAAATAGATTTAAATTTTTAGTTAGGTAGAAAAATGGTTAGAGTTAAGCGCGGGAATGTTGCTGCGAAAAGACGTAAAAAATATTTAAATTTGGCAAAAGGCTTTGTAGGTTCGCAGTCACGTTTAAGTACATTGGCAGCGGAGCAGGTTGTTCAGAGTCTTAATTTTGCTTATATCAGTAGAAGATTAAAGAAACGTAATTTCCGACGTATTTGGATTTATCGAATCAATGCTGCTACACGAGCAAGAAAGAATATATACTCTAAATTTATAGGGTGTTTACGTAATATTAATATCTTCTTAGATAGAAAGATTTTAGCTAGTTTAGCATTCACAGATTTATCTGCTTTTAATGTTATTGAACGTCAATCTCGTAAATCAGAACTTTATAAATAATAAGATTTGCATGTTAGTATTTTCTAGCATGCAAATATTGACATTGTATTATACTTACACATATAATAGATACGTCTCTTACGAGGCAATAAAGCTGGTATAGCTCAATTGGTAGAGCGTCTGACTTGTAATCAGAAGGTTAAGAGTTCGATTCTCTTCTCTAGCTATTTAATATTACATAAAAAACTTTTCAACAAATGAATGTACAATTAAAATATTTTAATATATAATTTATTTAGACTATAATAGTTTAGAAATAGAATATTGAATTATTCCCATAGTACCGACATAAGTAAATATATTTATACATTATATGG
>Ga0257110_1000347_pt1 | contig 23390 bp, 20 predicted proteins | sample LP_taG_7_FD_190184 | JGI IMG/M metagenome (GOLD analysis project Ga0257110, IMG submission 190184) | Marine microbial communities from Northeast Subartic Pacific Ocean, Canada - LP_J_2015_P26_10m | ecosystem: Environmental > Aquatic > Marine > Oceanic | place: Canada: Northeast Subartic Pacific...
TAGTTATAAATTTAGATGATCTTAAGCAGGTGAAACAAGTGGGGGAGTATTCAAATACTTTTTCTTTCTCAGAATCTAAACAAGCCTCAATTAATATAATTTTATTAGAATCTCAGCCTTGTTTGAATGTTTCACTAATTGATACAGTAATTAATACACATTTAGTAGGAGCTTATAATTTTCATAATATAGCAGCTGCATTGGCAGTTGGCTGTTATTTCAAACTCACAACTAAACAACTTAAAATTGGAATTGAAGATTATGTCTCGGCAAATAACCGCTCTCAAATTGTTAAGCAAAATTCGAATCAGATTTTATTAGATGCTTACAATGCTAATCCAAGCAGTATGGGAGTTGCTTTGGAAAATTTTAAAGGAATTCAAAATACAAACAAAATTGCCATATTAGGAGATATGTTTGAATTGGGAGCCACTAGTGCGAAAGAACATTTAGAAATTGTAAATCAAGCAATTTTAACTGAGGGTTGTATATTTTATTTTGTAGGGTCTCATTTTTTTGAGCAAAAAACATCACACTCAAATTTTTTGTTTTTTGAAACATTTGAAGAGCTTAAATCTCATTTGAAAGAAATAGCTGTTTCAAATACTAGCATCTTGATAAAAGGTTCCCGAGGGATGGCTCTAGAACGTATTTTGGAACTACTTTAAATTAAGGAAATTTGATTTTTTCAGCTTGCAGACCATAAAAACTTTTATTCTTATGCCTAGTTTTAAATATTCCAAATAACCTTTCCTGCATAAATGATTTATACATGCAATTTAATCTAGTATTTGCTCTTGATGATATATCTTGGCTATAAGCTGGTTATGTTTTCATTGTATCTTTCTTTTATGACAAAGATTACTGTATATCAATCGATACAGTTGCTATAATTGTGCCCACAACATTTGATTTTGTTTATTTTAAGAAAGACTAGACCTCTTAAGTTCAAAAGTTTCATTTAAGTTCAGCTAAAAGGTATCTTTATTGTAAACACTAGCCTACCTTTTTATATTTGATCTCAAAAATCATCACACTATTCCCTCCTCCTTTTTTAGCTTTCCCCTGAGACGTCACTATGACATACTTACCATCTTCACTTACATCTAAACCTACAGGATAACTGTCAACAAGACAAGTAGAAATGACCTTCATATCTTTTGTCCTTACCACTACAATCTTACTATCATTGTTAACTGCAACAAAAAGGTATTGACCTGTTGGATCTACTTCAATTGTCCTCGCTCCATAACCTACAAAGACTTCCTGCCATTTATTATAATCGTCATCAATATTATTTTCAATATGGGCTATGAATAAATCTATATTAGTTTTTTGAACATATCCCCATTTATTAATACTCAAATAAAAATCTTCATCTTTGATTATTAGATGTCTCATGTTATTTCTCATTCCAGAGACTGACCCAACATATTTAGCATTATCTGAATCTATAACTGCAATCGAACTCTTTCCCATTTTACCAATTAAAATATATTTATTATCAGAAGTGAAGACAGTTCCTCTTAAACAATTATGGCACTTCTGATCTCTATTTACCTTCTCTCCTTTTTTAAAATTTAATTTAGGTTTATAATCAATAATTATACTTTCTTTAAGTTTAAAATCAGATGGGTTTGGTGAGGAAATGTCTACAAGTATCACAGTATTGTCACCCCAATGTGTTATTGCAATTGTTTTATTATCAGCTGAGCAGCTTATCATTTTTGGTAAAGCTCCTGTAGGAAGGACTCTAACAATGGAATCTGTTTCTGTATCTATCACACAAACAGCAGAAGGATCAATCGCATTTAAATCATATGATCGCCTATAATATGTTACCCATAGATATCGCCCATCGTGAGAGAAACAGCCTTCTACTGGTTTTCCTTTAAAAGAATTAAGATCATACTTTTTTGTTCTAAATATATAATCTTCTGTTTCGTTTTTATTAAATAAAAACTGATTTTCTTTTCCAAAGACATGATGAATATCTTTGATCTTAACAAAATTTTCAGTTGAATAAACCGAAGTTGTATGCCCTTCAAGAGAATGAATATAAAATTTATTTTTAGCAGTTAAAATATTTACTGATTTAGGAGAATTAATACTTCTGTCATACGTATTTCCCCCAGAATTTAACGATTTATTGTAATGCTGAATTCTATGTTCTAACTTAAGTGTCACTTCAGCATCCTTGGGAACTGATACATCTCCAATGTTTATATTAACTCTGTCTTGCGTATAAACATGTTTGCACAGAATAAGTAATACACAAATAATAATTTTTTTTAGATACATTTTACAAACCATTTTTTTATAAAGATAAAAATTTCATATAATTGCACAAGTTTTGTTAAAATCAAATTATTCAAGCCATATATATGAAATCGAATGAATCGATATTGAAAATATTTTGTTTTATTTTCTTTTGTTGTTTTTATAGCTTGGATAGTTTTTCACAAAACAACCATAAGTTAGTTATTGATACCATTAGAAATAGTAAAGTTAATATCATTCTATATGATGATAAAAGCTGGGAATATCTTTCTGTTGAAATGAGAAATAACTATTTGAAAACTTTTGCAGATACATCATCTATTTTCACCAAGAATTGGAAAAATAGTACCTTTGCATACGAAGACAAATCTCCCCCTGATAGCGTATTAATTACATATTTAGACGATCAAGATAAATATGTTATTCCTGTTGTAGATAGAATTAATTCAGGATTTAAACATAGAAATGGTGTATTCCACAAAGGACTCGACATACACCTAACAACAAAGACTCCAGTAAAGGCTGCTTTTAATGGTAAAGTTAGGTATGCTAGATTTAATACAGGCGGGTATGGGAATCTTGTGATTATAAGACATTTTAATGGATTAGAAACATATTATGCGCATTTAAGCAGACTTGATGTTCAAGAAGATCAACTCGTTCAAGCAGGGAAAGTTATTGGATTAGGCGGAAATACAGGGGCAAAATGGTCAGGTCCTCATTTACACTTTGAGGTTAGATATCATGATTTTGCTTTTGATCCTGAAAAGATGTTTTCAATAAAAGACTCTTTGTTGATAGGAGATAAGATATTATTAAAGAAAGCTGACTTTCACTCTGTTATAGCTGCATCAAGAAAATATCACAAGATTAAGTCTGGGGAAACACTATCATATTTAGCTGTTCAGTACAATACCACTGTATCAAAAATATTAAAAATCAATCCTAAACTTAATATAAATTCTATCATCGGAATTGGAATGAAGATACGTGTCAGATAATAGCAAATATAATTTTGATAAAAACTCTCAAAAGGGTACTCTGTAACCATCAGAGTATGGTAGATTTGAACTGCTGTCCTGTGGGGAATTAATCCTATTATTTGTTGTAAAATTAATGATATATTTGAGTTATGTATCTTTACCTTTCATTTATACTTAATTTTAAACAAATATTGAGGTTATGACGTTTTTAGCTAACCAAACGTTTCCAAATTATATAATTGATTTCATGTCTAGTGAATGGATTCTAAATAATATTATTGTTGTCGCCGTTGTTGTCTTATTTTTAATAATTGGACGCAAATTATCAACTCAAAACAATACTAGGGTCACGTATTTAATGGGTGTTATTTTGTTTTTTTCATCTGTGATAACTCCCTTGCGCACCGCTTTAAATGGTGACTGGAATATGGCTACAGATTTGCCATTTCATCTTTGTGGAATTTCTGGTCTTATTTGTTCTTTCCTTCCTTTTATTAAAAGAAAACAGTTTTTATTTGATTTTGTATTTTATTCTGGAATTATTGGAGGGATCATGTCCGTTCTTACCCCTCAAATGAATGGCTATGACGGTAGTCATTTTGCATATCTTGAATATTATGTAAGACATGTTTTAATTTTGTTATTACCTCTGTATATGTTTAAATACTTAAATATTCAGCCTTCTAGATACTCCAGTCTTAAATCTTTTTTGATTTTAAATATTTTAATGATCATCATCATGCCATTAAATTTCTATCTTGGGTCAAATTACATGTATTTAGCTGAGCCACCTCAAGTTGACAACCCTCTAGTAATAGGAGTATGGCCTTACTATCTCTTATGGTTTGAGGTTTTTATCTTAGGTCTAATGGCTGCATTTTATGGTCTCTCTACGCTAAAATTAAATGTAAAACATTCAAATTAATATTATTTATTAAGGTCTTTGTACCTTCACCTGTGACATTGATTAAATCCTAAGTATATGAAGCCAACTAAAACAGTTATAATTACAGGAACTAGCCGTGGTATCGGATTTGAATTAGTACACCTTTTTGCTAATTCAGGTTATTCTGTTTTAGCACTTTCTCGAAACGCCAGGCCAGTTTCAAATTTAAATTTTGAAAATATAACAGCTTTGTCATTTGATCTCAACAAGTCTGAAGATTATGAGCATGTCGAAGCTTTTGTTCAAAATGAATGGTCTCAAGTTGATATTTTAATTAATAATGCTGGAACGCTTATAAATAAGCCATTTTCAGCCACGACTTTTGAAGATTTTAAACAAGTGTACAATACTAATGTTTTTGGAGTCGCAGAGCTTACTAGACGCATGATTCCATTCATGCCTAAAAATGGTCATGTGGTTACAATTAGCTCTATGGGAGGGGTCCAAGGCTCCGTTAAATTTCCTGGCTTAGCCGCCTACAGTTCTAGTAAGGGTGCGGTGATTACTTTGACTGAGCTATTAGCAGAGGAATATAAAGAGTCTGGACCTTGTTTTAACGTCCTTGCATTAGGTGCTGTTCAAACAGAAATGCTTAAAGAAGCATTTCCAGGTTATGAAGCGCCAAATACAGCGGTTCAAATGGGTGCTTATATATTTGAATTTGCAAAAACTGGGCAGCAGTTCTATAATGGTAAATTATTACAAATTTCGAGTTCGACTCCCTAATGAAAAGTATGTGTTATTAAAAATAACTCCTTAGGTTTAACAGCTCATTAACGTTCTTACCATAAAATATTTCTTTACTTTTACAGCTCGATAAAAATCCATTTTATGTTTAATAACTTAAGTGAAAAATTAGATAAAGCTCTACACGTCCTCAAAGGACATGGGCGTATTTCAGAAATTAATGTTGCCGAAACTCTAAAAGAAGTTCGACGGGCTTTGTTGGATGCTGATGTTAATTATAAAATTGCTAAAGAATTTACCAACCGGGTTAAACAAAAAGCAATAGGTCAAAATGTATTGACAACGCTTCAGCCTGGCCAATTGATGGTAAAAATTGTAAAGGATGAGCTCACCGCGTTAATGGGGGGTGAGGTTGAAGATGTTAACTTATCAGCAACTCCGAGTGTGATTTTAATGTCCGGATTGCAAGGGTCGGGTAAAACTACTTTCTCCGGAAAGCTTGCAAACTATTTAAAAACCAAAAAAGCCAAAAACCCAATGCTGGTAGCCTGTGATGTATACCGTCCAGCTGCAATTGATCAGTTACATATTGTAGGGGAACAAGTTGGTGTTGAGGTTTACAGTGATTTAGATAATAATGACCCCGTAGCCATTGCTAAGGCTAGTATTGAGGCTGCTAAATCTAAAGGTTGTAATGTTGTTATTATTGATACCGCTGGTCGTTTGGCGGTTGATAAAGCGATGATGACCGAAATAGCAAATATTCATTCTGCAGTCCAGCCACAAGAAACGTTATTCGTAGTGGATGCAATGACTGGACAGGATGCAGTCAATACAGCCAAAGCATTTAATGATATACTTAATTTTGACGGAGTCATACTTACAAAACTAGACGGGGATACTCGTGGTGGTGCTGCGATTTCGATAAAGTCAGTCGTCAATAAGCCAATCAAATTTATCGGTACTGGTGAAAAAATGGAGGCAATTGATGTTTTCTATCCAGCTCGTATGGCTGAGCGGATCTTGGGAATGGGTGATGTGGTTTCCTTAGTTGAGCGTGCACAAGAACAATTTGATGAGCAAGAGGCTCGAAAAATTCAAAAAAAAATTGCTAAAAATCAATTTGGTTTTGATGATTTTTTGTCTCAAATACAGCAGGTCAAAAAGATGGGTAATATGAAGGACCTAATGGGAATGATACCTGGGGCCGGAAAAATGATGAAAGACGTAGATATAGACGATGATGCCTTTAAGCATATTGAAGCTATTATCCAGTCAATGACCCCTAATGAACGAGCTAAGCCCACGCTTTTAAATAACAGTCGTAAAAAACGAATCGGTTCGGGCTCCGGAACATCTGTTCAGCAAGTGAATCAACTTATGAAACAGTTTAACCAGATGAGTAAAATGATGAAAATGATGCAAGGTGGCGGGGGTCGAAAAATGATGGAAATGATGAAAAATATGCCACGATAAATATAATTTAATCACCAATTTATAATGATTTTACTAGACGGAAAACAAATAAGTGCCAATATAAAAGTTGAAATAGCTTTAGCAGTTACTGAAATTAAAAAAGATGGAAAAAGGCCCCCACATTTGGCAGCAATTCTTGTAGGTACTAATGGAGCTAGCATGACCTATGTAGGTGCTAAAGTTAAAGCATGTGAACTTGTTGGTTTTAATTCAACACTAATTGATTTACCAGTTCAAACAACAGAAGCTGAATTATTAGCTGAAATATACGCGCTAAACGATAACCGTGAAATAGATGGTTTTATTGTGCAGCTTCCGCTTCCCAAGCATATTGACGAACAAAAGGTTTTGATGGCGGTACATCCAGATAAAGATGTGGATGGCTTTCATCCAATGAATGTTGGTAGAATGGTACTTGATTTACCGACTTTTCTCTCTGCAACCCCTTATGGAATCATGGAGCTACTTGAGCGCTATAGAGTTCCAACATCTGGAAAGCATGTGGTGGTCATAGGTCGAAGTCACATTGTAGGACGTCCAATGAGTATATTAATGAGTCAAAAACGACCTGCAGGAGATTCAACAGTAACTATAGCCCACAGCCGAACAACAAACCTAGAAAAACTCACATTAGATGCAGATATAATAGTTGCGGCACTAGGAATTCCTGAATTTTTAACAGCTGAAATGGTAAAACCAGGTGCTGTTATTATTGATGTTGGAATTACAAGGGTGGCTGATGAAACTAAAAAAAGAGGCTATAGAATTACAGGAGATGTTCATTTTGAAAGTGTCTCTAAAAAAGCAAGTTATATCACACCAGTCCCTGGTGGTGTTGGTCCAATGACCATAGCAATGTTGCTTAAGAACACGCTTTTAGCATGCGAACGTCACGCTTCTAAATAAGCTATTTAGCAAAAATGTGAGAGGAGTCTTTGAACGCCTTGAATTCCAAAGCATTTCCGCAAGGGTCATAAAAAAATAAGGTAGCTTGTTCGCCTTGAAGTCCTTCAAAACGAATGTAAGGATCTATAATAAATTTCAATTTCTTTAGTTTTAAGTGTTCTGAAAAAAGTTTAAAATCATCCCATGAGAGGATAACTCCAAAATGAGGAACTGGTACTTGTTTCCCGTCCACTTTATTTGCATGTTGATTAGTGTCGGCTCCTTTTGGCTTATAATGAATTACTAGTTGATGGCCGAAAAAATTGAAATCTATCCACTGGTCACTGCTGCGCCCTTCTTTACATTTTAAAATATCTCTATAAAAAATACGGCATACCTCTAGGTCCCAAACAGGGATTGCTAAGTGGAACGGAGCTACGGAACTCATTCGATTGTTTTTTTAGAGTCTTTCAAAGTTTCATTTAACGTTTTCAATTCTTCATTAGTTAAATTGCGGTATGTTCCAATGTCGCATTTTTGATGAATATTCATAATGCGTGTGCGCTTTAGGGATTGGACGTCGTAGTTAAGATACTCGCACATGCGACGAATTTGACGATTGAGTCCTTGTGTTAAGATTATTTTAAATTCAAATGTACTTATTTTTTCTACTACGCAAGATTTGGTGGTTTTTCCTAGTTCTTCTAAAGGAATTCCTGTTGACATGCGTTGTACAAAAGTTTGTGAAATAGGTTTGTCTACTCTAACAATGTATTCTTTTTCGTGATTGTTACTTGCGCGAAGAATTTTATTCACGATATCACCATCATCTGTCAGTAAAATTAAACCTTCACTGTCCTTATCTAGTCGTCCAATTGGAAAAATTCTGATCGGATAATTAATGTAATCAATAATATTGTTTTTCTCAACACCAGTATCGGTAGTGCAAACGATTCCTATAGGCTTATTAAAAGCGATATAGGTTCTTTTTTTAGAGTCATTAAGGATTGTTTTTCCGTCTACTTTCACTTTATCTCCGTGAACTACTTTGGTGCCCATTTCTGGTACGAAACCATTGACAGTGACACGTCCTTCGTTGATTAATTTATCTGCTGCGCGTCGCGAGCAGTAGCCTGCCTCACTTAAATACTTATTAAGCCTTGTTGTTATTGAGTTCATATAGCAAATTTACAAAACTTTAATGGCACAAAAACTTTATTATTTCATTAGAAATATAATTACCTTTCAAAGAGTGTCCAAGTCCTTTTGTAGAAATAAGCGTGGCGTTTTTGAACTGTAAGTCTATTTCAAGTGCATCTTCATAAGGGATGATAGAGTCTCTTTTGTCATGAAAGATTAAGCCACTGGAGTCTATGTTTTTGATAAGGTTTGCAGTTGAATAATAGCTAGGAGGGTGTCCAAACGTAAGTTCGATATAGCGATCAATGCCGTTGTCTATTTTTTTACTAAAGCCCATCATTTTCTTGTAGCGCCCAATAATACCCGTAAATGTTGATGGAGCACCCAAAAGCACAATTTTATTAGCATCGCTGTAGGTTTTTTTGTTAAGAAAAAATATGATTGACATTGCTCCGACCGAGTGACCTAGAAATACAGTTGGTTTAAATTTTTGACTCACTACATTGATGAATTCTGAATAGAGCACCGCATTAAAGGAGTCACTTCCAGAGCCACCATGAGCAGGAGCGTCCAGGGCAATAATATCGTAGCCTTCTTTTTGTAACTTTTCAATTTCATTTCTCCAGCGACTGCTGTTGCTTTCCCAGCCGTGCACTAAAAGTATGGTTTCTTTTGGTCCTTTCCATTGGTAGATTTGAATATTGAAATCAGCGAAATATAGTGTTGACTTGGTAGCTGTGTCTAAAAACGAATGTGCGTTAGTAGTTAACTTACCTTTTCGGGGTTTAGAGAATACTTGTAGTGCGAGTCTTGAAGCGAGTTTGGAGTTAAAAACCCCAATACTATTTAAGGTTGCTCCGACAATTTTTGGCAGGAACGAATTCATTAATTCGTCTCTCTATTTGCGTTTTCTAATGAAAATGCAGGGGTACAAATGGCTATGTATTCACAAGGCTTACTAAAGGGATTTGAGTATTGTACTCGAGAATTTTTATAAATCTTTATAGACTGACCAGTTTTTAAAACTATTTTTTCGTTGTCAATAATAAATTGTTTTTTTCCCTTAATGATGTAAGTGAACTCGTCGAAACTTGGAGTTTGGAAAGGCTCACTCCAGTAGGGCGGAGCGACCATGTGTGCAATGCTAAGGGCGCTGTTTCCGTCAGTCGCTTTACCGAAATATTCTTTTATTAATTTGCCGTCTGTTGTTGGGACAATAAACGGTTTTTTTGATATTTTATATCCTGCCATAATTTAGTACCAAGTAATATAAAAATCTTTTATTTTAGCATTTTCTGGTATTGAAATCGCTTCAATTTCGCTATTTATATCATAACGTATTTCTTCAGGAAGTTCTGATTTGCTGATTGTAAAATAGGCATTGATTTCATCAACTGAAATTATTAAGTTTCGAAGTGTATTTTGAATGCTTGAAATCTGATATTTTGAATTGATATAGCCAAAGCTGCTAAGTCTATTTATGCCGTCTTTGTTCTTAAAACGTGAATCCATAATGCGGACTGTTCGAATGGTAGATAGTGAGTCTAGAGAGTAATCTGGGTCCAGTTCAAGTAGTAGGTTCCCTGAAGTTTTTTCGTAAACACTAATAGTGTTCATAGTTCCTGTAAACTCGTCACCACCAATATGTCTACTCAAGGAGTCGTTTATGAAGATCGATTTAAGCTCTTTAATCTTTGTAGAGTCCGTTAATTGCCCTATACTATTTGTGGAGATCATGAATGGGTCTATTGATTTTTCACAGGCTACAAAGAAACCTAATAGTGCTACTAAAAATAAATAATGTTTCATATTACTTGGTGCTAAATTATTTTTACTCAAATTCTCAAAGTGAAATTTATCTAAAGCTGAGTATTTAAGATTTTTTAAAAGTTAGATTAATGTTTAAACTTTAAATTTGAGTAAAAATAATTGAACTTTTATTACTTAAACCAAAAACAGTAAACTATTTTTGCTCATTATGTTGAAAACCGAAATTAAATCACTTGTTAGTATGGGTGAAATGCTTCCTCTTATGGAGGCCTTTTATACGATTCAAGGAGAAGGCTTCCACAAAGGATCTGCAGCTTATTTTATCAGGATAGGAGGATGTGATGTAGGGTGTCATTGGTGTGATGTCAAAGAGAGTTGGAATGCAGAACTGCACCCCCCTACTTCAGTAGAATCTATTGCGGACCAAGCAGCTGGTAGCAGTCAAACAATAGTAGTTACAGGAGGAGAGCCACTGATGTGGGATATGAGTCCATTAACAGCAAAGCTAAAACTGAAAGGAATGCAGACTCATATTGAAACATCAGGTGCATATAAGTTGACTGGAGATTGGGACTGGATCTGTTTGTCTCCAAAAAAATTAAAAACTCCATTGAAGGAGATTTATTTAAAGGCTCACGAACTTAAGTTGATTGTTTACAATTTAGATGATTTAAGATTTGCTGAAGAACAAGCGTCAAAAGTAAATTCAAATTGTATTCTTTACTTGCAACCGGAGTGGAGTAAGCGTGATAAAGTCATGCCTTTTATTGTAGAATATGTCATGAAACATCCAAAATGGAAGGTTTCGCTTCAAACACATAAATATTTAAACATTCCATAGTAAAATTTAGTTTAATTGTTTCTTTTTGTTACTTATTATCTCTTTTTAAATTAAATTAATTTCATTTTTATATTAAATTTATTAATTAAGCTTATATATGTAACCTTTTTGTTGTTTAATATTTAAAAAATGAAACTAAATATTAATATTTGACCTTTAATATATAATAATAAACTATGTGTGGAATTGTTTGTGCCTTTGATTTAAAGCAAAAACCAGAAATATTAAGACCTTTGGTTCTTCAGATGTCAAAAAAAATTAGACACCGTGGTCCCGACTGGAGTGGGATTTATAGTGACAATAAAACTGTTATGGCCCATGAGCGTTTGGCGATTGTTGATCCAGCATCAGGCAAACAGCCACTTTTAAGCTCAGATCATAAGTTGATTCTTGCAGCTAACGGGGAGATATATAATCACCGTGAAATAAGAAATCTATACAAAGACGTGTATGAATTTCAGACTCAAAGTGATTGTGAGGTTATTTTAGCTTTATACAGAGAAAAGGGGCTAAGTTTTGTCGATGACTTAAATGGGATATTTGGATTTGCTATATATGATGTTGAAAATGATGAATACTTTATTGCTCGTGACCACATGGGGATTATTCCTCTGTATATGGGATGGGATCAAAATGGGACTTTCTATGTAGCTTCAGAATTGAAAGCTTTAGAAGGGTATTGCACCAAAATTGAGTTATTTCCTCCAGGACATTTTCTGTCAAGTAAGGATGGTAAATTGGTTCAGTGGTATAAGCGTGAATGGGGTGAGTTTTCTGCTGTTAAAGATAATGAAACACATATTTCAGAAATTAAAAAAGCACTAGAAGATGCAGTCCATCGCCAGTTAATGTCTGATGTCCCTTATGGGGTATTATTGTCTGGTGGGTTAGATTCTTCTGTGACTTCAGCTATTGCTAAAAAGTATGCTTCAAGACGCGTTGAGTCTGATGATAAGGCTGCTGCGTGGTGGCCGCAGTTGCATTCTTTCTCTGTTGGCCTTGACGGGTCTCCAGATTTAGCTGCAGCTCAAATAGTAGCTGACCACATTGGGACTGTTCATCATGAAATAAAATTTACTATTCAAGAAGGTCTAGATGCCATAAGAGATGTAGTATATAATCTTGAAACATATGATATTACAACGATCAGGGCTTCTACCCCTATGTACCTAATGGCTAGAGTCATAAAATCTATGGGTATTAAAATGGTTCTTTCTGGAGAGGGAGCAGATGAGTTGTTCGGAGGATATTTATACTTTCATAAAGCGCCAAATGCAGAAGAGTTTCATGATGAAACCGTTCGAAAGCTAAGTAAGCTTCATATGTACGATTGTTTAAGAGCTAATAAAAGCTTGGCAGCATGGGGCATTGAAGGTAGAGTTCCTTTTTTAGATAAAGAATTTATTGATGTAGCTATGCGAATTAACCCTCAAGATAAAATGATAAATGGGGAGCGCATGGAGAAATGGGTGGTTAGAAAAGCATTTGAAGATATGTTGCCTGAAAGTGTAGTTTGGCGACAAAAGGAACAGTTTAGTGATGGGGTTGGGTATAGTTGGATTGATACTCTAAAAAAAGTTGTAGGGCAGGCGGTTACTGATGAGCAACTAGCTAATGCGCGTTTTAGGTTTCCAGTTCAGACTCCACAAAATAAAGAAGAATTCTATTACAGATCTATTTTTGAATCATATTTTCCTAGTGATGCCGCTGCGCTTTGTGTTCCTCAAGAAGCGAGTGTAGCCTGTAGTACTAAAATAGCGCTGGAATGGGATGAAGCTTTCAAGAATGTTAATGATCCTAGCGGAAGAGCGGTGTCTAAAGTGCATGACAAGGCATATGAATAAGTTTTATTGACTGAAAATAAGACTCTTTCAGCTATTTTCTAAAAAGTTTTAAAGACTGTATAAATTAAAAAGTTATTAAATCTATTTTAAGCCCGTTTTTGGTTGATTTAAGCATGTTTAGATATATTTATTAATTGTTAATAATTACAGTTAAATTCTCTAAAAACCACTTTAAGATGCTTTGAGGATTATTTATATTTGTTAATGTCACGAAGTTTTCTGTGATAACTCGAAATTTTAATAAATACAAACAAAATAATGAGCGAAGAAATTAATAAAGGCAGTTATTCGGCTGATAGTATACAAGCTTTAGAAGGCATGGAGCACGTGCGCATGCGACCTTCAATGTATATCGGAGATGTAGGCTTAAGAGGATTGCACCACTTAGTATATGAGGTTATCGATAATTCCATAGATGAGGCTTTGGCAGGACATTGTGACAAAATTACAGTAGTCATTAATGAGGATAATTCAATAACTACAGAAGATAATGGTCGTGGTATCCCTGTTGGTTTACATAAAAAAGAGGGTGTTTCAGCTCTTGAAGTTGTAATGACCAAAATTGGAGCAGGTGGTAAATTTGATAAAGATTCTTATAAAGTTTCTGGAGGTTTGCATGGTGTTGGTGTTAGTTGTGTGAATGCACTTTCAGAGCATTTGAAAGCAACTGTTTATAGAGACGGGAAGGTTTATGAACAAGAATATGAGCGTGGAAAAGCCATGTATCCAGTAAAACAAACAGGAGAAACTGACAGAAGAGGAACTACGGTTACGTTTAAGCCTGACCCACAGATATTTACTCAGACGTTAGTATATGTTTATGAAACTTTAGCGAATAGACTTAGAGAGTTAGCTTTCTTAAACAAGGGAATTACCGTAGTGCTTGTAGACCACAGGGAAAAAGACGAGAAAGGTGAATTCTTAGGAGAAACATTTCATTCAGATGAAGGGCTTTCAGAGTTCATAAGGTATTTAGATAGCAACCGTGAACCTATCATGAAAAAAGTAATTGCATTTGAGGGTCAAAAAAATGGAGTTCCAGTCGAAGTTGCAATGATTTACAACACCTCATATGCTGAAAATTTACACTCTTATGTCAACAACATTAATACTCATGAAGGAGGAACACACTTGTCAGGTTTTCGTCGTGGATTGACACATACTTTAAAAAAGTATGCCGACGAATCTGGTATGCTTGATAAATTAAAATTTGATATAGCTGGCGATGATTTTCGTGAAGGGTTAACAGCTATTATTTCTGTTAAGGTCCAAGAGCCTCAATTTGAGGGTCAGACAAAAACAAAATTAGGAAATCGCGAGGTTTCTGCTTCTGTTAGTCAAGCTGTTTCTGAAATGCTAACAGACTATTTGGAAGAAAATCCAGATGATGCAAAAATAATTGTTCAAAAAGTTATTTTAGCAGCTCAGGCACGTCACGCAGCTCAAAAGGCTCGTGAAATGGTTCAGAGAAAAACAGTAATGAGTATGGGGGGGTTGCCTGGCAAACTGAGTGATTGTTCTGAGCAAGATCCTGCCAAGTGTGAAGTCTTTCTTGTAGAGGGGGACTCGGCAGGAGGTACAGCTAAGCAAGGTCGAGACCGTGCATTTCAAGCTATTTTACCTTTGAGAGGAAAAATCTTAAATGTTGAAAAAGCTATGCAGCACAAAGTATTTGAAAACGAGGAGATTAAAAATATATTTACAGCACTAGGCGTAACCATCGGAACCGAAGAGGATAGTAAGGCCCTGAATTTAACGAAGCTACGTTATCATAAAATTGTAATTATGTGTGATGCCGATATTGACGGTAGCCACATTGCAACACTTATTTTAACTTTCTTTTTTAGATATATGAAGGAGTTAATTGAGAGTGGACATGTATATATTGCGACACCTCCATTATACCTTGTTAAAAAGGGTCAGAAGAAACAGTATGCGTGGAGTGATGCTGAGCGAGACTCAATAGTTGATGGTTTTGGTGGAAGCGCATCAATTCAACGCTATAAGGGTCTAGGAGAGATGAATGCCAGTCAGCTTTGGGATACTACTATGAATCCTGATTTTAGAACTTTACGTCAAGTTCAAATTGACAATGGAACCGAGGCAGATCGTATTTTTTCAATGCTTATGGGGGATGATGTGCCGCCCAGGAGAGAATTTATTGAAAAAAATGCTATCTACGCAAATATTGATGCTTAGTTGCTTTTTTTAAGTTTTTGAATATGAAAAAATTCATCATTTTTTGTTTTTTTTTCTTTGCGATTATTACAATCAAAGCGCAGGTAGATTTTCAAAACCCACCTAATTCAACAATAGCATTTGGAGATATATTGCTTGCTGGAGAAGATGCCAGTTTACTGGCTGAAAACTATCTCAGGCCGTCTGTTAATAGTATGATTAGTGGAATGAATAGTGGCTGGTATTCAACGGCGAAAACCCATAAGAAATTCGGTTTTGATATAACTATTGGTTTCAATGCTTCTTTTATACCTTCAAAAGATCAAATGTTTGATTTTGTTTCTAGTGACTACAACTATATTTCAATTGCTGATGATTCTTCTGAGCTACCGACAGTATTAAGTGAAAATGAGTCAGAGACCATTTTCAGTGTTTTAATACCGGTTCTTAGTGGTGACTATAAAGCTGGTTCGTTCACTATGCCAGGTGGAGTAGCTGGAGATTTGCCTGTAAACGCATTACCAACTCCTTATGTGCAACTTGGATTAGGTTTACCCTTTAGAACAGAAGTAAACTTAAGATATGTGCCAGATTTAAATTATGATTCTAAAGTAAATGGAAGTTCAATAGGGGTCGGAGTTCAACATGATTTGACTCAATACTTAGGTTTAATAGGGAAGCTTCCATTTAGTATTTCAATTATGGGAGCTTATTCTAAAGTAAATATTGATTATGCTATAGGTGAAAATCTATCAGATGGAATTTCGGCAAGTAATGGTTTAGCAATCTTTAGGTTAGACACATGGACTATTCAAGCATTAGGGTCTTTAGATTTGAAAATCCTTACATTTTACGCTGGAGTTGGCTATAACAGTGGAACATCCAAATTTAATATAAATGGAGATTATACATTATCTTATGATCTTCAGGATTCAAATCAAAACTCTGTTGGTACTATTATTGAAAACATCTCAGATCCTATCAATTTGGATTTTAGCTCTAGTGGAACTCGAGCAACAATAGGAGCACGTTTGAATCTATTATTTTTTAAGATTTTTGCAGACTATACAATACAGGAATACAATACATTATCGCTAGGGGCTGCCTTTAGCATCAGATAATTAACTACAATAACAAAAAAATAAAATTATGAAAATAACAGTAGTAGGCGCAGGGGCCGTAGGGGCGAGCTGTGCAGAGTATATTGCAATTAAGAACTTTGCTTCAGAAGTTGTTTTATTGGATATTAAAAAAGGCTTTGCAGAAGGAAAAGCAATGGATTTAATGCAGTGTGCATCTCTAAATGGATTTGATACAAAAATAACAGGCTCTACCAATGATTATACTAAAACCGCAGATAGTGATATTTGTGTTGTTACTTCAGGTATTCCAAGAAAGCCCGGAATGACTCGTGAAGAGCTGATAGGTATTAATGCGGGTATTGTTAAAACAGTAACTACTAGTTTGGTAGAACACTCACCAAATACGGTTCTTATTGTTGTTAGTAATCCAATGGACACGATGACATATTTAGCACACAAGGTTACTGGACTTCCAAAACATAAAATTATAGGAATGGGAGGAGCTCTTGATTCAGCTCGTTTTAAGTTTCGATTGGCTGAAGCTATTGGAGCACCGATTAGTGATGTAGATGGAATGGTAATAGGAGGTCACAGTGATGTTGGTATGGTTCCTTTGATCTCACATGCAACTCGTAATAGTATAAAGGTTTCAGAGTTTATTTCAAACGAACGATTAGAAAAGGTTAAACAAGACACTAAAGTTGGAGGAGCTACATTAACTAAGCTTTTAGGGACTTCTGCGTGGTATGCACCTGGGGCAGCAGTTAGTGGCCTAGTCCAAGCCATTGCATGTGATCAGAAAAAAATATTTCCATGTTCAGTATTACTCGAAGGAGAGTATGGTTTGTCTGACTTGTGTATCGGAGTTCCTGTTGTTCTAGGAACTGATGGAATTGAAGATATCGTTGAAATTGAGTTAAGCGATAGTGATAAAGCTCATTTATATACAAGCGCTGAAGGCGTAAAAAAAACAAACTCATTATTAGAATTTTAGGATTATTTTAGTGTAATTTCGGATTTGACTTTTTAATAGTGTTCCAAATTATCTTTTGGTGAAAACAAAGGAAACTATTGTCAAATTACATCGTAAATCATATATTTGCTCGTTTATTAAAAATTAAAGCATACAAAAACAATTCATAATGCAAAATAAAGGACCCGTAAAGTTATTTGCTCTATTATTTGGTTTGGTTAGTATTTACCAATTATCATTTACTTTTAAAGCAGATCAAATAGAAGATAATGCAAAGCAGTTTGCTGTTGAAAAGATTTCTGATTTAGAATCTGATTACGACGCTAAGCGCGCGCTTGAACAAGCTAAATATTTAGACTCTCTTAAAAATGAGAAGGTTTTTAATATTGGAATCGCGGAGTTTAACTATGACGAAGTTAAGGAGAAAGCCATGAATCTTGGTTTGGATCTTAAAGGAGGAATTAATGTAATTCTTCAAATATCAGTTAAAGATATTCTTGTTGGTTTAGCCAGTGGGAGTAAAGATCCTGTATTTAGAAAAGCTTTAAGTGACGCAGAAGAACTTCAGAAGGATAGTCAAAACACTTATTTAGAAGATTTTTTTGTTGCTTTTGAATCAATTCAAGGGGAAACTAAATTAGCGTCACCAGATATTTTTGCCAACCGTACATTAAGCGAAGAAGTTACATTTGATATGTCAGATGATGAAGTTAAGCCTGTACTTTCAGCTAAGATTGATGAATCTATTGTATCGGCCTTTGAGGTTTTACGTAAGCGTATTGATAAATTTGGGGTGACACAGCCAAATATTCAACGTATAGGAAATTCTGGTCGTATTTTGGTTGAATTGCCAGGAGCGAAAGAAATTGAACGTGTTAAGGGTTTATTACAAAGTACAGCTCAGTTAGAGTTTTGGGATGCTTTTAAGGGTGAAGAATTTGGAACATTTATTTTTCAAGCTAACGATATCTTAAAAGAAATTGTTGATACTGAGGCTAACGTTGATTTAAATCAAACTCAAGAATCTAAAGCTGACGCAATTTCTGATATCATTGGGGATACTGATGCCGAAACAGGAGACGACGGAGAACTAAATCCATTAATTGATTTAATCCGAGCCCCTGGATATAATGGTGGTCCTGTAATCGCTTCTTTTGAACAAAAAGACAAGCAACTTGTTACGGATTATCTTAACAATCCTCAAGTACGCGCTTTATTAACTGCGGAACAACGGTATACAAAGTTTGTATGGGGTATCCCACAAGTTCAACAAACTGTTGGAGAAGACTCTCAGAGTGTAGAACTAATTGAATTGTATGCTCTTAAAGGTAATAGAGATAACACCCCCCCACTTAGTGGAGCTGTAATCACTGACGCTCGTCAAGCATTCCAGCAAAACGGGAGCCCAAGCGTTTCGATGCAAATGAACCTCAAAGGAGCTAAAGTGTGGGAAGATATGACTGCAAATGCTTTCAATACGGCTGGTCAAATTGCAATTGTTTTAGATGAAATAGTATATTCAGCACCAGGAGTTACTACTGGACCCATAGCTGGAGGTAATTCTGAAATATCAGGTTCTTTTACTTTGAATGAAGCAGTGGATTTAGCAAACGTATTAAGAGCTGGTAAATTACCTGCATCAGCTGATATAGTACAAGCTGAAGAAGTAGGGCCTTCCTTAGGACAAGAAGCCATAGACAGTGGAATGAAATCATTTTTAATTGCATTAGCTTTGGTGCTTTTATGGATGCTATTTTATTATGGCAAAGCAGGAATTTATTCAAATATTGCTTTACTATTTAATATTATATTAATTTTTGGTATTCTCTCTGGTCTTGGAGCTGTCTTAACATTACCTGGAATTGCAGGGATTGTCTTAACAATTGGTATTGCTGTAGATGCAAACGTTCTTATTTATGAGCGAATTCGTGAAGAACTATTTAAAGGTAAAGGTTATAAGGAATCTGTTAGGGATGGATTTAGTAATGCATTGTCATCTATTTTAGATGCTAATATCACGACTGGTCTTACGGCATTAATATTATATGTATTTGGATCGGGACCTATCAAAGGATTTGCAACAACTTTGTTAATCGGTATTTTAACGTCATTATTTACAGCAATTTTTATTTCAAGATTATTAATTGACTGGCACTTAAATCGTGGAGGTAAATTAGAATTTTCAACCGGGATGACAAAGGGGTTATTTAGATCGATAAACATAAAATTCCTTAAGAAACGTAAAATAGCTTACCTTATTTCAGGAACAATTATAGCTGCTGGTCTCTTTTCGCTATTTACTACTGGCTTAGACCAAGGGATAGACTTTGTAGGAGGAAGAACTTACACAGTACGTTTTGCCCAAGACATGAACACTGAAAAAGTTAAAACAGCTTTAAATGATGTATTTAATAGTGCTGAAGTTAAAACAATTGGGAGCGCAAATCAGCTAAAAATATCTACTAAGTATAAAGTGAATGAAAACTCTGCTGAAGTAGACCAAGAAGTTCAGCAAAAACTATATGAAGCTTTGGTGCCTTTTTTACCAGCGAAAACAACATACAGTCAGTTTATAAATGCTGAAAACAATGTTGGTAAAATGTATTCTGGGAAAGTAAGTCCAACTATTGCCGATGATATAAAAAAATCATCTGTGTGGGCTATCTTAGGATCTCTAATAGTAGTCTTTCTATACATCCTATTAAGATTCAAGAAATGGCAGTTCTCACTAGGAGCCGTAGCTGCAGTATTTCATGATGTTTTAATAGTTTTAGGAATTTTCTCAATTGCTTGGAAATTCTTACCATTTAGTATGGAGATCGATCAGGCGTTTATAGCAGCAATTTTAACTGTTATCGGATACTCCTTAAATGATACTGTGGTTGTGTTTGATAGAATTAGAGAATACCTAAACGAGCATACTAGCTGGAAATTTGACAAAGTAGTCAACAGCGCTTTAAGCAGTACTTTGAGTCGTACGTTAAATACATCTTTAACCACTTTGGTTGTATTATTAGCAATGTTTACTTTTGGGGCCGACTCACTTAGAGGCTTATTATTCGCACTTATTGTTGGGGTTTTAGTCGGAACTTATTCATCGTTGTTTATTGCAACCCCAATAATGCATGACACTCTAAAGCGTTTGGATAAAAAAGAGTAATGTATTCTATTAATTATTATACAAAAAAGTCACTTATCTAAGTGGCTTTTTTGTATGCGTAAAGTTTAGTAAACTAATTGGTTTTTGGTTTAAAAAAAAACATAAAGTAAAGCCCACAAACAACAAAAGGGATACTTAACACCTGCCCAGTGTTTAAGCCTAATATCCAGTCCTCTCGACTGTCAATCTGTGCAATTTTAAATTGCTCAACAAATACCCTAACGGACATTAAAAGAACTAAGAAAAGTCCAAATAAAAATCCTGACTGTGTACTCTTTTTTGTTTTCCAGTATAACAAGAAGAGTGTTATAAACACAAATATGTACCCAAATGCTTCATATAACTGTCCAGGATGTCTGGGAACACTATCTAATTGTCGGAATATAATAGCCAGAGGGAACCCTTCTTCAGTTGGCTTCCCTATCATTTCAGAATTGAAAAAATTTCCAATTCTAATGAAGATGGCTCCTAAAGCAGAGGCAATAACCACACGGTCAAGTATCCAAAGCACAGATTTTTTTAGTATTTTTTTGTTATAGATGTACATAGATGTGATCATGCCAATTGCCGCTCCATGACTTGCTAATCCACGAAATCCAGTGAACTCAAATCCACCGCTGAAACGAAAAGGAAGAAAGACACTTAAAAAATCTTCTCTAAATAATTCAGACTGATAGAATATTACGTGTCCTAGACGCGCACCAATCATAATTCCTAAAACAGAATACATGAACAGTCCATCAAGTTTCTCATCTGACTGGTCTTCATTTTTGTATATTTTTTTCATAATGTACCACCCGGTAACAAAGGCAGCCATCCACATAAGGCTGTAGTAGTGAATTTTAAAATCTCCAAAAAGAGGAATGCCATCTGAAGCAGGATCCCATATGGTTTGTAGCAAATACATAGTTGTTAATTTAGTTTGTAAATATAGAAAATTGAGATTAATCTAGAACTTAGCTAAATATTATTTTATTTTTTTGGAACTGGGTCATGTCCAGATCCTCCCCATGGATGACACTTTAAAACACGCTTGATTCCCAGAAAGCTTCCTTTGAGAATTCCGTGAGCCAGTAAGGCATCTTTGGCATAATGAGAACAAGTGGGTTGAAAACGGCAACTTGAAGGCAAAAACGGAGAGATTAGTTTTTGATATAACTTTATTATAAATAAAAAAGGTGCAATCAAAATTGTTTTCATTTATTTAATCTAAAGTAAATGTAGTGCCATCTTTGCCATCTTTGAGTTGAATCCCTATTTCAATTAATTCATCTCTAATTTTATCGGAAAGTGCAAAGTTTTTATTGGCCCTGGCCTCATTTCGCATTTTTATTAATAGTTCAACTGTTTCTCCAAGTTTTTGGTTTTGGTCATTTGAATTTTTATTTTTAAGTCCTAAAACATCAAAAACAAATTCATTCATTGACTTAGTAAGTAACGTCAAGTTCAATTCGTTAATACTTGTTTTATTATCCTTAATTTGGTTAATGTATTTAACAGCACTAAAGAGCTCTGCGATTAGAATAGGTGTATTAAAGTCATCATTCATAGCTGAATAACAATTAGACTTCCATTCAACTACATCAAATTCTTTTGAATCTTGTGTTGGCTCAATTTTAGACAATGTCTTCACGGCTTCTAGCAGTTTTAGAAATCCTTTCTCAGAAGCTAGAAGGGCGTCATTGCTAAAGTCCAGAACACTTCTGTAATGTGCTTGCATCATAAAAAAGCGAACGACTGAAGCTGAAAACCCTTTAGTTAGTTTATTAGTGTTTCCATTCAAAATTTCAGCAGGCAAAATATTATTTCCAGTAGATTTAGCCATTTTTTGGCCATTTAGGGTAAGCATATTAGCATGCATCCAATAATTTACCGGTGCGTGGTTATGCCATGCTTTTGCTTGTGCAATTTCGCATTCGTGATGGGGAAATTTTAGATCTAACCCACCTCCATGTATATCAAAGCTTTCTCCTAAGTACTTTGTACTCATTGCAGTACACTCCAAGTGCCAGCCAGGAAATCCATCGCTCCATGGGGACGGCCAACGCATAATGTGTTGAGGTTCTGCTTTTTTCCAAAGTGCAAAATCTTGAGGATTTTTTTTATCAGATTGACCTTCCAACGTTCTTGTATTGTGAATGAGGTCTTCAATATTCCTTCCACTTAAAACTCCGTAATGATGCGATTTATTATATTTTAAAACATCAAAGTAAATAGATCCATTTTTTTCATAGCCAAATCCCTTATCTATTATTGCTTTAACAATTTCTATTTGTTCAATGATGTGTCCTGTAGCGGTTGGTTCAATGCTAGGAGGTAGTAAATTAAACGTGTTTAGTATGTTATGGAAATCAACAGTGTAACGCTGTACTACTTCCATAGGCTCAATTTGTTCAATCCTTGCTTTTTTTGCAATTCGATCTTCTCCTTGATCTGCATCATTTTCAAGATGCCCCGCGTCTGTTATGTTTCGAACATAGCGAACTTTGTAATCTAGGTGCTTAAAATATCTAAATATCATATCAAAAGACATGAAGGTTCGTACATTTCCAAGATGTACATTGCTGTAAACGGTAGGGCCACAAACATACATTCCAATCCTACCGTCATTTATAGGCTTGAAAACTTCTTTTTTACCTGTAAGAGTATTGTAAATGTGAAGTTTATTTGAATTGTATTTTGCCATGGTTAGATGATTAAAATTTTGTTTCCAATTTGATATAATCTAAAAACTCTCTTTTAGTTTCCTTTTCTTTAAACTTCCCGCCAAATTCACTTGTTACAGTGCTACTCTCGATATCTCTTATTCCTCTAGAGTTAACACACAAATGTTTTGCATCAATTACGCAGGCAACATCGTTTGTGTTTAGTACCCTTTGAAGTTCTTTAACAATCTGAATCGTAAGCCGTTCTTGTACTTGCGGACGTTTTGAAAAATAGTCCACAATGCGGTTCATTTTTGATAATCCAACAACGGTTCCATTTGAAATATATGCAACATGCGCTCTACCAACAATTGGAAGAAAGTGATGTTCACAAGTTGAGTAAACTGTGATGTTTTTTTCAACAAGCATTTCTCCATATTGATATTTGTTTTCAAAAGTGGATGCTTTAGGTTTTTTTTGTGGATCAAGCCCTCCAAAAA
>Ga0257110_1000348_pt1 | contig 23379 bp, 17 predicted proteins | sample LP_taG_7_FD_190184 | JGI IMG/M metagenome (GOLD analysis project Ga0257110, IMG submission 190184) | Marine microbial communities from Northeast Subartic Pacific Ocean, Canada - LP_J_2015_P26_10m | ecosystem: Environmental > Aquatic > Marine > Oceanic | place: Canada: Northeast Subartic Pacific...
CCGCCTCGGCGTGCGGCTCGTCGTCGTCGTCGAGGGCGCGCGCGACCCGCGGAAGCGGTGGCGCGGCGGCGGCGACCCGTCGGACGGGAATTTGGACGCGCGCGCGGCCCTCGACGCGCGGGGCGCCGCCTGCGTCGCCGTGCTCCGCGCCTTGGGGACGCCCGTCGTCTTCGCGGCCGGCGAGGCCGAGGCGACGTGTGCCGCGCTCGACGCCGCGGGGCTCGTCGACGGCGTCTTCACGGAGGACGGCGACGCGTTCCTCTGTGAGGCCACGGCGTCCGATGATACGTCGAACGATGAACCCTCCCCCCCCCGCTCGCAGACGGCGCGCGGTGCGTCGTCCGCCAGGCTTCCGTGTCGGGCGTCGAGAGCGGCGACGCACGGATCCACCGCGTCTCGGACCGGCCCTGGTCGCGGCGCGACGTCGTCGCGCTGGGGCTCTGCTGCGGCACGGACCTCGACGACGGCGTGCCCCTCGCGGGGCCCCGGGCCGCGGTGACGTTCCTCGCGGCGCGCCGCCGCGACGGCCGCGACGCGCTCGACGCGCTCCGCGCGTGGCGCGACGAGGCGGAGGCGCCGGACGCATCGGACGCGCCCGGCGGGCGCATCGAGGCGCACTGCCGCGCCCGCGCCTGGCCGCCGGAGGATCTGATCCGCGCGTACCTCGCGGCGCCGGCTCCCGAGCTCGCGGCGAGCGCCTTCGAGTGGCGGAAACCGAGCGCCGAGGCGCTCGAGTACGCCAACGCCGCGGCCTGCATCCACGGCCACCACGCCCACACGTCCATGAAGTCCGTCGCGGCGTGTCTTTTCTCGCACTTTGTCCGAACGCGTCGCGTCTCGCAGGTACGTCACGGCGCGCGTGCGAAACCTCGTCTGATCGATGCGCGCTCGCTCGGCCGCGCGCGTTTTCGTAACTGCGTTCGATTGAATGAAGCGTTCTCTCTCCGGGGGCGGCCGCCTGGTTATGTTAATGTTGAAGGCAAGGTTCCTTCGTTGAACGCGCGCTCTCGATAGGAAAGCATTGATCATGGCCGTCTCCGGAGACTAGCAATGGCGCCGCGCCGCATCCGCAAGCAGCCGAAGCAGCCCGCAGATCACGACGCATCGCAACCACCGCCGGAATCGTTGGAGCATGCAGCCCAGCCGCCGCCGCCGCCGCCACCAACCCTGGGGCAGCCCGCAGCCCAGCCGCCGCAGCCGCCACCGAAGACCTACGTCGTCACCGTCGCGACGGACGCGTCGTTGCTGGACGTCTACCTGCGCTCCGCCGAACTCCACGGACTGCCCGAGCCCGTCGTCCTGGGCGCGGGCGAGCCCTGGCGGGGGCCGACGCTCGACGAGCGCTTCTGCGGCGGCTTCAAGTGGGTGCTCCTGCGGCGCTGGCTGAAGACCGTGCCGAATAACGCGATCGTCGTTTTCACGGACGCCTACGATGTCTTCTGGAACGCGCCGCTCCCCGCTGTTCTCCTCGAAGATGGGGTCGACGTGCTCTTCGCGGGCGAGCCGACGTGCTGGCCCGACCCCTCGCTCGCGGACCGCTACCCGCCCTGCGCCTCGCCGTACCGCTTCGTCAACTCGGGCTGCTTCGTCGGGCGCGCGGGGGCGCTCAAGGCGCTCGTGGCGCGCGCGTCCGCGCGCGACGACGACCAGCTGCTGGCGACGCTCTATTACCTCCGCGACCCGGTCCGCGCGCGCGTCGACTCCGCGTGCTCCAGATGGCAGTGCCTCGGCGGCGTCGGGACGCTCGGGGACGGCGAACTCGCGTGGGCGCCGGGGCCCGACGGCCGCCCGGCGCTCCGCAACGCGCGCCACGGCACGACGCCGTGCGCCGTCCACGGCAACGGCGACGGCGAGCTCCAGGCCCAGTGGCGGGCGCTCGCGGCCGTCCACCTGCGCGAGCCCGGGTAGTTACGATACGGGAGGGACCCCTAAGTCGTCGCCGCGGGAGACGAGCCCGGGTAGTTACGATACGGGAGAGACCCCTAGAAGTCGTCGCCGCGGGAGACGACCTCCTTGCACGTGGGCCTGAGGAGGACCGTGTGCTCGTACTGGGCGACGTAGGAGCCCTTGATGTCGCAGAGGGGCGGGTAGGGCTGGATGATGCCGACGTCGCAGAGGTTCTTGAGCGCGCCGAGGTACTTCTCCTGCTTGGCGCCGCTCGCGCCGTTGACCGCGGTGGAGCCGCCGTCGTCGCGCTCGAGCCAGCGGCGGCAGAAGGCGAGCGTGCCGAAGGTCTTGTTGATGTGCGAGAGGAGCTTCTTGGCCCGGGGCATGCGCAGGGGCACGTGGGGCGCGTGGAAGTTCTTCATGTAGTGGGAGCACTCGAGGTCCTCGACGACGTGGCCGCGGCCCGTGGAGCCGAACGTCTCGATCGCGTAGAACTCGCCCTCCTCCATCCTCGTCGCGTCGCCGCCCTTGACGATGGGCACGGACTTGCCCGCGTGGATCTGGTAGGGCCCCATGGAGTGGCCGTTGAGGTTGCGCACGCACTTGACGGGCAGCGTCTTGCCGTCGAGCTCGAGCTCGTAGGACTCCATGACCTCCTCGATGGCCTCGCCGATGTCGCAGAGGCGGACGTCGACGCCCGCCTCCCGGATGCCCGTCTCCGTGGCCTGCTTCACCGCCTCCAGCAGATTGTCGTACTTCTCGTCGAAGGTCACGGTCCAGGCGCAGTCGATGATGCGCCCGTCGATCTGCGTCCCGAAGTCGATGGACATGACGTCGCCCTGCTGGATGACCGTCGTGTCGCCCGCGTTCGGCGTGAAGTGGGCCGCGATGTGGTTGATGCTGCAGCCCGTGGGGAAGCCGATGCCCGCCGTGAGGCCCCGCTCCTCGACGAGCTCGCGGTTCTTGTTCTCCAGCTTCTCGCACATCTCCGTCAGCGAGAGGCCCGGTTTCACGAACGACTGCGCGTAGCGCCGCACCTGCCGGTGGACCTCGCTCGCGTGGCGCACCTTGTTCCACAGGTCGTCCTGCATGCGCTCCTGGGCCCGCTTCTCCTCGGACGTCGTGCGGTAGGCGTTGGCGCCCTGGTAGTCCTGGATCTCGCCGACGGGGAACCGCTCGAAGAGCTTCGACACGGGGATCGTCGGCGGCTCCGTCTGGCCGTAGCGCACGTAGGAGTCGGTGAAGCCGCCGAGCTTGCGGCTCAACGGCAGCTTGCTCCCCGTCTTCGGCGCGGCCTTCTTCTTCTTCTTCTTCTTCTTCTTCTTCGCGGCGGCGTCGCCGTCGCCGGCGTCGCCGTCGGCGTCGTCGTCGCCGTCGGGCTCGTCCGCGGGCGCGGCGGCGGCGTCCTCGGCGTCGCCGTCGTCGCCGCCGTCCTCCGCGGCCTTCTTCTTCTTCTTCTTCTTCTTCTTCTTCTTCGCCGCGGCGGACGGCTCCGCGGCGGCGCCGCCGGCCGCCTCCTCCTCGTCGGGCGCCTCGTTGAGCGTCATCTCCTCGTCGTCGTCCTTGTCGTCGGCCATCGTGCAATTCTACGGCCTCGGCGCGGTCGCGGCGCTGCTCTCGGGCGCGCAGGCGACGCTGGAGGCGACTGTCTCGATGGCGTCGTCGGCGGTGCAGCTCGCCGACGGAGAGCACTGCATCATCGACTCGGACAGTCTCTCAGCGGACTCGGTGCCTCGCCTCTCGGCTCGACGCAATGACGACGCTCAGGTTGATGTGCGCGCTGGTCGCTTGCAACAATGTTATGGTTCACGCGCTCACCGTTGAAACGCACAGGGCCACCGCGCTGCGCGCTGGCGCCGTCGAGCGTGCTGTTACGACCGCTTCGACGGCGCGCCACAGCGCCACCGCCTTGCGCGCCGGCGCCGTCGAGGACTGCGACCACGCGGGCATCGACGCCTTCGCCGCCGTCCAGTTCGACGACGTGAAGCAGTCGCTGGGCACGTTCCTCAAGTTCTGGCTCATGGGCGCGCCCGTGCGCGGCTGGCAGGCCCTGGGCGAGATGAAGGCCGCGCACGCGCTGAGCGGCGCGACGGCGGAGATCTTCGTCGACCTCGACGCGCAGCGCGTCGGCGTCGTCGGCGAGGACGGCGGCGACCTGGGCAAGATCGTCCAGCTATCCGTCTTCTCGCACAAGCTCTTCGACGAGCTGCTGGACATCGCGGGGACGCCCGAGGTCGAGCCGAAGGACCGGCTCTGCTACCCGCCGGCCGCCGTCGAGGCCGCGCGCGCAGAGCTCCCGCTGCCGAAGATGAGCGACGAGTAAGGCGGCGGGCAGATGCTTACGACCCCGCCCCTAGAGCGCGGGCGCGTCGTGGAGGATCTCGTCGTCGTCGTCGTCGTCGTCGAGGGCCGCGGCGAACGCGCGCGCGTCCGTCGTGGTCATCTGCTGCCGGCGGACGGCCTCGAGGGCCTCGTCGTCGTCGTCGTCGTCGCGGCCGTAGATGGCCTGGGCCGGGTGGTCGAAGGCGTCGTAGCGGCGGTTCGCGAACTTGCGGCTGTCGCCGCGGAGGCCCCGGCGCGGGTCGCCGCCGCCGCCGCCGGCCCACGCGGACGGCGGGAGCGCGCGGTCGTCGAAGCGCGACGTCGCGAGGCCCGGCGCGCCGAGCGCGCCGCCGCGCGCGCGCACGACCAAATCGTGCTCGAGGCACGACATGCGCAGGGCCAGCGCCTTGACCTCGCCGACGTACGCGCGGCCGTGGTCGAGGACCGTGCCGAGCGACGCGGCGCGCGCGTCGCGGTCGACGGCAATCAGCGTCTTCCGCTGGGAGTCGACGCGCGCGTGGATCTTCTTGGCCACGACGAGCTTCGCCACGGCGCTCTCCACGTCCTCGAGCGACATGTCGAAGGCGCCGGCCATGCGGCGGAGGCACACGGCGCCGTAAGGCTTGCAGTAGTCCGCGAGGCACTTGTCGCGCGCGAGGGCCCCGAGGTGCGCCGCGTGGGGCCGCAGGGCCGGGTCGAAGCTCAGCTCGTCGACGATGGCGGCCAGCTCGCGCAGCGCCGACGCGTAGGACCCGGACAAAGCGTCCGAGAGGAGCGCTTTGACGCGGGGCCGCGAGGCGACGGCGTTCTTGAAGGCGACGTCCTCGACGCAGGACCGCTTGAGCTCGTCGCGCGGCAGGCTCGCGAGGGCCAGCAGCGCGGCGCAGGCGGCGAAGTCGCCCGGCGGCACCGCGTCGCGGCCCGGCGCCGCGCCGCCGGCCTCGGGCGCGCCGTCGCGGTCGCCGCCGGCGGCCTTGGCGAGCTCGACGAAGGCGCGCGCGGCCGTCGCGTAGGACTTGGACGCGACGGCCGCGACGGCGCCGCAGGCCTGAAGCCGCAGCGCCAGGTCGCGCGCGCCGCCGTCCGCGCGCGCGGACGGGCCGAGCGCGTCCAGCGCGTGGTCGGCCTTGGCGCAGTAGTTGGCGACGTGCGCCCAGTTCTTGAGGTCCACGGCCGCCGCGGCGACGCGGCCGCAGGTCTCGACGGTCCGCTGGGACGACGTGCTGTAGTCGCGCATGCGCACGAAGCACTTGAGCGCGTGCGCGTTCTCGCCGCGCTCGACGAAGAAGTCGCCGAGGCCGCGGTACGCGGCCCAGATCGCGTCCTTGTTCAGCGACGACCGCTTGCTCGCGAGCTCGCCCTCGAGGCGCTCCTGGGTCTCGCGCGCGCGCGCGTCCGACGCCTCGAGCCACGGCGCGTCGACGCCGAGCTTGGACGCGGGGCCGAGGCCGTCGTGCGCGGCGACCGCGTCCCGGTAGCCCGCGGTGTCGAGGCCGCGCTTCGCCTCGTCGACGGCCGCCGCGGCGAACGCGAGCGCTTGCGGGGTGTCGGCGCTGTGCTTGGCCACGAGGAGCAGGCGCCGCACGCGCGCCGGGCGGCTCAGCGTCGCGAGCTTCTCGAGGAAGGCGCCGGGGCCCTCGGCGAAGACGAAGGCCGACTTGGCCGACTCGGCCTTGTCCTTGGCGTCCGTGTCCATGGCGGTGAGTGCGCGAAGCGGTGGTCGGAGCACGTCGCGTCGGCGGCGCGGGACTTGGCGCCCTTGACCGCGACGAGCCTCTCTCCACGACTCGGCGAAGCGAGCCGATCGGCGCCTGCCCGCAGCGGCCTCATCACCGTCGACATCGAGGCTGCCCTGGCGGCGGTGAAGGTGACGATGGTCCATCGTCGCGCGCTGCTGCTGCCGCTCCTCCTGCTCCTGAGATGCGCGCCGAGCCTGCCGCAGGCGTTCTCCCAGAAGCGCGCGACGCGGCGCGCGCGCCAGCGGCGCAAGCGCCGCGACGGCCCGCCGCCGCCGGAGCCGCCGCTGCCGCTGCCGCCGCCGCCGCCGCGGCCCGGTTCGCTCCCGCGCGGCCTCGCGCCGAGCCCGCTGGACCGCTACTGCACGGGCCGGCGGCGGCACGGCGACGCCATCATCTACCTCGGCCAGAAGCAGCACAGCTCCTACGACGCGACGCACGCGAACACGCTGAACGCGAGCATGGAGAGCCTCCGGCGCAACTACGGCGCCGTGCGCGACGCGGACGTCATCGTCTGGCACGAGGGCGACCTGGCGCCGCGCGACGCGACGGCGCTCGACGGCGTCGCGAACGTGCGCTTCTGCCTCCTGACGAACGACACGGGCTGGGCCGTCCCCGCGCGGTGGGACCCGCCGCCGGAGATGCCCTGGTCCGTGGGCTACCGCCTCATGATCCGCTTCTACGCCGTCACGGTCTGGCCGACGCTGGCCAAACTGGGCTATAGCTGGGTCATGCGCATGGACGACGACAGCTTCATCCTGTCGAAGATCGACTACGACGTCTTCGCCTCGCTCCGCCAGAGGCGGCTGCTCTACGCGTACCGGGGCCTGAGCGCCGAGTGCCCGAAGCACTTCGCCGACTTCGTCACGTCCTTCGCCCGGCGCGTCGACGCGGGCGGCGACGACGCGGCGTACCTCGCCGCCGCGAAGCGCGCGGACGTCGACGCGGACTTTTTGGAATTCTGCACGAAGTTCCCCAAGCACTGCAAGTCGGAGCAGAAGCGCGCCCAGATCCGCTCGGCGGCGCTGAAGCTCGGCCTCTACGCCGACGCCAGCGGCGCGCCCATCGTGCCCCAGGCCATCGCGCACGGCATGCCCTACTGCCCGGCGCTCGGCCAGTTCGGCTACTACAACAACTGGTTCGTCACGAAGCTCGACTGGTGGCTCGGCCACCCGGGCGTCGCCTCCATGATCGCGGCCTTCGACGAGAGCGGTTTGATCTTCACGCACCGCGCGAACGACCTGATTTTCCAGACCGCCGCGATCCGCCTCTTCATGCCGCCCGCGCGGCGCGCGCGCCTGGTCGACTTCACGTACCAGCACCACACCATGCGCCACGGCACCGTCAACTACGGCGGCGTCGAGAGCGGCACGCGCGACCCCGACGCGGCGAAGACGCTCGACGCCTACGCGCGCCGCTTCGGCGGCCGGCCGCGGCCCTGCGACGTCGTGCCCGCGGCCGGCGCGCCGCCGGAGCGCATCTTCATCGTCCTGCCCAACGCCGAGGCGGGGGCGCCGGCCTGCCAGGACGACGGCACGATGCCCTTCTTTTAAGATGCGCCCGTGTGTGCTACGGATGATGCCTCGATCGAGCCGCACACCAGGCTGCCGCGGCACACCGAAACCGGGGGCCGGCGCCTCGCTGAGCGGCTTCACCGGCTCTTCAATGTCTGGCTATCGACCTGTGGATACGAAGGCGCCGCGCGCCCGGGCCCCGTGGTTTTAGCTGAATCGCTCAGCGTCTCGTAGCGTTCGAGTCTACGTCCCATAGAAGATGGCCCTCAAGCGCATCAACAAGGAGCTCCAGGCGCGTCGGCGGCGTCCGCGGGCCCCGGTTCCCCCCGGCCGAGCGCGGCGCGCGGCGGCCGCGCGCCGCCGGCGATCTCATTTTGAAATTTCCACGCCCACGCAGGACCTCGGCCGGGACCCCCCGGCGAACTGCTCCGCGGGCCCGGTGGGCGACGACTTATTTCACTGGCAGGGTGCGCCGCGGCGCCTCGGACCCGCGCGCGCGCCCCCCCGGGCCCCGCGCGCGCGCGGCGGGCCGGGGAGAACGTTCCGCGCGACCCGCGCGCCGCCTTCGGCGCCCTCCTCGGCGGCGCTCACGGCCGGCGCCCGCGCAGCCACGATCATGGGCCCCGACGACAGCCCGTACACGGGCGGCGTTTTCTTCCTGAACATCCACTTCCCCGCGGACTACCCGTTCAAGCCCCCGAAGGCGCGTCTCCGCGCCCCGCACGGTTCCGCGCGGCGCGCCGCGGACGCCCCCGCGCCGCAGGTGAGCTTCACGACGCGGATTTACCACTGTAACATCAACGCGAACGGGGGGATTTGCCTGGACATCCTCAAGGATCAGTGGTCGCCCGCCTTGACGATATCAAAGGCGCGCCGCCGCCGTCCGACCGCCGCGCGCGCGCGCGCGCGGCCCGCGCCCGCGCCCGCCCGACGCCGCCGTACCCCTAGGTGCTGCTCTCCATCTGCTCCCTGCTGACGGATCCCAACCCCGACGATCCGCTCGTGCCCGAGATCGCGCAGATCCTTCGGACGGACAAAAAGAAACACGACACGACCGCGCGGGAGTGGACGCACAAATATGCGATGTAGTCGATCCCTGCGGCCTCTGATCATACCATCCAAGCGCGAACGCCGCGAGACCTCCCCCGGCGGCGCCGCACACGCCGCCGCACTCCACGCCCCGATCCCCCGTGCAACGAGTCCCCCGGACCGCGCTAGCCTGGCCACGCCTCGGTGCCGCGCGACCGCCGGCCCGCGGGACTTAATCGTTTTACCCGAGTCGTCGGCTCCAGGGGGGGGGGTTCTGCGGCATCGCACCCCATCGCCTCGCGCGTCGTCGAACCAGCTGAATAATCCGAGGCTCTCAAATTTCGGCTTCAAGGTCGTCTTCAAGCGAGTGGCAGCCCGACGAGATGGAGGCGAAAATCTGAGACGACGCAGCCCTCGAGCACGATGCTCAACGAGGTGGTCGGCAAGCGCACGCCGGAGAAGCCCGCCGCGGACGCGGCGCCCGCCGCCGAGGAGCCGGCCAACGACGCGCCGGCGGAGGCGACGCCGGAGACGCCGGAGATGCCTCCGCCTCCGCCGGAGATGCCGGAGATGCCGCAGCCGGCCGAGGACGCGCGGTCGTCGACGCCACCACCACCACTCGGCGGAAAGAGTAGGGAGCCCATCGAGCTCCGCAGCGACGCGGCGGACGGCGACCACCGGTGCGAGGCGACGATCCTGCCCACGGGCGCGACGCTCGCGCGGTTCTGCGTCGACGGCGGCGACAGCCTCGTGCTCGCGATGGACGACTGGACCAGCGACGCGAACCCCTGCATGAACTGCGTCATCGGCCGCGTCGCCGGCCGCGCGGCGCCGACGCTCGACGTCGACGGGAGACGCTACGAGCTGCCCGGCTGCGACGGCGGCGGCGGCGGCATCAAGCCGTCGACGTGCCTCCACGGCGGCATGCGCTGGAACAAGGCCGTCTGGACCGTCGGCGCGCGGGACGCGGCGTCGGTGACGCTCGAGCTCCTCGACCCCGCGGGCCCGTACCCGGGCGACGTCGCGGCGCGCGTGACCTACGCGCTCCGCGGCGACGAACGCGGGGCCGAGCTCTGGATGACGTACGAGGCGATGACGACGGCGACGACGCCCATCTCCCTGACGAACCACGCCTACTGGAATCTGTCGGGCGAGCCCACGGTCGACGACCACGCGCTGACGCTCGACTGCGCGCACTATCGGCCCGACGGCGGCGGCGGCGACGGGCTGCCCGGCGAGCGGGTGGCCGTGGAGAAGGGCGGGCCGCGCGACACGGACGGCAAGAGCCTCGGCGCCTTCATCGCGGCCCAGGCGCGGGCCTCGCCGCACTGGCCCCACGGCGAGGAGTTCGAGGTCGACCGGAACGTCGGGCGCGACCCGAACCGCGTCGTCGACGGCCTCCCGCCGCCCGCGGCCGTGCTCTCGAGCGGGGCGCTGATGATGGCCGTCCACACGACGGAGCCCGCGCTCCAGACCTACTACGCGACGCTCCTCGCGGGCACGGCGGGGCCCGCGGGGCCTTACGCGAACCGCGCCGGCGTCTGCCTCGAGGCGCAGCGCCGCGCGAACGCGCCGGAGCGGTGCCTCGTCGCCCCGGGGGACACGTACCGCCAGACGACGGTCCACGTCTTTCGGCGCCTCCCCCAGGACTAGTGGTCGCGCTTAACCCAGCGCGTCTTGTGGTGGGCCGACCGCCACTGCGATGACGCGTCCGCGAAGGTGAGGAACCAGTTGTTCCGGTAGACGCCCGCGCACCGGTAGGCCGGCGGCGTGTTCCAGGTGCCCCACCCGCAGGACTGGGACCCGCACCGCGTGACCTCGCTCTGCTCGTTGACGTAGTTGTGCGCCTTCTGGTAGAAGTAGGCCCACTCGCGGCCGTCGCGCGTCCGCGGGATGCCGAGCTCGATGAGGTGCTCGTGGATGTGGCTCCGGCAGAGCGCGCAGGACAAATGCTGGCGGAGGAAGAGCGGCAGCGACTGGAGCACCTGGTGCTGGCCCTCGGAGACCGTGTCCGGCAGGTTGAACGTCAGCGCGTGGATCGTCGACCAGATCGACGGGTTCTCGTCGTTGTAGGCGCCGTCGAAGGTGCACCAGACGCAGGGCGGCGCGTTGCCCTCCGTCGCGTGGTTCGGGTCCGTCGGGTTCCGCCACTCGGGGCCCGTGCGGTTCCGCTGGAAGTCGGACAGCGAGTCCGTGTAGTTCGACCAGGTGCAGCACTTCTCGTCGAGCGTCTCCTCGAAGGTCAGGTTCTCGAAGGGGCCCCAGAGCTCCTCGTTCCAGAGCGCCGCCAGCATGAAGTTGGCGCCCTCGCGGACCTCCGCGCGCGACGCGCCCTGCGGCAGCTGGTGGCCGACGCCGACGGCCCGCCCCGTCGTGTTGCCGAGCAGATTGCGCGCGCCCATGCGCATCCACCGCTTCCCCCAGTGGCGCATCATCGCCGGCGACGGCACGTCGTGGCCCTCGGGCAGCGTTCGCCGCGGCACGCACGTCGGCGGGAGGCTCGGCACCAGGGACCCCGTGCACACGAGGCCGCTCGTGACGTCGCAGCGCGTCGTCCGCTCCAGGTACTCGCCGAGGGGCACGCCGGGCATGGACCCGCTGTAGAAGGCGTCGGCGCCCAGGCCGTGGATCTCCGGCGGGTTGTCCATGGCGAAGGTCTGCGTGCAGCTCTCGCAGATGTCCTGGTAAACGACGCAGCGGCCGATGGTCGTCCGGTCGCTCTCGCTCCAGGACTTGCGGTCGTTGAGCTGGCACCACTTGCCGTCGCCGCAGGAGCCCGGGTTCTCGAAGCAGTCCGGGCTGTCCGGCGCCGCCTTGCAGCAGCCCCTGCCGCCGCCGCAGTCGTCGCAGACCTCGAAGGGCCGCACGCCGCAGACGTTGGGGTGCTTGAAGCAGTCGTCGTCGCAGGTCGCCACGGCCGCGCACAGCGCGACGAGCGCGGCGCGGCCTCGAATCGAGGACATGACCGCAGGATGGCTGCCCCCACTCGAACTCGAAGACGCACGAGAAAGCGTCGAATGAAAACGCGGCTCAAGACGGCGGCATCATTAGCTTCAACGCGGGAGACGACAAGCCGCGCGCGCCCGGTCGATGTGCTCTCGGTCCCCAGGGTTCACGCGGCGCCGAAGGGGACCGGGTCGGGCCCGGCGACGCCGGCCTCGCGGTCCGTGAAGACGCCCGCGAGGTGCGCGACGTCGACGTCGTCGTCCGTCGTCTCGGCGCAGACGTCGGCGACGTCGCGCACGACGCGGCGGAGCGTCTTCCACTTGGCGAGGGCGGCGTCGTGGGCCGCCTTGGCCTCGGCGAGCTGCCGCGGCTCGACCCAGGTCCGGCTCGCGAGGACCTCGACGCGCGCCGCGAGCTCCGCGTCGCGGCGCTCGGCGCCCGGCGCGTCCACGGCGGCCGTCGCCGCGGACCGCAGCGCCGCGTCGAGGGCCGCGTTCGTCGGCTCCCTGCCCAGCGCCGCCGCGCGCCGCTCGAGCTTGAGCGCCTGGACCTTGAGCGCGTCCGCCTCGACGAGCATCTTCGGCACGTCGTCGAAGACCATGTCGCAGAGCTCGTCCGGCGCCGGCGCGCCGTGCTTCGCCGCCATGGCGTCGGGGTTCGCGTAGTAGAGGCTCACCTTGCCGTTCTGGTACTGCTTCTCCGCGACGATTCCGGCCGCGACGAGCCGGTTCAGCGCGAGCTGGATGTTGCTCTTCGACACGATCTTGCGCGTGTTCTCCCAGAGCTGCGTACAATTGCAGGGCCGTTGGAAGCGCTCGAGGTAGTCCCGCACGGCCGCCTCGCCCGCGGCCTCGGCGGCGGCGCCGCGGATGGCCTTGGGCTTCGACGCCTTGTTCGATGGTTTGGACGCGCCGCCGGCGCCCAATTTCGCCTTCTTCGGTGCCGGCGGTTCCATGGCTCGTGCGCGGGCGTGCGGACGACGACTGGAACGGTTCTGGTGAGACGCTTGGTGCACGCGACGAAGGCGTTTGGCGTGAGATGTCGATCTGCCACAAAAACACCCAAAACACAAAGGACGCCACCGGTGCCGCCAGCATCCGCGTCCTTCCGCAGCAGCGCGTGCGCCACCGGGGCCGTCCCAGCGCCCGAGCCGCCGGCTCACCGCCCGCACCCGCCAGCACCAGCCGCCCGGAGCGCCGCCGCGCCGCGACGGGCGCCGCGCCGCGAGCATGAACGTCTCCGAGGTCTTCGAGGACGAGACGAAGAGCTCGGAGCTGCTCTTCGTGAGCTTCAACCAGGATTTCGGCTGCTTCGCGCGCGCGCCCGGCGCCGCGACCCACGCCCTTCGCGCGCGCCGAGGGTTTCCGCGCGCGCGCGGCGCCGTTCGCACCGCCGTTCTCCAGGTGCGGCACCGAGTCCGGCTTCCGGATCTACAACGTGGACCCGTTCAAGGAGACGTTCCGGCGCGTCTTCAGCGGCGGCGGCGTCGGCGTCGTCGAGATGCTCTTCCGCTGCAACCTGCTCGCGCTCGTCGGCGGCGGGCGGAGCCCGCGGTACCCGCCCAACAAGGTCATGATCTGGGACGACCACCAGAACCGGTGCATCGGCGAGCTGAGCTTCCGGTCCGACGTCAAGGCCGTCAAGCTGCGGCGGGACCGCGTCGTCGTCGTGCTGGCGACGAAGGTCTACGTCTACCGCTTCAGCGACCTCAAGCTCTTGGACCAGATCAACACGCAGCCGAACCCGCGGGGCCTGGTGGCGCTGTGCCCCCACCCGTCGAACAACGTGCTCGCCTGCCCCGGCGTGAACCGGGGCCACGTGCGCGTCGAGCTCTACGACGCGCGCAAGTCGACGATCATCACCGCGCACGAGTCGGATCTCGCGCGGCTCGCGCTCAGCGGCGACGGCGCGCTCGTGGCGACGGCGTCGGACAAGGGCACGCTCCTGCGCGTCTTCGACACGCACACGGGCGCCCAGCTCCGGGAGCTGCGCCGCGGCGTCGACCGCGCGGCCGTCTACTCGATCGCCTTCGACGCCGAGGCGAAGTTCCTCGCGTGCTCCAGCGACAAGGGCACGGTCCACATCTTCTCCCTCGGCGACGGCGGCGGCGCGCGGCGCGTCGACGGCGACGCCGCGCCGCGCGCGGCGCCGTCGGCGCCGCCGGCGGACGCGCCGGCGAACGCGCGGTCGAACCTCAGCTTCCTCCGCCGCGTCATCCCGGGCCTCGCGAGCTCCTACCTCGAGAGCGAGTGGTCCTTCGCCCAGGTCCACGGCCTCGACGCGCCGACGCTCTGCGCCTTCGGCGCGGAGCCGGGCACCGTCGTCGTCGTCGGCGCGGACGGCTCCTTCCTCGTGTCCAGGTTCGCGGACGGCGGCGAGTGCGAGCGCGTCTCCTTCGCCAAGTTCATCCGCTCGCCCGACGAGGACGACGACGCCGCCGCGCCCTGGGCCGGCGAACACGCGGCCGAGCCCCCGAAGCCGCCGCCGGCCGGCGCCGCCGCGGACCCGAAGCCGCCGCCGGCGCCGTCCTCCTGAGGGCCGCGGCCAGCGGCGCGCCCAGAGCCAGCCGGTGGGGGGGCGCACCGTCGTAATTTTCTCCCGCTCGCGGGGAGGTCGCCGGCGCGCTAGGCCATCGCCAAGCCATCCCGTGCGGGCGCGGCGCGGGGGCCCTCGCCGGGGCTTGGGCCAAGGTGGGCAAGGCCGCCAGCGACCGCACCGTCGCGCCCACGCCCTGTCACGCCGCCGCGGCCCGAGCGCTGCGTCACCGGTGAGCTCGCGCACCACACCGCCGCGCACCGCGAGCTCACACCGCCGCGCACCGCGCTCATCGCGCCGCCGCGCCCGCGCCCGCGCCGCCGCCGCCGCCACACGACATGGCCGAGGCCATGGTGAAGAAGGAGGCCATGGCGCCGCCGCCGGCGAAGATCCGCAAGAAGAACACGGCCGTGTGCTGCCCCCTCGTCTACGGGTCCGTCGCCTTCTGGCTCGGGCGCAAGGCCGACGAGTACCACACGCACAAGTGGACGCTCTTTGTGCGGGGCCCGCACGGCGAGGACCTGGGCTACTTCGTGGAGAAGGTCGTCTTCAAGCTCCACCCGTCCTTCGCGCAGCCCGTGCGCGAGATCCACGAGCCGCCCTACGAGGTCACGGAGAAGGGCTGGGGCGAGTTCGAGGCGAGCGTGCGAGTCCACTTCCGCGACCCGTCGGAGCGGCCCGTCGAGTTCAGCCACGTCGTCAAGCTCTACGACGGCACGACGCCCCAGGTCGCAACGCAGCCCGTCGTGAGCGAGGTCTACGACGAGGTCGTCTTCACGGAGCCCCACGAGGCGCTTTACGACCGGGCGATGGCGCGGTCGGGCCCTCCGCCCGCGGGCCACCCGCTCAACGAGAACTTCTCGCGCTTCGACGACGCGCCGGAGATGGAGACGCTGCTCCGGGCCGGCGAGTACGTCCGCGGCCAGCTCCACTCCGTCAAGGACGCCATCGCGCGCCTCGACCACCAGATCGGCCTCGCGCGCCAGATGGAGCAGAGCCGCCAGGCCCAGGAGCAGCACGCCGCGCAGCAGGCCCAGCAGCAGGCCCAGCAGCGCCAGGAGAGCCGCGCCTCGAGCCGCAAGCCCGCGAGCCCGCGCCGCGCCGCGGACGCGCCGCCGGACGCCGCGGCGCCGCCACCGAAGCCCGCCGCGGCGCCGCCGCCGGCCGCGTCCTAAAGCATCGTTCCTACTCCGACGCCGTGTCGTCGTCGCGGGGGACGAGGTCCACGACGGGGAAGTCGTCCCCCGGGGGCTTCGCGACGTCGGCGGCGTAGTCGGCGGCGTCGAGGAGCGGCGGGACGTCGTCGAGCGAGTCCGCCGTGGGGAGCGGCTGCGGCGGCGGCTCGAAGGGCAGCTCCGCCAGCACCGCGCGGAATTTCGCGCCCTCGTGTTCGCGCGCGTCGGCCTCGTCGCGGAGCAGGGCCGCGAAGATCTCCGCGCGCGTGCGGTTGAAGTCGTCGAGGTGGCCCGCGACCTCGCGCGTGAATCGTAGGCGCGCGCCGTCGGCGACCTCCTCGAGGCCCCGAGCGGCCTCGGACGACTCGCGGAGCGCGGCGTCGTCGGACTCGAAGCTCGCCGCCGCGACCTCGACGGACGACGTGAACCGGAGCGCGTACTCGACGAAGGTCGCCGACGAGCTCCGGGGCCCGTCGTCCTCCGTGTCGTCCTCGACGGCGGCGACGCGCCGCGCGGCGCTGTTGAGCCGCCGCGACCGCGTCGCGTGGGACGCGCGGTCCTTCGAGGCGGCTTTTCGCGCGGCGAGCGCGCGGCCGCGCACGCGCTCGACGGCGAGCGACGCGACGGCGACGGACCTGAGGTAGCCGAGCGCGTCGTCGAGGCGCGCGACGACCGCGGCCATGCCCGTCAATGCCGCGCCCGGCCGCGGCGGCGGCGGCGGCCGCGCGATCTTCGCGAGCGCCTCGGGGCTCACGAGGTCCTTGCCGAAGAAGGGCGACGCGACGGCCGCGGCGAGCGCCGAAGCGCGCTTCGCGTCGGCGTCCAACGCGGCCGCGGCCGCGGCCCGGGCGCCGCGCAGGAGCTTCTCCTGGTCCTTGCGCCAGGCCAGAATGTCCGCGATGACCTGGCCGTTCTCGCTGTCGGGCGCGCGGATGCGCCCCTCGTGCATGGCGAGGCGCGTGCCCAGGAACGCGCCGTCGGCGTCGTCGCCGTAGCCGAGGAGCGCGTCGCAGATCGCCACGAAGGACCCCGCGTCCAGCAGGAACGCGACGAGCGCCTTGGATCGCCGCAGCTCCGCGTGGCGCGCGAGCGCGCTCCCGAAGGCGCCCGCCGCGCGGCCGCAGCCCGCCGCCGCGGCGAGGCCCAGGGGCGGCACGATCGCGCCGGGCACATCCTGCACGAGCGCCGCCGCCAGCCGCCGCAGCTGCGGCGCGCTCCGCGAGCAGCAGCCCGTCGTCTCGTCGCCCTCGAACCCGCACGCGTAAGATACCTCATATTCATAATCGCCGAGCGCGTCGTTCTCGACGAGCAGGTGGCGCCGCTCCCCGGCGCCGATGGACAGCGCCGTCACCGTCCAGCCGTCGAAATTCGCCGCGGCGACCAGCCGGCTCGGCGTGCCCAGGCCGTCCATCATGCACGACGTGACGAGGGACGTCATCGTGGTTTTTGGTGCGCGTGGCGCGACGCGCTGCGACGATTCAGTTGCGACGACGCGATCTGGCTGTGAGTTTTGCCGCAGGCGAAAATTCGCTTCAATGTCAGTTCAAGGTCGCGTTGAGCGAGGCTATGGTCCACTAAGCCTGCTAGAGCAGCCCCCTAGCAGCCCCCTTGCGCCGCCACGAGCTCGTGCGTGCCGCACGACACGGAGCACAAATAACAAGACCATGAGCAGCTTCAAGGACTTTTGCAAAAAGCGGCAGGCGAAGAAGCTGGGCTTCGACGCGCCGCCGCCCGCGCGGAAACCGGCGCCGCTCACGCGGAAGTCGCCGGAGGAATGGACCTGGGCCTTCGTCGCCGACCGCTGCGGCGAGTCCGGCGACGGCCGCGTCTGGCGCGCGGCGCGCACGCACGCGGCGTCGCTGGCCTGCGGCGTCTGGGCCGTGCCCGAGGCGTCGCGGCCGCGGAGCGGCGGCTGCTGGTGGGCAGCGCGTCGTCCGACGCCTCGGCGCGGACGTCGAGCGACAGGGCCCCGTCCTCCAACGCCGTCGACGTGAACTCGACGTAGGCGTCCATGATGAGCGCGCCCTGGGGCACGCCGAGGTCCGGGAAGCGGACGCCCGTCGTGACCTGTATGGAAATCAAATCTTCAAGCCGACTTCAATGTGCGCGTAATCGAACGCTTTGGACAAAACTCTTTCGCTGTGCTTCGAGAACTCAACGAGAGCAATCGATTCGTCCAAAAATCAGCCGAATCGACTTCGATTTGACCGAGCTCGAGAGTTCTGAAGTTTGGTGGGGACCCCCCAAACCAGTGGTTGGTTTCCGCACAGGCCGTGACGGCGTCGCCCTCGTAAAAACCCAACAAGACGTCGGGCAGCTGCGCGTACGTCTCGCCCTCGATCTCCGCGGCGTCGTCCGCGCGGTGCGCCGTCTCCGCGGAGGCCTCCGAGGCGTACTCCGTGACGGACGGCGCGAGCCGCTCGGCCACCGTGAAGCCCTGGACGTCCCACCACGACGCGACGGCCTCGGCGCCCGCGTAGGCCGGGTAGGCGTCGACGACGTACGGCGGCAGGTCGAAGCGCGCGTCGTCGATCTCCGTGGGGTAGTCCGCGAGCGTCCGCGTCGCCGCGAGCGCGTCGTCGCAGGTGTAGACGCCGTCGCGGAACTCGCAGGCGCAGGACGCCGCGTCGGGGCACGCGCCCCAGTGCGCGCACGTCTCGTTCGCCGCGCCGGGCTCGACGTAGCAGACCTTGCCCCGCACCGCCGGGAACGCGACGGCGTAGGGGGATGCGCGCGTCGGGTGCGTCCAGACGTAGCCCGAGAAGGCGTAGCGCACCTCCCAGTCGCCGCCGTACAAAGCCAGGGTGACCGCGCTGCCGAAGCTCTCGTGCGCGCTGTCGAGCTCGCCGGACCGGAAGGGGAGGCCGTCGACGAAGAAGTCGCCGTCGAAGACGCAGACGGTGGTCGCGTCGACGCCGAACTCCGTGTCGCTGTCGTGGCAGAGGTTCCAGCCCGCCCGGGGCTCGGCGTACTGCCACGCCTCCGTCGAGTAGCACGCGCCGGCGTCGTCGCAGAGCCGGCCCTCCGCGATGACGGCCCGCACGAGGGCCGTGTGCGCCGCGAGCTTCCACGCGTCGTAGAAGGACACGGTGACGTTCGTCGTGAGCTGCGCGCCGCAGTCCGACGCGCAGCCCTCGAAGTCGCGCGGCGCGCCGCCGTCGCGGGACCCGAGCACGAACTCGCCGGGGTCCCAGGAGGGCATCTCGTCCGTCCGGCTGCAGAGCCCGTCGCCGCAGGCCTCCTCCTGGAAGACGGCGTCGATGACGGCCTCGACGCCGTCCACGTAGACGTCCCAGCCGTTGACGCTGCCGGCGATGTCGCCGGGCGCGTCGTTGGGGATGATCTCGCCGCTGAGGTGGTAGATGGCGTCGCGCACCGTCGCGTAGGTCACGGTCGTGTCGCCCTCGAAGACGCCGAGCTGCATGGCGATGACCGTGACGATCGCGAGCACGTAGACGAGGAACCGCAGCAGGCGGTAGTAGGACGCGAGCATGACGTCGTCCGTGCGCACGCGCCGCAGGAAGCCCGCCAAGATGCCCCGGGCGACGAGCGCCGCGTCGTCGTCGCCGGGCCGCAGGACCGCGTCCTCCGTGGGGTCGTCGATGAGGGCGTTCATCTTCTGGAGCGCCAACAGGCTCTTGCGCGACACGAGCCGCGACGTGAGGTGGACGACCTCGGCGGCCGACGCCTTGGGCTTGAGCGGCGCGGCACATTCCGGCGCCTTGGGCTTGAGCGGCGCGGGCAGGTCCGACGCGACGTCGCGGCGATCGATACTCGACTCGGCCAGCGGCGAGGGCGCGGCGAGGACGCCTGCGTCCATGGTCGGCGAGGACGCGGCGGTCGTCGACGACGAGGCGCAGACCCAGGGCTGGATCCTGGGCGTCGTCGCGGGTCGCTCGTCGGCGAGGACGCGGCGGTCGTCGACGACGAGGCGCAGACCAAGGGCTGGATCCTGGGCGCGCTCGCGGTGCGGCGCGTCGCGGTGCTCTTTTAGAATGCAGGAAGCAGCCCCCGATTTTTCAGAGTCGACTTGAACTTCAAGCTATTATTATTATTATTATGGGAACGTGGGACTAGGACGGCGGCCCGTGGGCGGCCTTCGGCTATTCAAGTTGATGTTTTATTAACATGTTCGACTCGCGCACGTCGCTGCGGCAGACGCTCGCGCATGCGTCGTCGTTGCGCCGCAAAGTGCGGCGGCGCGATCGCGGAGAGTCGATCACGCGGCCATGGCCGCGAGCAGGCTCAGCGCGTCGCTCCGCGGCTCCGTCGTCCGGCAGAGGGGGCACATGAGCACGCTCTTGTGCTTGAAGGCGCTGTACTCGCGGAGGCACTTGTCGTGGATCGCGTGGCACGACCCGTGGCACGCGAGGAGCTTCGACGGCTTCGCGACGGGCTTCTCGCAGACGGGGCAGTACGGATGCGCGGGAGCCGGCGCGGGCGCCGGGGCCTCCTCGTCCTCCTCGGAGGAAGCATCGTCGTCAGCGCTGTCGTCGTCGTCGGTTTTGCCGCGCTTCGGGTAATAGGCCGGGAAACAGGAAGGGGGCCGCTTCCTGTTCCAGGGCTTGTGCGTCCGCGGGCGCCGCTGGATGGGCTCGAGGCTCGCCACCGCGGCGGCGACGTCCGCGGTCTTGTACGTCCACACGTCGCGGGCCCAGGCCCGGCCGGCGCCCTTGGGACCGACGCCCTCCTGCGGCGGGCTCAGCGCGAGCTGCCGCGGGATCCGCCGCACGCGGGGCTCGTTGAGCTTGTCGGGGTATTGCGCGATGGCGGCGACCTGCGTCAAGCGCTCACCTCGCAGAACCTCCTCCCATCGGCCTTGCTTCTCGCTGCTCGTTGACTGCTCGCCTTCCTCCTCGGCGATGCGCCCCTTGGGCATGACGCGACGGTCGTTCGCGGAGGACCTGGGGCGGGTGTCGGCTGGCCGGGAGACCGCGCGCGCTGGGGAGGACATTCGGGCGCGCGCGTGTACTATGGGGCCGCCGGTTTCGTTGTGTGCCGCGCGCAGGCGTGCGCGACCGCCGCCCGGAGGCGGCGGCGCTCTCGGCCCGAGGCCGGGACAAAGGGGACGAAAGACTCGCCCCCGCGTCCGGCACCCCGCACGGGTTCGGGCGGGGGGCCTCGGGCGAGACGCGGCGGGAGGCGGCGACGCGACGCGGGACGCCGGAACCGCGCCGCGCTCAGTGCGACTTGCTGCCGCGGATGCGGGTCCGCATGTCCAATTGCGATCGCTTGCACTCGAAATACCTGCGCGCGACCGGCTCCGGCGACGCGCGGCGCCCCCGAGGTCCCGCGCCGGCAGTTCGCGTGTTGCGGTAGACCTGGCAGTCCGGCGCGTCGGCCGCGGCCATGCACTCCTTGGCGCTGCCGCCGGACTTCATGCACTCCGTCTGCTTCAGGCAGTCCAGGAGCGTCTGCGCGATGTCTTTGCAGTCGACCATGGGGATGTTGTCAACGCATGTGGGCCTAGTTTGGTCGTCGGCGTTGCGGTGGCTAGGTGGTGCTCTCGCTGCCCATTGCCACAGCCTCTGGCGAAATTCGGGTTGGTTGAAGCTCATCGATCGAGGCATGATGGCGCCGAACCCGAGGTGCTACACGCGCGCGCTCGTGCTGTGCGCCTTTTCCCACGCGTTCATCGTCCCGCATCGAGCCCTGCGACCACCGCAGCTGAAGCGGCGCGCCGTCGAGGACTTCGCCGACACGGAGAGCGGCGGCCCCCTCGGCGTCTTCCTGCGGCGGAATCCGCTCTACAAGTCGTACCCGTCGAGCGCGGCGCCGTCGCTCGTCGGCGAGGACGCGGCGGTCTTCGACTACGAGGCGCAGACCGAGGGCTGGGCCGACTTCGCCGTGAGCGTCGGGTCGATCCTCGGCGCGTTCGCGGTGCTCTGGGTCTCCCCGGCGACGGGCTACGGCGACGACTTCGTGGCGTTCCTGGAGGCGCGCTGCGGCGACTCGCACGGCGTGACGCTCGCCTTCGGCCTGCTCTTCCCCGTCGTGCACAGCGGCCTCGCGGCGCTGCGGCCCCTCGCGGAGCCCGTCGTCGGCGCGCGGTTCTGGCGGTGGCTCTTCGCGAGCTGCAGCCTGCCGCTCGCGTACTCCTGGATCGTCTACTTCATCGCCCACGCCCACGACGGCGTCGTGCTCTGGGACGGCTCCCGCGACCCCGTCGTCCACGGCCTCGCGTGGTGCGTCAACTTCGCGTCGTTCTTCTTCCTCTACCCGACGGTCTTCAACCTCAAGGAGGTCGCGGCCGTCGAGGCGCCCAAGGTCCACCTCTGGGAGACGGGCATCATCCGGATCACGCGCCACCCGCAGGCCGCGGGCCAGGTCATGTGGTCCGCGGCGCACCTGGCCATGGTCGGCTCCACGTTCAACGCGCTCACGATGGCGCTCCTCGTCGCGCACCACGTCTTCGCCGCGGAGCACGGCGACGCGCGCCTCGCCGCGGCCCACGGCGACCGCTTCGAGGCCATCAAGGCGAAGACGTCCGTCGTGCCCTTCGCGGCCATCCTCGACGGCCGCCAGGAGCTGCCCGCGGACTACTGGAAGGAGTTCGCGCGCGCGCCCTACGCGCTCATCGCCGCCGGCACGCTCGGCGCCTACGCGGCCCACCCCTACATGCAGGCCGGCGCCGCCCTCGTCAAGAACACGGGCCTCGTGCCCGGCGGCATCCTGGACCCCCTCTTTGCGCCGTAAACCTAGGAGAGCGCGCCCGCGGATCCCCGTCGCTGCGCGGCGGGCCGCGGCGAGAACGCGGAGGCGAACTGGGAGATCGACGGCCGCCGCGTCGTCGCGAAGAAGGAGCCCCGCCGCTTCTTGCCCGCGGCGTCGCCGCCGGTCGGTTCCCAGACCTTCTCGCCGAGGCGGAACCGGGGGACCTTGTCCCGCGCGAGGAGCTTGAGCACCTCGACGCGGAGCGCGTCGAAGACGCCCATGTCGAGGGGGTCCGCGCCGTCGAGGCGCCGGAGCACGGCGCGGAGGCCCTTGGCGGAGACGTTGACGGGCGTGGCGTCCCAGCCGTCGCGGAGGTACTTGTCGCCGATGTAGCGCGCGGACTCGGCGACGCCCGAATCGTCGACGGCGTCGTCGCAAAAGAGGCGCCGGTAGGCCGTCGTCGCGTCGTAGAAGTCCGCCGACTCCGACGCGTACTCGTCGGCGAGGAACTTGCGGAACGCGGGCCCGCGCGCGCCGTCGTCGAGGATCCGCTTCGCCTCGCGCGCGGGCGCGTCCGCGTCGCCCAGCAGCGCGTCCTCGACGTCCCGGCGCCGCTCGTCGCGCAAAAAGGCCGCGAGGTTCCGCCGGCTCAGCTCCTCGGCGACGTGGTGCATCGCCGCGTCGAAGAGCGACGACGTGAAGTGCTCGCTGTCCACGTCGGCCGCGACGGCCGCGGCGACCCTCCGCGGGAGCGACACGAGGTCGGGCGCGGACTCGTTGAGGAACTGGGCCGCGATCTCGAGCGCCGTGCCCTTGATGGACGCGTCGCCGTCGTAGTCCGGGCGCCAGAGCCGCTTGTACTCGAAGCAGCGCAGCACGAAGGCGAGGTTCTCGCCCGCGAAGCTCCGGTTCAAAAAGCTGCCGAACTTGGCGACGTCGAGGCCGTCGTCCTCGATGAGCGCCACGAGCCGCGACGTCCGCGGCGGCGCCTTGGTCGTCTTGGGCTCGGGCGACGCCGGCGCGGGCCGCGTCGGCCGCGGCGGCCTCGACGCGGGCGCCGGCGCGGGCTCCGGCGGCGGGCTCGCGACGGCCTCCGACGCGGCGCTCGGCCCGGCGGCGTCGCCGAGCCAGTCGCGGAGCGCCGCGGCGCGCGCGGCCCGGTAGGCCTCGTGCGACTCCTCGAGGGACGACCGCCGCTCCGCGGCCTCGGGCTCGGGCTCGGGCTCGGGCTCGGCGAGCGCCTCCTCGAGCGCGGTCATGGGCTCGTCGTCGTCGTCGCTCGGCGGCGGCGGCGCCTCGGGCCGCTTCCGCGCCGCCGCCGGCGGCGAGCTGTAGACCTCGAGCTGCTTCTTCGACGCCGACGGCGACTTCGAGAAGCTGCCCAGGCGCTTGATCCCGGCCGACAGCCGCGACGACGTGCGCCGCAGCAGCGTCGGCCGCGGCGACGCCTCGAAGCCGGGCTGCACGGCGTCGAGCTTGCTCCGCGACGACGACGCGCCGCTGCCCATGGCCGACCGGAGCTGCTTGCCGTTGTTGATACGTCGTGTGGCTGGCAGGCCTTGAAACCACTGACAAACTTCT
>Ga0257110_1000349_pt1 | contig 23373 bp, 20 predicted proteins | sample LP_taG_7_FD_190184 | JGI IMG/M metagenome (GOLD analysis project Ga0257110, IMG submission 190184) | Marine microbial communities from Northeast Subartic Pacific Ocean, Canada - LP_J_2015_P26_10m | ecosystem: Environmental > Aquatic > Marine > Oceanic | place: Canada: Northeast Subartic Pacific...
AACGTTACAAAAAAAAAAAAAAAATTAATAGTAATATATATAATATGGCTAATATTGACCCATCAGCAAGCTTGTATTATAATTTAATACTCGGAAATGGAGATCTTTCAAATGTAACAGACTTAGTGTTTAGCGGTGGTGATAATGTTCAAATAGTTGCAACATTTGATCCATCATTAAGCACAGCAGTTGCACCTTCCATTACGTTAGATCCTTCGGGTAGTATACCAATTGTATCATTACAAAAAATGACTGTATCAGGTACTTCGGACACTGAATTTTTTTACAATTATTTGGTACCAGTTGAAGGTGATGGTTACCAAAATATTTCTTTACATGAAGGTCAAAATTCAATTACAGGAGAACTATTGACTACTATAAATGGTGGAGTTTTAGGTGACAGAGCATTTATTGTTACTAGTAATAACAATCCACGTATATTAACAGCAAATCTTTATAGTGATAATAGTTACAATGCATTTTATGGTGTAAGTGGTGATAGTGTAACTCTTCAATTTGTTGCTTCAGAACCATTATCTTTATCAGTTGACCCAAGTGTTAATTTTAATGTAAGTGGAGTATCTGTATCTTTTGAACAAATAACTACAACACAAACAGGATTATTAAATTGGCAAAGTACTTTTGATTTATCAGAAAGTAGATATGTAGATGGACCTGTTCATTTTACTATTGACTATATGGATGGAGGTAATAATGAAGGAACTTTTAGTTCTCTTACAGACCCATCAAATACAGTAAATGGCCAAGTCACTTATGATAAAACACCACCTGTCGCTACATTAACTTTAAGAGATGCTGGCTATACCGTATGGCCTGGTCCTTTTAAAGCGGGGGATGATGTTAGTATGTGCATTCGATTTAGTGAACTTTTAAATACAACAATTACTCCACAAATTAGCATATCAGGTATTGCAGATTTGTTTATAGATCAAAGTAATCTAGTAAAAGATATGGCTAGATCCACAGCAACATATGATGAATTTTATTATAGTTGGAATGTTTCATCTGATTTTGATCTTTCTATGAAATTAAATATAACAAATGCTAGAGATCTTGCAGGCAATTTAATAGAAACATTAAGTGGCGGTTTTATTAGTGATAGTAATCGCACATTTACAATTGATAATAGTGCTGCTATTTTTCAACATTTGGGTATACGTTCTGATAATTCTTATGATGTTTCTTTAGTAAAAGGAGGTGAATACGTATTTCTTGATATGTCTTTTAATGAAGATTTGAGCGGTTTGATCGCAACTATCGGTGGTGTTTCTGTAGATTTTATACAAGACATAAGTTTAGCTGGTAGAAGAGTATATACTGCTTATCGTAATGTATCAGCACTAGAATTAGATCGTGATTTATCATTTAGTGTAACTGCAACAGACAAAGCAAGTAATGTTGTTATTAGAGGTTCTGGTAATCATACTGGTTCTGGTGTACCATTTACTATTAATAGTGTCGAACAAACTACAGATATAAGTAGTAGTGATAAAAAAGGTGTTCGTCTTGATAACACAAAACCAATTGTAAGTGATTTATCATTTTATTCAAATAACACTTTTTTCAATACATTAGCAACAAGTAAAGAAAAGGTTTCTACTTCAGTAAGTGCAAATACAATTACTGCTGAATTTAGAACATCAGAAGCAATTTTGGATCCATCATCAATTGTATTTTCAGTAAATGGAATTACCTTAAATAATGATGTTAGTTATAAAGAAGTAACAACAATTGCAGATAATTCTAGACACTGGATAGTATATACTGATATTAGTTATACAGATACTAATCAAGGTGATATCAGTTTTAGCTTTTTAATGACCGATTTAGCTGGTAATGAAAAAAGTATTAATGATGCTAGTTTAAATGCTGCTTTGACTAGTTCGGTAAAATTAGATAATGTATCGCCTGTTTTTCAATTTGTAGAAATGTCCTCATCTAATACTAATTTGAGTAATCATGCAAAAACTAGTGAAAACTTATATTTAGATTTATCATTTAACGAAGCTGTACATTTACAAATGCTTGATGTAAGTTTCCAAATAGAAGGTTTTAATTTAAGTTCTGGAGTTATTACAAGCGCTTATGCAAATACAGATTCTTCTAATCTAATACGTACAACTATGCCTTTCCTTGCTGACCATCGTCAAGGTAATGTAAATTTCAGTGTATTTGCAAAGGATTCTGCTGGTAATGAATCTACAACTACTACTTTATTGAATTCACTCTTGCCACATCTTGCATATGATGGAGATACCCCAATTATAAATGTGTTATCATTCTTTAAAAGTGGTTCAACAGCACAAGATAAAACATGGCAAGTTCGTCCAGATAATGTAATAGAATTAATGTTTACTACAGATAGTAAATTACAGGATATAAGTTTATCATTTAAAAGTAATAATCAATTAGTAAAACAATTTGATTCATTAAATCTTTCTGGTGAAACAATATATACTGGAAGATATACAGCTGATTATACCGATGCGGAAGGATTACTCGCTTTTGATATAAGTGCAACTGATATGGCTGGTAATCTTAAAGAATATAGAAGTACTGCTCTTGATTTGAGTTTATCATCAGCTGATGATATATCAGGGTTTGTTTTTGATTTACAACCAAGAGCAGTAGTTACATACTCTGATTTGGCTGATATATCAGCTGGAGCGGGTGAAGATATTTCAGCTTCATTTGGTGGAGTACCAATGTATAAAGGTAACCATATGATTAGAATTAATGTTGCTTTTGATCAATCTTTAAATACTGCTGATAATTCTGGTGTAAGACCAGGAATTACCATTACTCATACTAAAGATGATGGTACATCAGTTATAGATGACACTATATTCTTAACAAATCTTACTACTGATAATTCATTAAATTTTTATCATGATTATGATCTAAGTAGTCTAATACGTCCAAATTATGAAGCAGCTGTTACTATGACTAGTGGACATGCTGCTACTGATATGGATCCTGTTAAATTAGATACTTCAAGTGGAGGATTATTTTCATATGTAAATTATCCAAAAGTAACCTTTTCATATACTCCTTATTTTGATCCTTTTGTTACAGGTACACCAAGAATTACAGCAACATTCGCCAAAACAATAAATCTTAGTGGTGATACACAAATAGCTAGACTTAGTGGTGTAGAAGATACAGATATAGTATTAACCAGCACTGGTGTGAGCAATCAATATTTTTTCGATTATACAATACCTCAAGGTGAAAGTGGTACAGAAACAATTAATTTAATTGGTTTTTACGATGACTTAAGTAATTTTTCAATGAACGTACCAAGTGTTGGACATTATATTAATGGTGTTTTTAATATTCATCATAATAGAAATTTCTATATTGCTGGCTTTGATAAAGATATTCAAATGACTATTAGTGGTTCAATAGAATTAGGTCCAGATACATTAGATAGACAAGATGTAAGTGCAACAGCATATGTATATCTTGATACAGCACGTTTAGCTCATACATTCCATTTTACAACAGATGCAACTGATGTTAATGGTGATAATGAAGTAACAGATGTACAATTTGATATTAGTACTGGTTCATTTACAGGATTATTTAATAGTGCAGAAAATTCTCTTTTAGGAAATTCACAAGTAGCTTATGATAATACTTCACTCGCGAATGTACCTAAAATACCAACAACTTTCACAAGAGACAACGCCAATACAGAATTTTCAAAAGGAACACGAGCAATTAAATATGATGTAGTTAGAGATTTAGCATTCCAATTGTTTAATACTCATCATGCGGCAGATTTATTCCAAAATGAAGTAGCTTTAAGAAATGATATACATGATATAATCAATGCTCTTGTATCGACAAATAAAACTGAAGGTATTACAAAAGTAGTAGAAGATTGTAGTCGTGCTACATATGAAGGAACTAATACTGCAAATATAGGTAGTGATATTTTAAGACAAATGATTAAATCTGCTAATACTAGCCTTGCATTAGTACAAGATCCATCTGGTTGTACAACAGGATTGTTATCTGGTGCTGATATGTCTAATCTTTACAAAATGCCTTTCCAAGATGGTGATGTCGTACAATTTATTTTAAATGTTGCTGGTGCACCTGACCAAAAAAGATTAGTAGGTGGAACAGGAACAACACATCGTAGATATGATATACGTTTAATTGCTGACCCTAATCCAACAACACAAAATGTTGATCCTTCTAATAATGATCTTTAAATATAAATAATTGTATTATAACACGTAATGAAAATATATAAAATTATAATTAATTAAAAGTAATTATAATTTTAATGAAGAAGCAATAAAAATAAAAGTTATTGAATAATAATACACTAATAATATAATGGTACACATTTATTTGGAAAAATTCGATCAGGAAATTAGTATGTCTGAATTTGCTGAAGCTGGAAATATATTATTATCAAATACGAGCATAAATGAAAATGAAGCTATCGGAACAATAATAGGGACAATAAGTCTTCAAGATGAAAATTCAAATGAAGAAGATATAACAAATTTTACACTTGCATTAAGTGGTAGTGATGCAAATTCTTTTACAATTGATGGTGATAAATTAAAATCAAATGAAATTTTTGATTTTGAAACTAAGACTAGTTATTTTATAACTATAGAAGCAACAGATGGTTCAAAAAATTTAACAAAAGCATTTGAAATTACTATTATAAATGAAATTGAACCCGAAAGTATATTATTATCAAATACGACTATAAATGAAAATGAAGCTATCGAAACAATAATAGGGACAATAAGTATTCAAAATGAAAATTCAAACGAAGAAGATATAACAAATTTTACACTTGCATTAAGTGGTAGTGATGCAAATTCTTTTACAATTGATGGTGATAAATTAAAATCAAATGAAATTTTTAATTTTGAAGTTAAGAGTAGTTATTCTATAATTATAGAAGCAACAGATGGTTCAAAAAATTTAACTCAAGCGTTTGAAATCACAATTTTGGATGTATTTGAATCTGGACATATATTCTTATCAAATACAAGTATAAATGAAAATGAAGCTATTGGAACATCAATAGGGACAATAAGTATTGAAGATCTAAATTTCATAGAACTAGATGTAACAACTTTCACACTTACATTAAGTGGTACTAATGCAAATTCTTTTACAATTGATGGTGATAAATTAAAATCAAATGAAATTTTTGATTTTGAAACTAAGAGTAGTTATTCTATAATTATAGAAGCAATAAATGATTCGAGAAATTTAACTCAGGCGTTTGAAATCACAATTTTGAATGTAAATGAAGCTCCAACAAATATATTTTTATCAAATAATACAATTTTTGAAAAACGTTCAATAGGGACAATAGTAGGTTTTTTATCAACTGAAGATATTGACTCAACCAGTTTTACGTTTACATTAAGTGGTACTGATGCAGGTTCTTTTAACATTCCAAACAATACTACTACATTAAGATCTAGTGAAAGATTTATTTATAAAGATAAAAATACATATAATATAACTATAAATGTAAGTGATGGTGAATTTACATTCAGTAAAGATTTTATAATACGAATAATAATTCCGCAAAAACCACGACAAGGTGGAATTCTACCTGCTAGATTTATACCTGATATACCTGATATACCTATTCCAAAACCTCCACCAGAAATTCCTATCATGCCTCCTATAGAAGATGTGGTTAATGCATACATTGATGTTGATATAGAACAAATGAAGGAAACATTTAAATTTATAAAGAAAACAAATTATAGTATTTTGGGAAATAATACAGAAATAAAATATATAATAGAACCCGAGTATTTTTTAGAAGAATTGGCAAAACGTATTAGTTCTGCTTACACAAAGTATTCTGATTTCAATGAGAAAGATATAAATAAAATATTTCAAGAATCTGAATATAATAATGATGAAAATAATACACTTACAAATGACATGATGAAACATATAAGTAAAGAATTATTTAATAATTTTCATTTGACTGATTTATTTAAAAATTATGATCAGTTAATTCACTATTTGAATGATTCTTTGCAAACAATGGTTTCTACAGATAGTGAAAATATATTTAAGGACACCTTTATGAAAGGTCATGAAATGACTAATAGTTATAACGAACGTGATAATGAAAATAATATAGGTCATGCAATAATACAATATATGTATGATAGTGAACCATTAAGATTGGGAAATATTTATGATTATATAAAAGAAAGTTACGATAATGATGATAATGTTATCGATATTGTAAGTATAGAATCAAATAATCTATCTTTATATTATTCACCTTTTGACGTAAATGATACTTTACATTTTTATTTAACAATTAACGCAAACGAAAATCAAAAAAGTTTAGTAAATAAAGAAGGACAAATAACTCGCAGATATAAAATAATTTTAGTAATGAAACCATCAGAATATTTTAAGAAAGAAGATGAAGAAATAGATAATTTTGAACATATGGAAACATTCGTAAATTTGGAAAAAATGGGTTTTCAAGAAATGATGAAAATGCAAAATATAGAAGTAGAATTGCAAAAGAATATAATAATGAAAACATTTACGAAACAAATGCAAAGAAAATCAGATATATATACAAATAAATTAGCTCGTGATGAAATAGAAAAAATATATAAAATACAATGGGCACGAAAAAAACAAAAAACCAAACAAAATCAATTATTGTTAGCAAAATACTTATTAAAAAATAATATGGTAAAAAGTGGTTATAATAAAAAACGCATTATAAAGCGACCACAACCAACAAATACATTCGAAGTTCCATTACCAGTTAAAGAAAATATTAATAATAAAAGAGATTATAAAACATCAAAAAAAAATATAGTTGGATTAACTTTTTATAAAAAAATACAAGCAGAAATAACTGGTATACGTCGTTAAATAATTAAATATATATAACTATTTAATTATTCATAAAATTTATTTTCAGCATATGGTATTATTTCACTTATATTAATATAAATATTTTCTTCATTATTCTCATTTTTTATATTGTTTTGTTTATTCATTGATGAAATAGGAATGTCTATGTTTTTAATGATTTGTTTGCTTAAAGATGGATTATTTATGAAATTCATTTTTTGTAATAATATTTTTTTATCTTCCATGCTATCTTTAGTTGCATTTTTTTTAGAATTATAATCTTGTTTTATGGGTTCATTTTTATTATTTTCTCTTTCTATTTTCTCACGTTCAGCACGTAAACGTCTTTTTTCACGTATTATATTAAGTTTAGTACTAAATTCAAGTTTCATATACATATTTAAATATATTTTTATTAGAGAAATACAAATAATTATACGAAATAGTTTCTAATAATATAGTATCATGAAAAACGAAGAAAAAAATAGTCAATATAAATGGTTAAATATGTATCATATTTCAAAGATTAAAGAAGCATTTTCAAAAAATTATTTAACATTTGCATTTATGTTTGCATCATGTGCTTTTTTATGTTATGAAAATATCATTTTAGGTTTAGTATATTACATATTTTGTACTCATTTAAGTTATATTGTACATATTTTAGCTCATGAAAATGATTCAAAAACAATTAATGTAGTACATGAATATCATCATAATTATAGTGATAATTATGCACATTATTTGCAAATATTATTAGAATTATCAACATCAATAATACCTATATTCATTATTTACATATTTACAGGTCGATTATATATAAAAAACACATTTGAACCATATGTAATTTTCATGTTTAGTTTATTTTATTCATCAATACACAATATTAATTATTCACTTTTACATGTTAATAAAATTCATGAAAATCATCATAAAGATTGGACAATTAATTATGGTCCTGATATTTGTGATGTTCTTTATGGAACAAAAGAAAATTATGAAGATCTAGAAGATACAAGTCATTACATACCAAATCTATTAATATGTACAATCCTAGTAAAGTTTATGCAATATAAAATACCAAAAATAGAATATAATATACAAAAAAATCTGTTTTCTATTGCAACAATGTTTTATTTGATTAGTTATGTGAGTTTAATAATTTTTAATCAATCAATATTAATTAATGATGAAACAAAAAATCTGCAAATTTTTACCATTAAAGTTAACTCCTTACTGAAAGAAATAGAAATGAAGTGGTAAAGGTATAAAAATGAAAATAGCATAATACCAAATAACTATGATGAGCAAATAATAAACTGCTTTTTGGAAACCGAATTATGATCAATAAGATGTTCATGATTATTATCAGATAATGGTATATCTTGTTGATATAATTCATTATTGTTAATAATAGTTTTCACATAATTATCAATATGATATCCGATAAATTTAATACCATCACATAAATGTTCAAGGAAAAATTTTTTACAATAATTAATTTTTACTTGAACAATTGGTATAGTAATATAAATATATTTCTGTGAAATTTCTATTTCAAATATTTCCAATTCAAAATGTTTTCTATAAAACTGAATAACATTGTTTTTAATATTATATTCCCATTTTAAAGTATGAAACATATGGTGAAGTTGTTGGAAAATATCATTACAATATACACTTGAAGACATATAATATAATAATGCTAACATATAAAAAAAGGTTTCAATTTTCTTAATAAATTACAATAAAGTTAAAATTCTACTTCTACTTCTTCATCACTTTCAAGTCCACTTTTCCAGTAAGATTTATTCCAGCTGTTCTTTAATGGCGCGTTTAATTCTGTATTACCAACAGAAGATTGTTGCTTACTAATTTTAGGAGTAAGATTTAAGGATTCGATTGCGGATGTAACAACATCGCGAGTATATCCAGACAATACATTTTTAAGTTCCGTAACTTGTTCTTCGAAAGTAACCGGACGTATTAATGAAAGTTTTCTTGGTTGATTTCTTTCATTATTACGTTTAGGTTCAGGAATTTTTAATAAAGTTCGCAAATATCTCGAATTTGCTTCATCAACTCTGGATTCACCATTTTCCATACTATCTAGTGAATCGTCACTTGCGTATTCACTATAATTATTAGACAATATTAATGAGGGTGAATATCGTCCAGCTTCTAAATCTTCAAGTGATATAGCAGATAATGATCCATCCGATTGTGTTGGTGATACTGAACGATCAGTAAAATCGAATACGTGTCCTTGATTATTCATAATTATTTATTTAATTTCAAATTTTGCTTACTATGAAAAGACAAATAAAAAAAAAATTCAATTTTTTTTTATGTAATCTAGAAATAAATTGAAATTTTTTTCCCTTTTAGAAGAGAATACATAACATTAGAAATTAAAAGTTCCGTTAATATGATTACTATTCGCAGAAAAATTCAGACGACTGAAAAAAGTCCGTTGCAACGTTTTGAAGCATTTTTGGATCAAGCATATCTAAAAAAGCCACAACATCAGCTAGAAGGTCTTAATTGGTGTGCGTCAAAAGAAGTGAGTTCGAGCAAAGGAGGTATCATTGGTGATGAGATGGGAATGGGTAAAACCATTTTGATGCTTGGACTTATGGTGAGTGTATACAAGAAGCATACATTGATTATTTTACCAAAGGCATTAATTAATCAATGGGCAAATGAGATACAAGACAAATTACATCACAAACCTTACATTTTATATGGTTCACATAAAACAAAAAAGTTAACTCAAGATATTTTGGAAAACAATCATATCATTCTTACTACATACGGCACATGTGTATCTCTCGGTATGGATTCCGAATTGCAGAAATTCAAGTTCGGTCGCATAATTGTTGATGAAGCACACCACTTGAAATGTGAGAAAACAAAAACGTACAAGGCAGTAAACAATTTGCAAAAAGATGTTTTATGGTTACTTACGGGTACACCCATTCAAAATAGAATACAAGATTTATTTCGACTATTTGATTTATTGGAAATTCCGCGCGGCGATTACAAAGATGTCGAAAAGTTGCCATGTATTCTACAAAAACATATGTTGCGTCGAAAGAAAAGTCCTAGCACCATTGTTCTTCCTGATTTGAAAGAATACAAATGTGGTGTAAATTGGGATAACGAACGTGATGCGGAAACAAGCAAGGTGTTCCATCAGCGTTTCAACACAATGATTTCTACGGACCCAACTACACAAGGTTTGTATTATGGTATGAATAAAAATGCACTTGTTGCAACATTACATGCTCAGATGCTGTGCGTAAGTCCCTATCTTTTGGAACATAAAATGAAGCGTTATTATGATGTCAATGAAGATGAAGTACCAAGTGATAATGAATACAATTTCTTTTCAAGCACAACCAAATTGGATGCGGTTGTTGATAAAATTAACAACAACCACATCTTGAACCCTTCACATAAAAAGTTAGTATTTTGTCATTTTCGCAAAGAAATGGATTTGATTCGTGATAAGATGATAATGAAAACAGATTTACATTGTGAATTGTATCATGGGGGGTTAACATCGAAGCAGCGTTCCAATCTCATCGAAGAAAGTCCTGATGTCCTAATATTGCAAATTCGTAGTGGTTGTGAAGGATTGAATTTACAGCAATATAATGAGGTGTATTTTGTAAGTCCTTGTTGGAATCCTTCTATTGAAGCACAAGCATTGGCGCGATGTTATCGTATGGGACAGAAAAAAGAAACGCATGTATATCGATTTTACATGAAAGATTTTGTAGAGGAAAACGAGGAGACAGGAGATCAAAATGAAATACCTTCAATGGATAGTAATATAGAAATACGTCAAGAAATAAAAATCAAACTTGTGGACACGATGGACTCGATGTACAATCAAACCATTTCGTCGGGTACAGATTGAGTTGAATGACTATTTATTTCACTATTTATTTCTTCGTTTTGTAATGATGTAGTAGAATTAGAGTTATTTTTGTAATTAATATTAATCGAGTGGTTTTTTTTTTCGTAAAAATGAAATGGATCTAGTAATTCACGTATAAATGGATTTAATTGTTCTGGGTGGATATTATCGTTATTTTTAAAACAACAAAAAATCCAATATAACAAGGAATGGTGATGTTCTGCATTATTCATTTCTTGTTTAAATATTTGATCAATGACTGAATAAGAAGATTTTATTAATAAAATTTCGTCAAAAATTGCTTCTTTATGAGCATATAACTTTTTTAGATGGTTGTATTGTGTTGGATTCAATCCCTTTTCTCTTTGTACTGCATTATAAAAACGTATTCCGTTTTTAACATTTTTCAATTTATTTATCATTTTTTTACGATAATCGTCTATTTTTTTTATAATAGAGAACACATTTGTATTGTAAATAATTGGATAATTATAGCGAATATTTCTAGGAATAATAAATTGGTTTGTTTCTTTAATTTCGCTTATTTTTTTTTCAACGTCATCTAATTTGCTTTTCATCTCTTTTTCAAGAGAACTAATTTTATTTTTGATTACCTTGACATGGTCTTGGTTGTATTTATCACCATATATATTTTTAAACAATAGAACAGACCCAGAAGTAAATTCCATTGACGATTGTAGCTTATCATATTGGTGTGAAGACGTTTTATGAGCTTCGGATGAAGCATCTAATTTGAAGTAATTAACTAATGAAAGTAAAAATGCAATAGTAGCATTAAAAGAGGCAATTAACGTAGTTTTCAAATAAGTATCCATTTTTACTCCTGAAAACACAGTAGCCAAAGCAGATAAAAATATAGCAGGCATCATTAACAAATTTAATGCTAAATCGCATGAATGTTTGGATTCCATATAAATAATTTTTTGTCCTTTCAAATAACTTGCAAGAATATCCAATGCCGACGAAAGATTATGATTCACGTCAAAATAATATTTATTCATGGATTTTTCTACTGCACGATAAGTGAGTTTTTTATATTTGACAGAATAAACTAATTTATCTTCTTCTTTTTTCCATAAACAAATATGATGGTTTTCATCTGATTCGTGAACATTTAATTCATCTCTACTATTATCACTATTATTATCATCCAACGAACTATAAGAGTCTTCCATATCACTGTTCAATTCACTATTAATTTCACTATTTATTTCACTATTTATTTCTTTGATTACTTGATTTTCGTGAAAATTGTTTACACTTGAATTAACAATTTGATTCAATCCATTATTTTTTAATTGCATATATTCGTCGCGAATACCAAGCATAGCGAGACGTTTATTTTTTTGAATCAACAAATTAGTAATTTTACGCCATTTATGTTCGCGAATAGTTAATATTTGTAAAGGTTGTAACGACGCATTATGAAAATTTGAAATATTATAGAACATTATTAAATATATATAATATTTTATGCTTACTGCTTTTTACTAAAACATGCCGAGTTATTTACTTTACTTGGGAAAATTGGTGTTTGATAACATCCTGCTATTTTCGAACGTGCTGAAGGTTGGGCTGTTTGATTTAAATAATACAATTCGTCGTTGTTACAATTATTAGTAATACGTAATTTTTCTATGTATGATGATTGTCCATGATTTTGAGGAATATTATAATCAGGTTGTACAACACTAAAAGGGTAAGGACGACTAATATGACGAAAACGATTAGATATCATACCTCTAGTATTTTTTACTGAATTTTTTACAATAGTTGCATCATTTTTGCAACAATTCATAAACATTTCTTTTTCTATTATATTACCACCTGTTCCACGAACACCACCATTGCGTGATGAATTAGGAACCTTGTTTTTTTTACTTAACGATGTTTGACCAATATAAGAAGTATTGCGTAAATTTCCTGTTAATGAAAACCCATTTGGTTGATTATGTGAAACTTTATCATTATAACGTGTTTGACTAATTTTTTTTAATGTTGCTAGTGACATATATATATAATATGATTAATAAAAAAATTGAAATAAAAATATTTATATATTGTATAAGTATAAATAGCTAAATAATTAAATAGTTACAAATATGTGGGAGCGTGGATTAAAATTAGATAAACATTCTAGTAAGAAAAAGAAAAACGTCGATAAAAAAAAACAGGATGAACCTGATCAAAATTATCCTAGACGTAATCGTGAAACAGAACAAAATTATGTTAGACGTAATCGTGAAACAGAACAAAAATATGTTAGACCTGAACGCGTCATGAAAAATGTTAATTTAAAAAAAACAAATATAATTAATAACAATGATTTCCCTGATTTAAATGAAGTTAAAGAAAAAAAGGAAGAAAAATCACCAACTAATTTTTATGTGGAAATGTGTAAAAAAACAAGTGAAGAAGATGAGAGACGTAAAAATGAAAAATTCCAGCCCGGATGTGTAGGTTTTAGATATGATAAGAAAACACATAAAACTACATATACGCGTGATGGAATAAATTATTACCCTATGGAAAAATATCATGAAGAATGTCAAATAGAACAAGAAAAACGTTCTATGGAACGTTGGATACAATCATTAGAAGAAATGGAAGAACGTTATGAAGCTGAATCACGATTATATTATGAAATGTATGGTGAATTAGATGGCTATGCATTAGCTAAAATAGAACATGCAAAATATGAAGAATACGCTAAACAATTTGAAATTAACGAATCAGAAGAACAAGAATATAGTGATTATGATGAAGAATATTATGATTCAGATTTATCGTCAGTTAATTAAATTTAAGCATAATGCATATTTTAATTTTTTATGTTAAAATATGCAAAGTAAAATATTACATGATACTAACAATGAAAACAAAAATAGATTTATTTTTTTGTTTTATAGATAATAACAATGATGATAATTTAACATCAATACAAACAATAGAATATGTTCGACATAAAATATTAAATTTTGATAAAAAAACAGCTACAATTAGTAATGAAGAATTAATTCGATTATTTAAAGAAAATAAAGAAAATGGATATAATTTTGATGAAGCATGTGTTTATGACCATTATGGTAAAAAATTTGATAAAATAAATTCAAATGATCCACTACATTTTTTTAACAATCATTATATGAATACTATTTGTGTTTTTTACAAAGAAAAAAATAAAATTAAATTAGATATAAAAACCCGCAAAATTAATTATAATATAAAGCATAAAAAAACAAAAAAAAATATACAAATACCAATAAAATTACTATAATATGTTTCACAAGTATTTTTTTTGAAATTGGAATAAGATTAAATTAAATATCATCAATATCAACATTATTATCATCTTGTAAAAATGTATTATCGTTAGCAGTTATTTCTAATTCGTTTTCTATTTCATTTGCTAATTTATCATTGTATTTATCATTTGTAAATTCAAAGACATCTTCATCTAGATTGTCATCTACATTCGAAACCAGCCCCAAATTTTCTATTTGTTTAAACATATTCCAATTTATGTCGACAACTTCATTTTTTAATTTTTTGATTTCATTATCATTATAAACCTCAATCAAATCGCATTTACTATTTTCAGCATTACAATTTGTTTCCCATGAACGCTTACCTATAATAACATACGTACCCAATGAGAGGTTATTATCGCGTTTTCCACGTCCTCTGAATTTATTGCGAATAATACATATGCGTTGGACATTATCACAACATAGTACATGACACATTCCGTTACCAAGCATTTTACTTACACATGCATATATTTCGTCTTCGTCTTGAGTAAATCTAAGTTTGTTTCCACCCTTTGTATAGCTGGAAACATACTTCCTTCCTATCTTCTTGCTGTTTTTACCTCCGAAATTTTTTACCATGTTTTCGATTAAATAGATATAATATAAAAATATATTTATTTAATTTCAATTTTTATTTTTATGTTTACGAGTATTGCTATTTTTAATATTACGTTTTTTATTTGATTTATTATTTTTACGTGTGTAATTATATTTTTTTCCTTTTTTGAAAAAATGTATTATATCATGCTTTTTAGATAAATATGTTTTTAAAAATGGACGATAAAAATCACGGAACATACGTTTTTTGGTAACAAGTTCTTTTTCAGAAAACCACATTATATGCTGTTTTTCAAACACATGATGGTCAAATATAATCGAACGCATTAAATCTTCAGGTAAATGTTTTAACAAGAAGTCGTAATGATTATTGTAGTAAAGAGGCAAGTTTTCATCATAATCAACTAAAATCATAAAAACATGGTAACGTTCAAATGATAACTTATAATATTTTTTTTTTTTTAAATGTTTGCGAATTTCAGATTTATTTCCAATAAATCCGTGTAATTCTTCACCTCCTTCACGAATAGCAGTTTGAATTGGAGTTTCACCAGGGTCTGTGCCTCCACCAAAATCACTATACCCCTGTGTATCATCAAATTTGCTCTCTTTTCCAAATAAAAAGTGCAATTTATTATTTATTATAGCTACGGGTAATATACCAGCTCCCATATATTAATGGTACAAAATAATTAATATTGATATAATGTTTCACAAACAATTCCAAAAGACCAATTTGCTCCATTTAAATTAACAACATTCCCTTTATCATCCATTAATCTTATACGTAAACGATTAATATTAACCGGTCCAAAATAATTGCGAACATTACATTGAAGAGAACCACCAAATTCTATAAAAGGATGTCCTGTATCACCATGTTTAATTGGCATAAAAGCAAATACATCTGTTGTAATAGGTGCATTTGCTCTAAAATTAGCTGCAAATGTTTCTTTATTTTCTTGTATCTGATTTAATGCATATAATTGACTTTGCGTCATTTGTCTTGGCGATTCAGGTAGAAATTGTGTACTATTGTTATTATTTGTAGTAGGAATTGTAGTATTAAAATAAGATGGCATTTTCAGACTTACATTTGGATTATCGTAGATATTAATTAGACCACTATTTACGTGATTTTGATTGAAATCATCTAAAATAATCAATAAATATTTTGGTCCATATAAATCTACAATAGCCTCTCCTTTTATATTTTGATTATTTGCATTTAATATGTATTCCATTTTTTGAAATCCCATTAAAAATCCTAGATTGCTATTTGTTTTTGCATTTAAAAAACGGGTAAAATCAAAGAAGCAAATTTTATGCTCATTCACATTGTTTGAAGAATATTTTATAGTCATTTTCCCATTGTTACGATTATAGCTTAATTCAATATTAATAGTTTCTTTTTGCAAAGTTTCATTGATAACTTCTGCTAATTCATTTGGTTTATAATTGCCAGGTTCGACTACAATTTTTTTATCATTTATGTAAAAAAAATTTGTACCGATTTCTTCATCTATAGTGTACCATGTATATGGTATTTGTACTGAAAACAAACGTATGTTAATTAAATCATTTAGTGGTTCAGATAAATCCATATTAAAATCACTAGGAGAAGAAGGATTTTCATCATTATACACTTGTCTAAATTGACTATCGACGACTAACATGCGTGAAATAGTATTTTTTAAACTAGGGTTCAATTTACCTTGTGCTATTTTTATTTCAGTAACTTTTTCATTATTTTTATCATTTCTTGGTATTAATAAATTATCTTTTAGATAAGTGTCACGTTCTTCATCCTCAATATATATACTTGGTTCATCATCTCCATTATTTTCTTCACCTTCTTGTTCACCATTTTCAAAATATTCTTTTAAACGTATCTTTACTTTTTCAAAAAAATCAATTAATAAAATGTTTTCTTGTTCTGTAAATTTTCGAATATATTGTTCAGTTTTTGCTAGTATTAAATTGGAACTATCAAATTCATTTACTTCCAAAACAAGAAATAATTCTTCTATAGTATAATTGTTTACATCAAGATCCATTTTAGTATTCATATTATAAAATAACAACAAATATTTTAATTGTTATTTTATTAATAATAATTATTATTATTTTTCATTTGAATTTTGAATATGATGTAATTGTATAACTTTTAATATGTCGTCTGGTAATAGAAGCTTATTTTCCATTAACATCTTGGCACATTCTTCCATAATTGGCTGTGAATTAACTATTGCTTGATGTGCTGCTTGATACGCCGATTCAAGTAATCTTTCAATATCTCTATCAATAAATTCTTTTGAATTTTCACTATTATATGGATAAACAGTTTTCTTTCCCATACCCAATTTTACAATCATGCGTTCGGCTAAAGAATATGCTTCCTCAATATCTTTTGAAGCACCACTAGTAATAGATGCACCAAAAAAAACTTCTTCAGCTATTCTTCCACCAAGCAAAACCATTAAACGTGCCATTAAACGTTCTTTTGTATAAATATGACTATCTGTTTCTGGTTGTTCAAAAATAGTATAACCTGGACTAGATGGAGACCAAAGATTTAAACAAACCTTCACTAGTTTTGAATGATCATTACTTAACAAACCAACAATTGCATGTCCCATTTCATGAACTGAAATACGATAAATCATATTATCACTAAATGCATTTTCATTAGGTTGATATCCAACAAGCATTCTACCTAAAATATGTTCGAGATCTTTATTATTCATCTGTTCACGATTTTCACGCAATGCATAAAGCATTGCTTCATTTAAAAGATTTTCTATTTGTGCACCGGACAAACCATTTGTCATATCAATTAAAGTTGGAATACGTACATCTAACTCAGATGGTTTACCTTGTATGTGAATATTTAAAATTTTTTCACGTGTTTTAGCATCGGGATTTCCTATATAAATTTTTTTATCAATACGTCCAGGACGTATTAGTGCGTCATCTAATAGATCTACACGATTTGTTGCACCAATAACAAAAATTCCTGAAGTATTTTTATATCCATCTAACGCTACTAAAAGCTGATTTAATGTTTGATCACGTTCACCACTACTGCTTCCATCATCAGATGAACGACTTCTACCAACAGCATCTATTTCATCAATAAATATAACACAAGGCAAATTATTTTCTGCTAATTCAAATAATTCACGGATACGACTAGCACCAACACCTACATATTTTTCTTGAAATTGACTACCAGAAACTGGAATAAATGATGAATTTACTTCACCACTAAATGCACGCGCCATAAGTGTTTTACCATTACCTGGAGGTCCTTCCAAAATCATACCTTTTGGTGTTCGAACATTGTATTTTTGATATTTCTCAAAATTTTTCAACATATCTACACTTTGCATAAGTTCTAATTTTACGTTTTCATAACCACCAACATCATCAAAACTATATGATGGATTTTGAATAATTTCAAAATTTTCACTTTGAGTTTTGGAATTTTCATTATTATTATCATTTTTACGAATAAAAAAACGGACACCTAAAGCATTCTGCATTTCGTTTTCAAAATCTTCTTGTATTTTCTTTTCATATTCAAGATCACGTTCAGGTTTTTCTTCATCATCATCATATTCATCATCATCTAAATCAACAATATCTTCTTTTTCATGTATTCCGCGTATAGTACGTTTATGAGAACGAGATGAATTACTAAAACCATAGTTTTTTTTTGGTAGTTGTTGATCTCCACCAAATAAAGTTTGTTTATATTTGCGCAAACTTTCTTCACTCTCAATATCATCGATTGGTGGATAAGAAATATTCATATTTGCTTGTTGAGGATATCCATATTTACCTGTATTATTTTTATTAGATAAATGTAATTCTAAGTAATATTCATTACCTTCTAATTCAGATTTTTTTAAATATTTTTTTGAAGCATACCTACATATATATGGTCTTGTAAAAAAAGCTGTACTACAATTTAGTAATACTAAAAATAGAAAATTAATTTTCATATAAAAAATAGTGAGTTTTATTTAATATTTTTTTTATATAAATTATACTATATTATCATTTAAATTTCCATAACGTTTCATAAACATATGTTGAAGTGGTATCAATAGAGCCACGTCATCATGTTCGCGTAAATATAAATTTACATTTTTATTGGATAAAACTTGGATACCATGTCCTCTTTTCAAGTGACGTTTTCCTTTAAAACATATGTTTTCTAGATGGTTAATAACATTATCCATTTCTTCGGAAGTGAATGATGAATAATCAATACGATATTTACTTGAATAACTATATCGATTATAATTTGTATCATTATACATATTATATTTCTGACATTCATATATATTAGGTACAATGCTAATACCCATGATTTTATTTTGATTATTATTCATTTCTAATACAATAAAATTATCATCTTTATCATAATTAGATTTTAATGGAACAGGACTATTGTAAATCCAACTATCATTCTTCTCTTTGTTAAATGATAAATTCTCCTTAAATGTTTCTTCATTAAAGCGAGTTACAGCAATATACAACATATTTTGAATTACAAATATTTATTAAAACAAAGAGAAAATCAATTTTTCGTTAAAATAATATATATGTTATTTATAGATGAACAAAACCAATTATTTTACTCCATCAACTTCATATTGTTGCATTCAAAATCGTTTTACAATGTTTACAAGTAAACCAACATCTCTTCACGGAGGAAAAAGAGAACCAAACGGAATAAGTAGCAAAATATTTGATTCAACAAGTTATCAAACTATTGCAAGTGATAGTAAAATGGGTAAAGAAGTGGCTAAAACAATTATTTCTAAACCAAGAAATGATTTAGCAGCAACTAAATACGAATCTTACAAAGATGCGTCTCAAGTAATTCGTCAAAGAGCAACAATAGCTCAATATCAAAACAGAGAATCTGTATTATCTAATAAAGAAATACCAAGTAATGCCGAAAACCAAGCACTTCGTCGTGTAAGAAATCGTGGTTATGTTGTTCCTAAAAAAGTTCAAAATAGACCAACCAATAAATAAATATTAAATTTATACACATAATATAAATTTAATAAACAAATTTACGATTTAAACCCATATTTATATCCAATTGGATCGTTGATGTAACTAGGATTACGCTCCAATTTTTCTTGTGAAGTATAAATATCTTCTTTACGTTTTTTCGCAAATTCAGTAATTCCATGATTACTGGACGCTAATTTACCTTGTCCTTTTTTTAAGTAAGGATGCGCGACCTTTGGTTTAGAGTCGTCGTAACTTTTGCCTTTATCACCCTTTGTGTTGGAATTTTGGTGAATAGGACTTCGAACTTTTGTAACATCTTCGTTGTAAAAAGTCATATTACAATCATGGTTGAAAATAATTTTACCAAAAAAAAATATTCTATGATAATGGTTTATTAAAGTGTTGGAATACGTATATATTTTTTTGAAAAATGACTAATAATATGATTTTTCTCTTCAGAAGTACAAGAAAAATATGAAAACCAAAATTCATCGTTTTTTTCAATGTTATTTGTTAATTCAGGGTTCCATTTATGATCCATATTTACAATATTTGGAATATAATCTATTATAGTTGGTTCAATCATTTTCATACGATATTTGAAACATTCCAATAGAAAAATAAATAATAATGAACTTGTAAATGATTGCATCAAGAGAAATTCAATGTCGTTGTAATCGTAAATAACATAATTATCTCTATTTGAAATACCAAACTCACCCTTTTTATCATAATAAGGGAACCCATACATTTTATGAGCAAGAACTAATTTAGGTTTATTATGAAATGCACATGATATATTTGAATATTTATAAACAAGTGTTGGAAGATTATTTCCATTATGTTTTTCTAGAATACAACTATGAATATTTTTATTAAAATATATAGAATTTTTCTCTTCATGAAGAGAAACCTTCTTACTTGGCATATTGGAACGAACACAATGTTTTTCCAAAGAACCATATTTTTGAGCCATAAGAAAAACACGTAAACATAGATTGCTTGCATTCATAGGAATAGATTGTTTATTTTTATAAAGAGAAAACGACAAGAATTTCTTATTAATTGTATCATAATGTTCAAAAAAATAATGGTTTTTCTCTTCATTGTTATCAGATTTTTGTGCTAGAAAAACAGAACAAGGTGTTTGTGCCTGATAATGAAATAGCATATTTATTTGTGTATTGTTATATAATTTTAGTTTTTTCAGTTGTGGAACAAGTAAATCATATATACCATAAGAATCGTATTTGCACCATAATGAAGGTACAATCATATTCATATATCCATTATCTCTTAATAGATGGAACCCTTTTTTAACAAAATATGGCCATATTGTCTTTGATTTTTCAAATATGTTTTTCTCTTCATGATTAGTTGGAACTTGCTTTATATGATTTAAATGAAAAGGAGGATTACCAATAATAACATCAAATAAAATATTAGGTTCCCATTTAATAACATCGTCACAATAAATATGACATTTATCACCAAATAGTATTTTTAAATCATTCATATATTCTTTTTGAATATCAATCATAAATAACATATTTTCTAAAATATGTTTACTTCTAATTTGCTTATTAGGAATTTTATTTGCTAATCCATTCATCAGTTTGTAGTATAAAACTATGGAAAAATATCCTGTACCACAACCTAAATCACACCATTTATAATTTTCACATGCAAATATTTTATTATCGAAAAGAGTAAACATGTTTTCTATAAAAGAAAAAGAGGTAAAAACAGCACCCATTGCTTGTTTATGATTTTTGGGAAATTTTTGCACTATAAAATCATAATTAGCATGAAGAGAAACTTCAGCACCATTCATAGGTTATTATTAATTTACAAAAAAAAATAGCAATTATATTTCAAAATAAAGTTAGAAAAACTATATCTTATTATATTATATGTTTAATCTAAATATCGATGAATATTCAAATAGTGAGTTTGAAGAGTTATTTGGTTTATCTGGTGTACACTATAGTAAAGAAACCTTAAAACAATCTTATTTACATTCTATGAATCAAGTAAATCAAACTGCTTTAACAAAAGATTTCACTTCACAAACAAAAAAAAATACATCATTATTTTTAGAAAAAGTGTTTAATATACTAAATTCTAATATTAAAGAAACACAATCTATTGCACAAACAGCTAACTCAACAATATTTAGTAATACAAACTTCCCTGTTATTAAACCAAACGTAGAAATGCCCAATCCTAAAGAGATGATGGATACACCAAATGCATCTGTAAGCAAAATTATTACTATTGATAGTCGTTTTCGCGATGATGAATCAACACCAACTAATAATTTTGGTATAAGTTTTAAAGAAACTTTTCATAGAGTGAATAGTATTGAAATACAAAATTTATTTACACCTGATATAATTATGATGATAAGTAATGGTTTAGGTAATAATTTTTTTAATTTAACAATTGGAACTGATACTAAGACTATTATTGTACCAAATTGGAAACAATCATCATTTGAAGAAACTTCATATACTAAGTATATTTATTACTTAAGAAAACTAAAAAAAGAAATCAATAAGCTCGGTGGATTATTTCAACGTGTTTCTTTTATTCCAGAAGAAATTGTAAACGAACAAGTTTATGATATATTTCATGCTGATGTATACAATGATATTTTTGCATCTAATCCAGATTTAATGGTTAGTAAATTAGTACTTGTTTTTGATGCAAATGGAATAACTTCACCTGGATCAATTTCACTTGATTTTGGAAAAACTATTGATAATAAAGAAGATAGTAATACCATAAAACGTAAAATTGGATACATATTTGGTTATAGAAAAGAAACATATACGTTAAATATTACAGCAAATAGTTATAATACTATAGTAAGTGATGGACCATTTGATTTGAATGCAATACGTTATGGTTATTTAGTATTAGATGATTATCAAAGTAATGGTGATTCTAAAGTATTTTCAAATGATATTACTTATAAAGGGTGTAAACAAATACCTGCATCAAGTGGAAAAATTTTAACAAAATTAGATTTTAGCAGAAACTCATCTGGTGCAGGTATGGATCGTTATACTGCTGTTCCTCGAAATTACCAGGGTCCAGTAAGCATAAATAAATTCAAATTATCTATAATAGATGAATTTGGAAGAATTCTAGAATTTAATAATTCCGATTGGTCAATGACTCTTATTTTACATAGCAATAAATAAATATAATTTTATTATTCAAAATAATGATTAATAAAATTATTTACCACAAGCACTGCATCCGGATGTAACATACTGAATACGTTGAAACATAGAACCATGTAATGATGATTTATTACTAAACAACATATTTGTTTTTTCTTTGTTAGTATTTTGATTTACTTTATTTATTTCAACATTAAATAATTTAGTGGTTGTTTTTGGAATATCATTATATGGCTTACCTGTATATGAAAAAATCATGTTGTTCATAATAATTTATAATGAGATTATTTTTTTGTTAATACACCAGCTTTTAATCTTCTTAAATATCTATCATAATGATTATGTTTTATATCACCTCCAATATATTTAAAGCCTTGATTTGTAATATATGGTTCTTCATTACTTGGATAAGCTCGAT